>Ga0182030_10024833_pt1 | contig 10972 bp, 11 predicted proteins | sample 812S3MmetaG_FD_121299 | JGI IMG/M metagenome (GOLD analysis project Ga0182030, IMG submission 121299) | Permafrost microbial communities from Stordalen Mire, Sweden - 812S3M metaG (Illumina Assembly) | ecosystem: Environmental > Terrestrial > Soil > Wetlands > Permafrost | place: Sweden... | reverse complement strand
CGCTGGTTACTTCTTAAATATTGTCCACAACGTCTTCGAGTACTGCATCATGGCCTCCTATGCGGAGGGATTGAACATCCTTCGGCATGCCAATGCCGGAAAGGACGGTCGCACCGTCGATGCTGAAACCACGCCGTTGCGCAACCCTGAATACTTCCCGTACGACCTGAACCTTGCTGATATTGCCGAGGTCTGGCGCCGTGGTAGTGTCATTGCTTCGTGGCTACTGGATCTGACAGCGACGGCGCTCCTCGATAGTCCGGATCTGGCGAAGTTCGCTGGTCGGGTGTCGGACTCAGGAGAGGGCCGCTGGACCATCGCAGCGGCTATCGACGAGTCGGTTCCAGCTCCCGTCCTCAGTGCCGCGCTATACGAACGCTTCAGTTCGCGCGGTGAGGGCGACTTCGCTGACAAGGTATTGTCCGCCCTTCGTTACCAGTTCGGCGGCCATGAGGAAAAAGCCGCCGACACGAAAAAAGTGGCCTGATGACTGCCTCCCGTTCCGATGCGCTGGTGCTATTTGGTGTCACGGGTGATCTCGCGCATAAGATGATCTTTCCGGCGCTCTATGCAATGACGAAACGCGACGCCCTCAACGTCCCGGTTATCGGCGTTGCCTTCCCGAAGTGGAGTCTGGAGCGATTGCACAAGCGCGTGACCGACAGCATAAAGCGCTCCGGCGGGATCGATAACAAACGTGAACTAAAGCATCTTCTGTCCCTGTTCCGATATGTGAGCGGGGACTACAAAGACCCAGCCACTTTTGCGGCCATTAAAGAGGCATTGGGCAGCGCGCGGCGTACCGATTTCTCTCGCTCATACCTGTGACGCAGCGGCGGAAAGGTGGCCTCCTAAAAGGAGAATTCAGGGAGGCCGCCGCCCATGATTCCATCAAGACCGATCGAGATTGCTTTGGGTGGGCAAGCGTGATCACTTTTGCTCAGAAGAACAGCCGTGTCATTGTTATTGTGAAGGTCGACCCGCTGGCTAGCTGCCGCGACTGCAATCCATGCACGAGCTCAAAGATGGGCCACTTGACACGCGGCGTTGATCGCGAAATGGGGTCAACAACAGCCTGGGAGGGCAAAGAAATGTTAACGAATGCTTCGCAATTAAAAGGCCTCGTGATCCGAGCCACGGACGGCGAGATTGGGACCGTTGATCAGTTCTACTTTGACGATGAGAGCTGGTCGATCCGCTATCTCACTGTGGAAACCGGCGGCTGGCTTGGAGGCCGTGAAGTGCTTATCTCCCCGGTTTCCGTCATCGCTACAGACTGGCAGGGCAAACGCTTAGATGTGGCTCTGACGAGGAAGCAGGTAGAAGATAGTCCCAATATAGACACGCACCGTCCGGTCTCACGGCAAGACGAGGCTAGATACTTGGGGTATTACGGGTATCCCTACTATTGGGGGTTCTATCCGATAGGTTTGGTTGATCCAAACGCGAAATTTAACGATGAGTTGGTGGCGGACCGGATCCAGAGGGAATCCACGGATTCGCATCTGCGCAGTACGGAAGCCGTCACTGGATATAGCATTGAGGCGGCGGATGGCGAGATTGGGCATGTGGAAGGCTTCGTCCTCGACGATGCAAACTGGGCTATCCGTTACATGGAGGTCGCAACTAAGAATTGGTGGCCTGGCAAAAAAGTGCTGGTTTCGCCCTCGTGGATTCGGCGAGTGAGCTGGACAGATTCGACAGTTTATGTTGGCCTCTCCCGGGAAGCTATCCAAACTGGCCCAAAGTTCGATGAGTCCGCACCGATCACTCGTGAGTATGAAGATCGTCTTCACGCTCACTATGGTCTGGCACCGTATTGGCTGCACGACGCACGATGCGAGTCTGTTCTTTTATAGTTTTGCATTTTGGATTGGCATCCGGTGGAACGGCTGCCCATAAACATTCCTAGCCTCTGCGGCAGGTTTTGCCAGTCATTGAAATGGAGACAATTGTGAACGTCAGTGAAGAACTGGAGCGCGGGCACCATGAACACCGTCCTTATTGGAAACGAGCACATCATGATTGGCGCTTCTGGGTGGCTCTCGTCCTTATGCTCGCGGCCATGTTCATTTATGTAATGACGGACGACCTGTCAATCGTACCCCACATCCGAGTACGACCGGCACAGTCAGGCAATGCCGAAAGCAGCGGAGCGCAATAGGGACTTATGTCTGAACAATCCTGAAGTTCGAGTATCGGAGAAACGCATGCGAACTCCGCGGGGAAAGCGGGCATCTGCCAGACAAGACCCGCCATAGGAGTGAGTTCTGAAGAAGGAAGAGAAGGCGGTGTAATGAAAAGACGAATGGTTCAGCTTCTACTTGTGTTGGCTACAGTGGGGGCAGCAGCGATGGCGCATGGCCAGAACCAAAGTTCCATTGCGCAGGATGCCTCCGGACAAGGGAGTAAAAATGCCACCCAGTCCCCGAGTTCTGCTGTGCGCATTCTGCGGCCAAGTCCCGGGCAAACACTCGCAAACAACTTCGTCACTCTACATTTCGAGCTTGTGCGACCCAATCCTGCCGGAAGTGATCACAATTTCGTGATTCAACTGGACGGCCTTGATCCCGTCAACACCTCCGAGACCGAATATACTTTTACCGTAATTCGCTCGGGGAAACATACCGTCGCCGTTATGGAGGTGGACGCAAACGGAACGCCGCTGCCGGATGCCAGGGCGGAGGTACAGTTCACCGTCAAACCGCCGGAGGGTTCCGCACCGTCCGCACAAAATGGGCGCAATGTGACTCCTAGCAAGCAATAGGGGGTGAGTTAGACAACGAACATTGCTATACCTGCGGCGAACATTGCCACCGTAGTGATTGCCACGACGGTCCATCCCAGGCGGGAGCTCGGTTGACCCTGCATAAGCTTCTTGTCCGAAGCGATTGCGAGAATCGCGACGAGAAGAAACGGCGCTAACAGTCCGTTGATGACGGCCGTCCAGTAAAGTGCCCTGACCGGGTTGATTCCTGCGAAGTCCATTCCGACGCCGACTGCAGTTGAAAAAAAATCAGAACGTAGAATGCGCGTGCCTGCTTGAGCTCCTTATCGAGGCCCTGATGCCATCCAAGAGTTTCTGCGAAGGCATACGAGGTCGATCCCGCGAGGGTGGGAATGGCAAGGAATCCAACACCGACGATACCGACCGTAAATAGGGTTGCAGCGAACTTACCGGCGAGCGGGCGAAGTGCTTCTGCGGCCTGACGAGAGGTCTCGATGTGCGTGACGCCGTGGCGATTAAGCGTGATTGCCGTGGTGAGGATGATGAAGAACATGACGATGTTGGAGAAAAACGCTCCGACACCGACGTCTATATTTCGCAGTCCAAGTTCCTCGCGAGTTGCTCCTCGGCGTTTCGCGAGTGTGTTCTGACCTGCTACCTTCTCCTCTTCCACCTCCTCACTTGCCTGCCAGAAGAAGAGATACGGACTGATTGTTGTGCCGAGAATCGCCACCAGCATGGACCATTCATCACGGGAATGAGGCAGCGAAGGTATTAAAGTGGCGCGCAGCACCTGGCCCCAATCAGCTCCGACCACGAACGCCGTTATCGGGTAGGCGAAGAGCACCAGCACAAGCCATTTGAGCACATTCGCTATCTGTTGATAACGGAGCCGGACCGTTGCCCACGAAATAAGGAGCGCGAAACCCACCACAAACAGATGGGAATTAATGCCTGACAGCATTTGAGCTGCATCGGCCATGCCGGCGAGGTCCGCTCCGATGTTGATGGTGTTCGCCACAAGCAGGGCGACGATGAAGACGCGCACCAGCCAAATGGGAAAGCGATGCGTTAGATTCCCAGCAAGCCCCTTTCCGGTGACTTTGCCAATGCGGGCGCACATCATTTGCACCGCGGACATCATGGGCCAAGTTAGCAACGCAGTCCAGAGAAGCTTAGTTCCGAACTGCGCCCCCGCAACGGAGTAGGTGGCGATTCCGGACGGATCATCGTCGGCGGCCCCGGTGATCACACCGGGACCAATCGCCTTCAACAGCCTTCGCATCCAGCGAGATGGGGAATTCATCGGCAAGGGAGTCAGGGCTTACGCTTCCTACAAATCACAGTGGAATTCTTTCAAAATCCAAATTGGTGCGCCCACGGGCAGATTGATTGAATGACTGCTACTGGGTCTTCTGGTCGCCAGCGGCCTCCTCCTGTGGCTCTTCAGCCTTTTTCCAACCGGAATCTGGGTTATAGCGCGAAATGGTCTTCGCAACAACATCAGTCTTCGTGCCGAGATCCTTCTGATATACAACACCATCTTGGTTCACGATGAATGTCATGACGCCCGACGACATGTATTCCGCCGGATAGGCCAAAAAGGCGAAACCCTCGGTCATCTTACCGTTCACGAGGTAACTCTTCACGCCGCCCGTAGCATTCTTTCCCTGACGTGTGAGTATCTGATAGTAGTAACCGAGGTAGGAAGTCGGAACGCCATTCTCACTCTTGGCGTAGCCCTTTGCAAAAGCCGATGCCACCAATGGCCCGATGGGGCTCTGAACCTCACCTTCAGCGGCTTTCCAATAAAGGCCGTTGTGCTGCCCGCGAACACTGAATATCCTCAGAGCATATTCATCATGGTGTGCAGAGTAGTATTCCTTCTGCCCAGCCACCAGTTCCTGGCAGACGCGAATCGTCGATATTTCATTCTGGCCGACTCGCCTATACAGGATTTCTTTTTTCCCCGCCTCGGTGTCGAAATACCAAGCTTGACCTTTATTTACGAGAGGTATGGGTGTGGGCCAATTTTCCGCGCCGATATACAAGGCAGTGGTTCCATCAGGTTCTTTCACAAAACGGTGCATTTCCTGATATTTCTGCACAAAATTAGCACGGTTTTGGACATCCTCAGCATTGTCTCCGGAAGAGACGATCTGCCTTCCATCTGGACCGAGAATGGCGACCATCGTTTTTTCGTCGTTGGTCTGCGCTGCAGTGACCAGTGCGCTGCTCGCTTCCTCGGGCGACGAAAACGTTTTCTGGCCGTGTTGCTGCGCCATGGAAGCGATGGGAAGGAACGCCGCGAAGAGAATGACCAGCGCGGCTACTGCAGGAAGATTCGCCCAACGAGATGTTTTGAAGTTCAGCTTTAATGGCAGCATACAGTTTCTCTCCATTTTCCAATGTTCGACAAGTTGTTTGGAACATAACGAAGCTCGTTTACCGGTGCCCACCACCCCCGCCATGTCCGCCACCACCACCGCTGCGGCCACCACCACCACCACCGCTGTGTCCGCCACCACCACCACCGCTGTGTCCGCCACCACCACTGCGCGCTGCGCCACCTATGCTAGCGCTGCCGCGTGACGAGAAGCTCTTTGCTTGTCCGCCATGCCCGTAGTTGCTGAAGGCACCCGAGCGAACACCGCTCTGGCCGCGAGGTGCAGCGTATCCTCGAGCAGCCTTGGAGTTTCCGTTGAAAGGCCTGGCCGATGCGACGGCGTGGTTGCTTGCAACTCCACGGCCGCTTCGAGCAAAACTGCTCCGGTTGTAAAACGTGTTGCTCCGGGAGTAATACCTGCCATGGTTAAAGGTTGCATATCGGTTGTGCCAATCGAATCCCCAATTCCCCCAGCCCCATCCAAAGCCGCCGAAGAAACCAATTCCAAAACCGGGGCCGAACGAGAGGTAGGGGCCGCCATACCAGATTCCTGGGTACTCATACCAACCCGGCCACGCCATGAGTGGATCTCCGTACATTAACCACGGATCATATGCGGGAACGTACACGACATCGGGACTGGCAGGCTGAATGACAATTGTCGAGTCCTGATCCGTAACGGTTTGCTGCGGCGTAGTCTTCAGATTGCCTGCGTTCTGTGCCCGCTGCCGCATTACCTGCACGGCACTCGTCACATCCTGCTGCTGGTTGTAGTATGCGTCTCCTAACGAGGACGTCCAGGAGAGGTTCTTGTCCATGTTTCCAAGTACCGACGGGAATGCAGTCAGCGCCTTTATGCTGGGATCCCATGCTTGTTGGTCCACCGCCTTACCCCGAGCGTCACCCTTCAGGTCAGGATTTGCTTGCACCCATCTGTCTGCTTCGACGACCTGCTCTGGAAAAGTAGATGCTGCCAGAATCTGCGCCACAAGAGCGTCCGGGTAAAGAGCGATGGGCGCTACCAATTGCTGCAATTGCTCGGGAGTCTGCTGCGCGTACGGCGGTTGTGCAGGAGGTTGAGCGTTTTGGTATGCCAATAGCGGCACGGCCGCAAAGAAAAGAGCCAATAGCGGAACAAAAATACGCATGCCCGTTCGATACCATGTGAACCTTGCGACATATCCAGTCGTGTTCATGTTCTTGAATCTCCTCTGTGATTGGATCGCGTAGTTTGCCGATGAGCGGAATACATGAAACGCAAAACACCTGACACCGGCCACAACAGCGTTTGACGAGTGCCAACTCAGACCACAAATTAAGCGACGATAAGGAAACTGGTCTGTACAAGATTGACCACTTTTAGTAAAAACCGTGTTTGATGCTTCGCTTGCCCAATTACCGCGCCTAAGCCCCACGCTTATTGTCGCAATTGAGCAATTCTGAACAGCTTTTGTCCCTTCGGATCTGCCAGAATCTCGAAGTGCCAGCCCCTCGCGGGGAGGGTGTGCTTTTCGACTGCGGAGAATCCCAGATGAAGTTGCGCCAATCCGCTTTCGTGATATTTGCCGTCGCGACCCTCGCGGCGTTGCCCGTAGTGGCAAAAGCACAGTTGCTGGCAGATTCGATTGAGCCTTCAGGGTTTATCGCAGGTACTGCACCCCAGGTCGACCTGGGGTATACGCGGCCTACACAGGAGATCAAGATCCGCAATTACCTGTTTGACGCGTTTGGCCCATATCCCATCTCCGGCACCGCGGTACTGGCCGGAATAGGCCAAATGGAGAATACTCCGGCGGCGTGGCAGCAAGGCGCGGGGGGTTACACAAGACGATTTGGGTCTGACTTCGGCATTGCAGCGATCAGCACTACAACGCGCTATTGCTTGTTCCCAACCACCATACTAAATAGACCAACCCTGAATTGAAATCAGGGTTTCGGGAATTTCACCGGAATTCGACACCGATGGCCCACCGAGTCTGCCAAGGCTCCCCTGACTCATTGAGGTTCGGCGTGACGAAGGACCGTTGCACGCTCCGGGATCAGCAATCTTGCTGAGCGCCAAACCGAATTATATTGTGACATCGGCCCTTGAGCGCCTCTCTGGCGCTGTGGCAGACCGTACCGGGTGAGTATCGACCATGACTTCTTTGAGAACACCTTCGATGACGTCGACTGCATTTCTAACCGGCTCCGTTGCCTGAGGATTAGTCGCATAGGTCGCGCACTCGATGGCTTGTAACGCATTGCGAATGCGGTCATTCATCCGCCCGATTGTTTCAAAACGCCGGAGCATTTCGATTCTGCGCTCCCTGATCGCGGACTGCCAGCGAAAGGCAAATATGAATGTGAGGCCGCCAGCCAGAGCGCTTCCAACAAGACGTAGCCCAGCCGTGTGTAACCAGTTGTCATAAATGAGCCACTGCAACAGGATCCCAGCGGCGACCACACCAACACCAGACACAAACGAAAGGAACCAAATTGATCCATCAGAAGAAATCTGGCGTGGAAGAGGCGGCAAGGCTTTGAGTTTCATGATACGGCATGCGCCCAGAGGATTGGCGACATCGCCCTTAATGTTCCGTTCACCATAACTTATAGAGCCCTAAGCGATTCATCCTCTCTCGCGTCTCGCGAGCTTTCGCAGATGCAATCTGGGCTAAGTCTCTCGGCGGATCTATTTTGCAGCGGTCCGGGTGCATTCACGAGACCTTTACCATCATCATTGCTGTGCCGATCGGCTGAGCAGCCGAGTGGTAGGTTGCGGACATGCTTCAGTGCGGCGTGCCAGTCCCATCGCGCTATCAACCACTTTTAAGAGTAAAATTACCCGCCCGCCTGCTATGCTGCTTTGTCATGCCTCTGTTGGTCAAATTCTTTGCGTTGGCATTCAGCGCGCTTCTCCCGCTGATCAACCCATTAGGCTCTGCATTGGTCTTCCTCGGTATCGTAGGAGATGCTCCCGCGAAGGTCTACCGCGATCTGGCGCGCAGGATTGCGATCAACACGACGCTGTTTCTAGTAGCGATCGAACTTGTTGGGACCGCGATTCTGTCATTCTTTGGTATCTCACTTCCTGTCGTCCAAGTTTCCGGAGGAATCGTGCTGGCGGCTATGGGTTGGAACTTGTTGAACCAAGGGGAGCCAGAAGTTAAGCGGGAGCAGGAGCAATTAGGCACAGCCAAGTTTGATGCCTGGCACCAAAAGGTCTTTTATCCTTTCACGTTTCCCATAACAGCCGGGCCAGGCACCATCGTTGTCATGCTCACTTTGAGCGCCCACGCTTCGATCAAGGGCGTACTTCCAGACATAATGGCGCACGTCGGGATAATTCTTGCTGTTGTTGTTTTGAGCGGGTGCGTTCTCTTGAGCTACTCCTATGCGCCCAAAATCACCACGCGCATTCCGCTGCAGACCGCACATGGCATCCGACGCGTAATCGCATTTGTGCTGCTATGTATTGGCGTGCAGATCACTTGGAATGGCTTGGAATCCATGTTGAGAACGCTATTTAGATTGTAGTCAGGTTCCGCTCTCACATCGGTTGAGTCCAGATCCCCCGTGCGTCGCTAAGCCCTTCAATCCTGGCCTACAGCTCTGTACTTACTGCGATTCGTATCATGGATAGGAAGGGATAATTGACATACCTTCGGACGCGCGCACGTTTCGGAGCCGATCATTGAACGCGAAGAGCTTACGTGCTCTCGGATGTAGCTTTGATGATCGCTGGTCATTGTGGTGAAGGTGCTACGATGGATGATTGTGCAAAGCACGCGCACCAAATACGGATTGACAATGCTCGGGTGAGCGCGAGAACGAAAGCGATTGGAACTTACTTTTCAGACCGGGGCGCTGCTGCTTTTAATCGCCGCTGTGGTTGCGATGCTGACGCGGCGACTCCGTCTCCCTTATAGCGTAGGCCTGGTTGCGGCGGGGATCGTTTTGGCAGTCTTGCCGATTGCGCCAAAGGTCAGTCTTACGAAGGATCTCGTTTTTACTGCCCTACTTCCTCCTCTTCTTTTTGACGCTGCGTTCCATATTCAGTGGAATCAGTTGCGTCGTAACCTTATGGTTGTCGTCTTACTGGCGACTCTCGGCGTTCTGATTTCTACGTCTGTCACAGCAACTGGGATGCACTACCTGTCAGGCTGGCACTGGCAGGGAGCACTGTTGTTCGGCTTTCTTATTGCTGCGACAGACCCAGTCTCGGTGATTGCAACCTTCAAAGAAGCAAGAGTTCAGGGTCGTCTACTGGTACTTGTCGAGGCCGAGAGTCTCTTTAACGATGGCACGGCTGCGGTAGCTTTTGGGGTTGTCGTTTCGCAAGCTCTTGGCCAGCAGATCACGTCGATTCAAGTTGCTGGACTGCTATTGAGGATAATCGGGGGGGGGATTTTGTGCGGCGCGGCATTAGCCATAGGTGCGCTGTTGCTTGCAGGACGTACTGATGATCATCTTGTCGAAATTACATTCACCACCGTAGCCGCGTACGGTTCTTTTCTGCTGGCGGAACATTTCGGTCTGTCAGGCGTCTTGGCGACGATCACGGCAGGGCTTGTCATGGGAAATTTCAACTCGCTCAATGCAATCTCAGAGCGTGGGAAAGAAGCGGTCCATGCATTTTGGGAATACGCGGCGTTCGTCGCGAACTCGCTGATATTCCTCTTGATCGGTATGCATGAAGCCCACCAGAACTTCCTGGCGATATGGCTTCCAGCGTGTACGGCGATTGCACTGGTAACGCTGGGTCGGGTGTTATCGATCTATCCATGTTGTCTCTTGTTTTCTCGCTCCTCTCTTCGCGTCACGATGAAGCATCAGCATGTCCTGTTTTGGGGCGGGTTGCGAGGAGCATTGGCGCTCGCTCTGGCACTTGGACTGCCCCCTGAAATCCCGCGTCGCGAAGAAATAATAACCATCAGCTTTGCGGTTGTTGCTTTTTCCGTCTTTGTGCAAGGCCTGACCATCGGACCGTTGCTTCGCAGAACGGGAGAGATTCCGCGCTGACCCCTCCGGCCTTTCTTGCCAAAGTGAGAAGCAAGTTGTTGGAAATTCATGGGTTTACGTTTTGCAACTAAATAATTAGTTACTTTTTGCGGGTTCACGCGTCTAATAAGAGCAGGGAGGCAAAATGCCGCCAAAGCAGTCTGTAACTTTGACAGAAGCCGAGCTTCGCATCATGGATGCCCTCTGGCGCAAGGGTTCTGGCACTGTCCAGCAGGTGCTGGATTGGCTTCCTGCCACCCTGGCCTATAACTCCGTTCTTACTACGATCCGTATTCTGGAAAGAAAATCCTACTTAAAGCACGTGAAGGATGGCCGCGCTCACGTTTATGAGCCGATTATCGGACGCGATGAGGCTACGCGCTCGGAGATCCGGCATCTAGTCGGTCGCTTTTTCCGTAACTCCCACGAAGCATTGGTACTGAACATTCTTCAAGATGAGGCGATCGACATCGAGGAACTAAAACGCCTGCGTAAGATGCTGGAACGGAGCAACGCGAAATGAACGCTGCTGGCCTGCAGACCGTCGTCCAAGTTTTCACCGAGCGCATGTTAAATTCCGCAGCCGTAGGGATGATTCTCGCGTGCGTGGTGTGGACGTTGCTTCGGCTAGTCCGTCGGCAGAACTCTGGAACCCGCTTTGTAGTCTGGTTCATGGCGCTGCTGGCAATTGTCGCGCTTCCATTTTTCGCTGGGTCAGGCTCCGGTGCTTCACACTCTCTGCTGACTACTCACACGAACCTGCATAGCGAAATTATTTTCCCGGGATATTGGAGCATTGTTCTGTTTGGAGCTTGGGCTATCGGTGCCGGTTTGTTGCTACTCAGGTTGAGCGTCGGGCTCTGGCATGTTTATCG
>Ga0182030_10024832_pt1 | contig 10974 bp, 8 predicted proteins | sample 812S3MmetaG_FD_121299 | JGI IMG/M metagenome (GOLD analysis project Ga0182030, IMG submission 121299) | Permafrost microbial communities from Stordalen Mire, Sweden - 812S3M metaG (Illumina Assembly) | ecosystem: Environmental > Terrestrial > Soil > Wetlands > Permafrost | place: Sweden... | reverse complement strand
GTCTGGGCAGTGTTCAAGAAGCTGCGGTTTCCGACGATCGCCCTTAGCAAAGTCGATACTGATAATGAGATGGCGATAGTACTCGTATGGGCTTGTGCCAGCCCTAGGAACCATCCGCTCCAGACGTGCGATAGTGCTCGTACGCACGACCTCCGCATGGATATGAAACTTGTCGCGCAATTCTTGTTGCCACTGATCGCACAAATGCGGCGGACACAGGACGCAAAGCCGTCGAGCGTCGCCGCGGGCGAGCAACTCCGATGCGATCAAGCCCGCTTCGATCGTCTTGCCAATGCCAACGTCATCTGCGATCAACATGCGAACGACATCAAGTCGCAGCGCCATGATCATGGGGACAAATTGATATGGTCGTGGCCTCACTGATAGCCGTCCCAGGGAGCGAAATGGGCCAGCTCCGCTGCGCAAACTCAATCGTGCGGCATCGCGCAACAGCTTCCCGGCAACGTAGTCGCTACTCTGAGAGGGAGAAGGTTCCGGAAAGTTAGCGTCTCCAACCGAGCCCCCTTCTAGCTGCATGTGTATGGCAGAAAGCTCGTCTTCGCCGCCACTGAGGGGACGGAGTCTGAGGATCTCCGCACTCTCGGAGGGGAGGACAACCCATTCGCGTCCACGCACTCGGACCAGAGAGCCGACCTGGTAAACTCCAGCGTTTTGTAAGGTCATAGGAAGGGACGAACAATGATACCGGGATGCGTGTCCAATCGCGTACTCATTTCAAGTACATAGGATAAGCTCGGCCCGACAACCCAGCTCTTTCACCACGATCGCGATCTGACCAAAGGCGCGCCCCAACTCTTGTGCCTCACCTTTTGGAATGCCAACTATGAAAACACTCTCTTCTGGATCCCAACTGGAGGCCCTTCCCACCCCGCGCCCAGGAAAATGAGGGTAGCCGATTCTGATCATCTCGTGCAGCAGCTCCTGGTGACGTTGGGCGTTCTCAAACACCCCAAGCTTTATGGAACCCGGATTGTGTGCGGTTATGAACGCACAATTCGTTTTCCCAAATGTTCTAACTAACTCGTCAATTGCGTCGCTTTCCTGTTCGCAACGCATGACCAGCTCCCCATCGGGAGCGTGAATAGTGAAATCCGTGTTTCGATAGGCCGTAAGTAACTCCAACCTGTCACTCATCATGTTTCTCGCTTGAGAAATAGAACCAAGATCCAGCGTCTTCCGGAATCAGCCAAATTCTACGCTGGGACAGACCACTGAAAGTGCAGTCGATTGACAGGATTGGTTCTCCGACACTACGAAACCGTGTGGACGACGCGTTGGTTCCCGCACCCCGTGAGAGTGAAACGCACCCTCGACGCCGCCGAAGAGGCGATTCCCAGAGGGCAGCTTGGTTCATGACATTGGTGCTGGTATTGTCACCAATCCCATATTTACCGCTAAAGGACCGCAACTGACCGCCGTGCTGCCCAGGCCTCTGCAGAAACTTCTGGCGGCGAAATACGGCATCCGACCCTGAACGACGCCCTCACGCAGGTGCTTCCGCGCCCCTCCCCGGCATCTCGCTCGTAGTTCACGTGCGACGCCGGCGCACACAACCAGAGGATTTCGTTACCTGACGCCCATTCCATGCAAGCTCCGGACCGATCGCTGCCGTGAAGCATCTGGCGCAGTCCTATGTCCGCATTGAAGCCGTGCAAGCTGCCCTTAAATCCATGATCACGCTCGGACCGTCCGGAAGATTGCGCGGCGATTTCCGACAGCGGGGAAGCCTGTTCCCGCTGTGCGACTTTCTGCGCGGCTTCATCCTTGCTGTGTTCATTTCTCCTTCTGCTTTTTTCTTCGTGACCCGCGCCCTTCGTATCGGCGTTTATTCCGGCGGTACTCCCTGTCAAGGGTCGAGATGAACGGCTTCGCCGCCCTTGACCGGTCCGTGCCGCCGAAACGCCTTTCACTTCGTCGCGGGATAACGCGAAAAAAACTCAAGGCGAAGGAGAAAGACAATGAACACCGAACGCAAGGACGTATATAGCCGCATCACCTCACAGATCGTCGCCAGTCTCGAACAGGGCGTCCGCCCGTGGATCAGGTCCTGGAACGCCGAGCACGCCGCCGGACGGATCACCCGGCCACTGCGTCATAACGGGCAGCCCTACTCCGGCATTAATGTTCTAGCGCTCTGGGCTTCCGCCATGGCGCAGAACTTCGCGGCCCCGATCTGGGTCACCTACCGCCAGGCCACGGAGCTGGGCGCGCAGGTTCGCAAAGCCGAAAAAGCATCTCTGGTCGTGTACGCCAACAGCATCACCCGCACCGAGCATGACGACGCGACCGGCCAGGACACCGAGCGCGAAATCCCCTACATGAAAGGCTACAGCGTGTTCAACGTCGAGCAGATCGACGGCCTGCCCGAAATCTACTACGCGAAAGCCGCCCCGACGCTCGACCCCGTGCAGCGCATCGAACGCGCCGAAGCCTTCGTCGCTGCCACGCTGGCGACCGTGAAGCACGGCGGCAACCGCGCCTACTACGCGCAAGAACTCGACTACGTGCAGATGCCGCCCTTCGAGGCTTTCCGCGATGCCGAGAGTTACTACGGCACGATCCTGCATGAACTGGTTCACTCGACCAAGCACGCCTCGCGCCTTGACCGCGATCTTGGCCGCAAGAGCTGGGGCGATGCCGGCTATGCCGCCGAGGAACTGGTCGCCGAGCTGGGTTCCGCGTTCCTGTGCGCCGACCTGGAGATCGCTCTTGAGCCGCGCGAGGAAAATGCTTCCTACATCGCCACCTGGCTCGAAGTCCTCAAGCATGACAGCCGCGCGATATTCAGCGCCGCTAGCCATGCGCAACGCGCTGCCGATTATCTCAACAAATTCAGCGCCACCGCCACCGCCGCCGCTCAGGTCGAGGAGGCCTGCGCGGTCTGACCCGCCTGCCATTTCCGATCCTGGACAACCTGCGGCACCGCGTCCGTGGGGGTTCTCTGCCAGTGATGAGATACGGACATGCCCGGCGCGTTCGCGCCGGTCGGGCTCTACGCACTTCGCGCCCCGAGCCTTCGTCTCGGCCATCCGGTGACTATCCCTCACGCGAAGATGCTACGGCGTTTTCATATAATCCAAACATACGGCGGGATACATTTTCGAACCGACCAGGAGGCAGGTGCGGACCTGGGCCGAGCGATCGGCACCGCTGTCTACAAGAACAACTTGCGTTCCGTGCACGACGACGAATGATTGCTCAGCCCGAGAACGGCTCGCCATTCGGTATCACCAAGTTCAGTGACTATGCTGTGGTACATGAGTGGCGAGCCCGTGCGGGTCTCACTCCCCAGTCTTGTCCCTCAGGGCTTCTAGCTCTCGCCTTTCCCGTCGGATGACGAGCTAACCGGTAGTAATCCGCCTCGAACGAATGGACGAAGACTGGCCGCCTGAGAATTTGCTGATCAAGTGGCGAAGTCGCGCTGGCTGCGGATTCAATCTGTCCACCATGTGTTTCCTCTGACACTTACCTTCGACCGTCACTGTACCCTGCCCTCTCGCCGCGCGGACCTCCGCGGTCTTCGTTGCCATGTGCCTCTTTTCGTGACCCGCTTGCGGACGGGTTCGGAGTCAACCTAACAGCCGCAGGCTTGCGTCAAGGCACTTTCGCGACATAAGACGAGCCTCCCCCACGGGCTTCCTCTCATTTATTTCACGTTTGCCTATGACTCTGCGCCTTCAACGCGGCTGTTCTTGTTGCCTCTCTCGCCTCCGTCCTGGGGGCCACTTCAAGAAACGAGGCACAAATCATGACGACGAAGACTCTCAGCAAGAGCGATCTCGCACATTTCACCGGCAGCGAAAGTTGGTATCGGCATGCGATCAACCGTAACGTTCTTTATACCGACGGCGCGCAGCACGTTGCCGAGCACGGCGGGGCGCATTGGCTTCTGGACGAAATCGCCACCATACAGCCTTACAACAAGGCTGTCGCCGCGGAGGAATTTCAGGTCTGGAAGCTCGTTGTAGATCCCGACCGAACCGCTACGCTTACCTGCGACGATGGCAATGGGAACATCGTGTTCACCAAGAACATTGAGCACACCGATTTCCCGCTGGATGAAATCACGCTGTACTTCGCCAACAACGTCATCCACTTGCCGAGCGAGTACTGATCAACGCGAAGCCCGCGCTGGCGTCCTCGCTGGCGCGGGTTATCGGTTTGTTTCGGGATAACACAAGGCTGCGACCGCAACAACCTCAAGCAACTCAGGTTTGCAGCGAGGGCTTAACCGTTTTACTTCAGAATCTCAGACGAGTGGGATGGTTTAGTCCACACCCTATCCATCGACTGGTAAGATACGAGAGCACTTGCGACCATGACACTACACGCGTTCAACCAGCGCATTCTTGCAGAAGATTTGGTGCGCGTGCGTAGGGCGGACGATCTGGAGCGTTACGCAGCCTCCCAGCGGCATGCGCGCATCGATCCCAACCCTCACCAGATCGATGCGGTTATTTTTGCGCTCCGACGTCTCCGTGAAGGTGGCTGTATCCTTGCCGACGAAGTCGGTCTAGGAAAGACGATTGAAGCTGGCCTAGTTATTGCCCAAACTCGCGCCGAAGGTGCCCAGCGGATCCTATTAATCGTGCCGAAATCACTGATAGGTCAGTGGCAGAATGAGCTAGCGAACTTATTTGGTATCCAAGCAACCGACGAGCAAAGGAACTTTGTCGCACCGGGGGTATATCTGATCGGTCGAGAGTTCGGCGGAAGCGAACGTGGTGCCGCCGCGCTCGGCGCCGCACCTCCGTTCGACCTTGTCGTGATCGACGAAGCGCACGAGATCTTCGCTGCACTGCACAAGCGGTATGGACGCGATGGAGTCTACGACGAGACGTCGGATGCAGCCCTGATGGCTCATCGCGTCCGAGGTTTCTTGCGCTCATCGCCCGTGCTGCTACTGACGGCGACGCCGATGCAGAACTCCCTTGTTGAATTATGGGGCCTCGTACAGTACGTGGAGCCAACGGGCACGCTGCTCGGCGATATTACTACGTTTCGCAAGGTGTTCTGTGCTGAAGACGATAAAACGTTGGTTCCTGGTCAGGAACACGAACTGCAACGCCGCCTGGCGGTTGTCCTCCAGCGAACGCTTCGCCGTCAGGCTCAGGAATTTCTTGATCGTCCGTTTACACAGCGGCGTTGCAGGTTGTACGAATACGCCATGAGCGACGACGAACGGTCGCTCTATGACGATGTAACCGAGTACCTGCTTCAACCGTCACTCTATGCCTTCTCCGGTCGACAAAGGCGACTGCTCCTAATTGGCTTCCACCGGCGCATGGCCTCGTCAATTCCTGCACTTGCGGCAAGTCTGGAGAACGTGGCTAAGAGGCTGCGTCGATTACAAGGAGGTTTACCGCCTGACGAAACGGCTATCGACGTGTTGCGGGATCTCGAAGACGAGGAAGAAGAGCAGATTGACGACTCTTCCGAAGAACCCACATCTCCAGTCGATCGCGCATCAGTGGCTGCTGAGCTAGCTCGCGTCCAAGACTTTATCGCTCGTGCACGATCTCTACCGCACGATGCTAAAGCACGCTCGTTCCAGGAAGCGATTCGGGTGGTTCTCGATCTGGGAGGAGACGGTCATGGCAGCGGCAAAGCCGTCGTGTTCACAGAATCGATAACTACGCAGGAGTACTTGCGAACATTGCTACTGGCGATCGGCCTGCAAGACGACGACATCACGTTGTTCCGCGGGGCCAACGACCACGAGCGCGCGCAGCAAGCGTACGTACGCTGGCAAAAAGAGGAGGGTGCTCGTTTCCCGCCGGGTTCGAAGCCGAGCCGCGAGGTTGCCGTCCGCCTCGCACTCGTACACGAGTTCCGTACACGCTCGAAGGTTCTCATCTGCACCGAAGCCGGCGCAAAGGGTTTGAACCTTCAATTCTGTGAGACGGTGATCAACTACGATCTGCCTTGGAACCCTCAACGCATCGAACAGCGCATCGGGAGATGCCACCGCTATAGCCAGCAACGCGATGTCACTGTGGTCAACTTCATCGCGCGGGATAACGAGGCCCATCGGCTTACTTTTGAGATCCTGAGCCAGAAGCTGGATCTTTTCGGTAAAGTCTTGGACGCATCCGATACGGTCCTACACGAACCGAGGACAGACGCGCCCGAGATCGTGGTTTCGGCGCTATCGATCGAATTCGAGACTGACCTTCGGAACATCTACAGTCGCTCGCGGACGCTCGACGAAGTGACGAGAGAGATTGCCGCATTGCGGGATAAGATTTCCGAGCGTCGGGATGCGTACGAGAAGGAGTATGACCGGACTTCGCAGATAATTGAGTCACGGTTCGACGAGAACGTGCGGAAGGTGTTCAAGAGCCTCCGAGAGGACCTCCCTCACGGACTTGCTGATCTCGACCGCGATCTTGCTAACCTCGTGGAGGGTTATCTTGCCGCGCGCGGCGTTGCATACAGGCGTTCCGAGAGTGCAGGACGAGTCGTGTTCGACATTGCGCGAGACGCGACATTGCCCGCGGAGGTTGGGGACGGTCGGCGGTTTGCCACCGGAGACGCAAGGGCTCTGACCGACGCCGAGGCTTTGAACCTCGTCCACCCTTTGGTTCGATCGGCAATCGACGAGGCTCGAAGGTGGCCGGGTGGGCGGGTCGAGTTGCTACTGCCTCCAGACGCTCTGCCGGACCTCGCCGCCTTGGCCGGGAGTGTCGGGATCATCCGTGTTGTTTTGGTCGATTACGCCGGGTTCGAGCCAGTGCAACGGCTAGTTGCCGGTGCGGCGATTAATGGTACCCCGATTGACCCATCGCTGGCGGCCAGGATCGTGCAGTTACATGCTGCCGAGGCGGCAGCTTCCCAGCTTACGGTCGATTCACAATCATTGGACGACGCGGTAGAAGAGGCGGTGTTCATCGATCAACGCGATGTCGAGAAGGGTGAACAGAAGCATTTTGAGCAAGCCATAGGTCAGCTTGAGCGTTTCGTTCAGGATAAAGTCCTCGTCTACCGTCGCGAACGGGCGAGTATTGGCGAGAAACTGAGTTACGCGCGAGCGCGACGTGACGAGGTGGTGGGTTCCACCGCCAGAGATCGAATTGAGGCAGAGATAGATCGGTTGGCCACCAGGGACGAGAGTCTCGATCGCCGCATCAACGCCCTGGAATCGAGAGAAGATGAGGTCTATATAAAATGGAGGGACAAATACCACGAGCTTCGGTACCGACCGCCGACGGTGAGACCCTTGTTCGAGGCGACCTTTCAAATCTCCCCACCGAGCCGGGAGACATCGTGCTGAGGCTGCTGCACACCGCCGACTGGCACCTCGGACGCAGGTTCCCGTCGTTCCCAGAGGATGCTCAGAAAAAGCTCTCACGAGCACGCATGGACGTGATCGCGAACATCCTCGACGTGGCGCGGCGTAACTCGGTGCATGCTCTGCTATGCGCTGGGGACCTGTTCGATGATCCAGAACCCGAGCCTGACTTTTGGGAGGGGCTTGCAAGGACTCTCCGGGAGCGTGGTGCCCCGCATCCTCCTATATTCTTGATTCCTGGCAACCACGATCCACTCACGCCTGAGTCCGTGTGGGCACTCGGTCATCCATTTCGAGCACGGCTTCCGGAGTGGGTACACGTCGTGGATCGAGATGATTTCACATACGAGCTCTCGCCCGACGTGATTTTGCACGCCCGTCCGTGTCGATCGAAGGCGGGCGAAAACGACCTGGCCATGGCGCTTCCAATTCGCCAACCTGGTGATGAAAGACTTCGTATCGGATGCATCCACGGCTCCACATTCGATATTGATGGGTATCAGACAAATTTCCCGATCTGCCGAGATGCCGGCGTCCAACGCGGGTTCGACTATCTTGCAATAGGCGACACACATTCGTTTCGCGATGTCACCGCCGATTCACCGGTCCCCACCGTATATCCTGGTGCTCCCGAACCCACGAACTTCGGCGAGCCCGGTGCTGGCAATGTCGCACTCGTCGCACTATTCCGGCGAGGCCGGCGTCCACGCATCGATGCCGAGCGCGTCTCGTTTTGGCGCTGGATAGATGTAGAGTGCCGTGACATGAATGAACTTCGCGGCGTATTGACGATCCAGGACCTCGATCATCACGTTGTCAGACTGCATCTCGACATGACGGTGTCTCTATCGGAGGAGAGCGAGGTCGAGCGGATTTTACGGGATCTTCAAGGAACCGATGCGACGCACGGGCGCGCGGGCGTCTTGGTCGTCGATCGCTCGAACCTGCGGTTGCAGGTCGGTTCAGGGGACGCCTTTCCCGACGACCTGCCGGCGGTGCTCAAAGACACTGTTGACCGACTCGACCGGCTCATTGCGGACGCAACGGAAGAATCTGAACGATCCAAGGCTACGCGGGCCTTGGCACACCTGTACAAGCTGCTACAAAACCAACACGCGACTGGCGGACCCGGATTATGAAGCTCCGTCGCCTCCAGGTTATGAACTTCGCTGCCGTCCGGCAAGCGGACATCGAGTTCGGGCCGGGCCTCAACGTGTTGTATGGACCTAATGACCTCGGAAAATCTACGTTAGTCGACGCCATCCGCTTGGCGCTGTTGCTTCCACACTCTTCGACATCTTGCGAGCAGTACGTTGGTTGGACTGGTGGTCGCGAGCCGATCGTCGAGTTGACGTTCGAAACCGAATCGCAACGCATCTGGCGTGTACGGAAAGAGTTTGGAAAAAATGGTTCGTCGCTGTTGCAGGAATCGAAGAATGGTCGGGACTTCGATGATGTAGAGCGCGCCAGAAAGGTAGATGGAAAGCTCCGCGAGATCCTACGTTGGGGCATTCCCGAACCGGGCGGCTCCGGCGGGGGTAAGGGCCTTCCGACGAGCTTTCTCGCCAGCGCGCTCCTGTCGACACAAGCGGATGTCACCGCCCTCCTTAACGACAGCTTGGCTAACGATCCAACCGCCAGCGGGAAAGAACAGATCGCGGCAGCGCTGCAGGCGATCGCACAAGACCCGCTGTTCGTCGCGTTGCTTAAGACTACGCAGGCCCGGCGAGACGAAGCGTACACCGACAAAGGTGCAAAGAAGACTGCAAAGGGCAGTGTGTTCAAGACGGTGGCGGAGCGCGTGAGGGAAACAAGAGACGAAAAAGAAAAACTTCAGAAGGTTGTTACCGACTCAGTAGGGGCCGAGAAACTGTTGCGAGATCTGACGGAGAGGAGAAACCAGCGGTACGAGGCCCTGGCTATCGCGACGGAAAGCGCCGCAGGCCTTGAGCGGTTGGCTAGACAGGCAGAGGACCGCGCTGCCGCTAAGGAGTTGGTCCGGCTTGCGCAAGAGGACGTTCAACGCGTCCGGAAGATCGGGATGGATGTAGAGGATGCGGAGCGAAGTGCTAAAGAGCTGCTTGCCAAAGCGGAGGAGGCGAGGCAAGCGATGGCGGTTGCTCAAAAGGCGCAAGCTGATGCCCAGGCCGCCCTCAAGTCCGCGGAAGAAGCTGCGCGGGTAGAAGGACCAGACCCCGTCGTCACCGACACTGTTATTCGCCAACAACTGGAACTACGAAAAGCGGCGGCAGAACAGAGATCGAGCATCGCGCAACAGCGAATCGACTTAGCTAACGGCGCAGAGAAACTCGTCGACGCCGCAGCAGCAGCGGGGCGCGACCATCTGCAGCAGCAAGCGATAGCCCTCAGCGCGCGCGAATCAGCGTCGGAAGCGGCAGCCAAGGAGAAGTCTGCCAACGATGAACTTCGTCGTTGTGATCTGCTCGAACGCGTTCTGGATCTCCATCTTGCGGACAAGCAGCTAGTGGACACCCAAGCGGCGGTTGATAAACATGCAGGGCTCCAGGCGCGTCTCGCCGCGGCATTGAAAGAACGGGCCGCGTTCGCCGAACAGCGGGCTGCGATGACAGTTCCGAAGCCCAGTGCGCTGGCTCCAATGCGACGCCTAGCCAACGAACTGGCTGCCGCACGAGGTGCGCTTGACGTCGGCTTCGTTGTAACGGTGAGCCCGAATAAACCTCTCCAGGTCCGAATTCGAAAGGATGGTGCCCCGGCCGAATCGACCTCAACCGCCCAACCGCTGGAAATCGAAGCCAAAGCCGATGTCGAATTCGACATCGCCAAGGTTGCGACGGTGCGCATCCGCGGCGGCGGACGCGACGCTCAGGAAAAGGCTCGGGTACTGGAGGAGCGCTGGAAGCAAGAGATCGTGCCGCATCTCGCTGCCGCAGGCGTGAAGGATCTCGACGGTCTCGATGCAAAGGTCGCAGAGGCTCAGGAGTTGGATGTCAGCACCAAGGCGAAGGATACGGAACTGAATTCCTTGCGAGCGCAGATAAGCCCGCTCACGAGCGCACCGGAGTTGTTCCGGCAGGCGTCCGACCGCGCGGAGACGTGCCGAGCTGCACTCGTTGACGGTGTACCGGACACCGTGTTTGCGGATCTGGACGCGCTGGGAGTCGATCCGCTCGCGGGGTTAAGAAGGCGGCGGCAACAGTTGTTAAAGAACATCGAGACAGCACGCACGATTGCCGCCGACGCTATGAATGCTCACACGGTCGCACAGGAGCGTACCAGCAACTTTCGATTGGCGTTTGATGCGGCTGTCTCGAAGCGAGATGCCGCACTGGCGTCCTTTCCTGAGGGAATACATGCCGCACTCGCCACGGCGCAAGCCACACTCGCTGCAGCGATCATCGAGAAGCAAAGTGTTGCTGGTGAGTCCGAGTCGTTGGAGAGCACGATTGCGGCGCGAAATAAGCTTATCGAGGACGCCGTGAGGGGCGCCCGCACGAAAGCTGAGATTGCCAGGGCGGCGGTGGAGGCAGCGCAAGAAAAGCTAACAGCGGCGATTGCCAGCCACGCCCAACATGGCGGGCGACTCGTAGAGTTGCTAAGACTCCGGGACGCGGAAGATTTAGCGGCCGCGGAAACACGATTCCGTGACGCGGCGGAGCGTCACGCTGCCTTACCTGTACCCG
>Ga0182030_10024830_pt1 | contig 10974 bp, 8 predicted proteins | sample 812S3MmetaG_FD_121299 | JGI IMG/M metagenome (GOLD analysis project Ga0182030, IMG submission 121299) | Permafrost microbial communities from Stordalen Mire, Sweden - 812S3M metaG (Illumina Assembly) | ecosystem: Environmental > Terrestrial > Soil > Wetlands > Permafrost | place: Sweden... | reverse complement strand
GCGAATATTATCAGATCCCGCGCACCGCGATACGTCCGCGTGCCTTCTCGCATCCAGAACGACGGTTCTACGGCACCGCGGTCAGCCCTGATTCGGTGGAGGTGATGGCGCGGCTCGGGTTCAGCATGCTGGTGATCATGCAGAACGAATGGCCGAAGGCGGCGGCGGACATCCACCGCTTTCGCGCGCTGTCCGAGGGCATGGGCCACACGCCGCGGCCGCCGATGATCCTGACCAACGTCTCCTGCGCCGAGAGCCGCGCGGAGGCGCATGAGCGGGCCATGATCTACCTCGGCCGAAAATGGGATTCGATCGACGCGCACTACAAGTTCTCGGATGGGCATCTGAATGCGGTGAAGGGCTACGAGGCCTATGACAAGATCGGCCAGACCTACGCCAAGATGAAAGACGACAGCCGGCGGCAGAAGGCGACCGAGTTCTATGTCGGCATCCAGATCGTCGGCACGCCGGATGACTGTGTCCAGAAGATCGAGGCACTGCATGGGCTGACCGGCCTCGATCACCTGATCGCGGAGTTTTCCTTTGGCGGGTTGCCGCATGAGGAGTCGGAACTGAACCTGCGGCTGTTCGCCGACCGCGTGCTGCCGGTGTTGCAACACGACGCGAAATTCGCCCGGCCGCCGGCAATTTTCACTGCAATACCAGAACAATCGCGCGAGGGTATATTCGCGCCCGCCTGACGCGGCAAACAGAACAACTCTCCCCCTCCCCATATGGAAATGGGTTAGGGGGAGAACGGCCCTGCAATCTGGGCGACCTATTCTGCCGCAACCTTCCGTGCCGCCAGGCGATCGATCTCCGCCTGCACCGCCGCGGCCGACTGGCCGACGAACTCGGTGTGGTGGGTGCGCGCGTAGTCGTAGCTTTCGTTTCGCCATTCGCGCGAGCTCTGGAAATGCGGGTGCACGTAACGCGCCATCAGCTCGTAATGGCGTTGCGTTGCCGGCCAGTCGGCCCAGTTATGCGCCAGCTCCATGATGACGCCGAAACCACCCGTGCCCGCCAGCAGGTTCTCGATATAGGCGATCGCATCGTCCGGCGTGCCGATACAGGCGGCACCCGTCCGAGTGAGGAACTCATACGCGTCACCCATGTCCTCCGGCACGATCGGGAACGTTGCGACATCGCGGAAATAGCGGCGGAACGCTTCCAGCCCGAAACGCACGTTCTCGCGCGCCTTCTCGCGTGTCTCCGCGATGTGCATCATGGTCACCAGGCGCCAATTGTCGCGGTTGGCCAGCTTGCCGTTCAACCGCGCCTGCTCCTCATACAGCGACCAGTTCTGCGTGTGCTTGGCCAGCGCCTCGGGGCTGGTGCCGCCGATCGACAGCATGCCGATGCCATGCCGCCCCGACGCCAGCGCACCCGCCGGCGAACGCGACGCGGCAACCGCTAGTTCCATCCGCGGGCGCGTATAGCAGGGCAGTTGCAGTCGCGCGTCCTGTAGGTCGAACCAGTCGCTTTTGCGGGTGACCGTCTTGCCGTCCAGCAGCTCGACGATCACATCCAGCGCCTCGTTCATCCGGCGCCGCTGGTCGGCTGGCTTGATGCCGATCTTCATCGCGTCGTGCACCAGCGAGCCCGGTCCGACGCCCAACATCACGCGCCCGCGCGTCATGTGATCCAGCTGCACGATGCGGTCGGCAACCAGGAATGGATTATGATATGGCAACGATACCACACCGGTGCCGAGGCGAATGTGGCGCGTGCGCTCCGCCGCCGCGGCGATGAAGATTTCCGGCGAGCCGATGATCTCGAAGCCGCCGGAATGATGCTCGCCGATCCAGGCTTCGTGATAATTCAGCCGGTCCAACAATTGCAGCAATTCCATATCGCGCTCCAGCGCGAGCGTCGGGTTTTCCGGGAGATCATGGAACGGTGCCAGAAAGATGCCGCTGCGCAGGTAACGATCGCTCATAGTTGACGGTGTGGGCATGGCGAAGTGCTCCGATTGACCAGCCGGCAGCTTAGCGCACACCGCTGCAACCGACGAGACCACGGGCGGATCGCGGCTGCCGCGATGAACATTCCGTCAGAATCACCGACATGACATCGGTTTAACCGCTGCGCCCTGGCAACGGTCACCTGCGCAACCTCATGTTGCGCCCATCGCGGTGCCATGGCGGCATCGCAGGCGAATGACTGATCCTCAGCGATCCTCCAGGAGTAACGACTCATGCAACGCGTTCAGAACAGCGATCCGCGCCGCGGATTGCGTCGCACGGCCCTCGCCGCCGTGCTGCTGGCCGGAACCGCGCTCGGCGGTTTCGCGGCCGTCCACACCTCGCTGGCCGCCACCGAGACGCAGCCGGTCAATCCGCCCGCCGCGCAGCCGCTGCACCAGATTCCCGACTTCGCCGACCTGGTGAAGCAGGTGAAGCCCGCCGTGGTATCCGTCACCACCAAGTTCGCGGTCGCCCAGGCGTCCGATCAGGGACCGCAGCAGCAACTGCCGTTCCCGTTCAATCAGTTCCCCGGCAACCAGTTTCAGGGCAACCAGATGAACCCGCGCGGCGGTGAGGGCCACGCGATGGAGGCCCGCGGCTCGGGCTTCATCATCGACGCGAACGGCACGATCGTGACCAACAACCACGTCGTGAAGGACGCCAAGAGCGTCGAGGTCACGCTGACCGACGGCACCACCCTGGACGCCAAGGTCATCGGCCGCGATCCGCGCACCGACATCGCGGTGCTCAAGGTCAACGCCGGTCACAAGCTGCCCTACATCCAGCTCGGCAACTCGACCGACGTGGAGCCAGGCCAGTGGGTCGTGGCGATGGGTAATCCGTTCGGCCTCGGCGGCACCGTCACCGCGGGCATCGTCTCGGCGCTCGGCCGTGACATCGGCGACGGCCCGTACGACCAGTACATCCAGGTCGACGCGCCGATCAACCGCGGCAATTCCGGCGGCCCGCTGTTCACCCAGGACGGCAAGGTGGTCGGCATGAACACCGCCATCCTGTCGCCGTCGGGCGGCTCCATCGGCATCGGCTTCGCCATCCCGTCGAACATGATCAAGACCGTCGTCACCCAGCTTGAGACGAGCGGCCACGTGACCCGCGGCTATGTCGGTGTCGAGGCCCAGCCGGTCAGCGAGACCATGGCGAAGGCGATGGGACTGTCCGACAAGTCGGGCGCCCTGGTGGCCGGGGTGCAGCCTGGGACTCCCGCCGCGAATGCCGGCATCCAGCCGGGTGATGTGATCCGCAGCGTGAACGGCGAGAAGATCGCCAACCCACGCGATCTCGCGGTGCAGGTCGCGGCGGTGAAGCCAGGCGACGATGCGAAGCTCGACATCGTCCGTGACGGCAACGCCCAGACGATCAGCGTGAAAGTCGGCGAGTTGCCGGGCGACGAAACGGCCGACGCCGGCGCGTCCGCCCCGCATCCGGCCCAGCTCGGCTTGGCGCTCGGCGCGATCACCCCGGATGCACGCGACCAGCTCGAACTGCCGAAGGGCACCGAGGGCGTGCTGGTGATGAACGTCCGGCCGGGCTCGCCGGCCGATCAGGCGGGTCTGCAGCAGGGTGACGTAATCGTGTCGGTGGGCAGCCACAAGGTGGCGAACCCAGCCCAGGCCGCGCACGCCATCGGCGAGGCGGTAAGCGGCTCCAGCCATGCGGTGGCGCTGCGCATCGTGCGCGACGGCCAGCCGGCGTTCGTCGCGATCGCGCCGTCGCAGCAGAACGAGGGCTGATCGCTCGCTTGACTGCGATTCGGGAGTGCAAAGAAAGGCCGGGAGGGTGTCTCCCGGCCTTTTTTGTGCAAGTTGTACGTCGCTCGACCTATCGGGTAATACCAGGTATCGAAATGATTGACCCATCAGCCCGTCATACCGGGCCCACGGGTCCGGCTGAAAGCCGGCCCGAGGACAGGCTCCGACCCGGTATCCACGCCTTTGCTTGTGCACAAAGGCAAGGCGTGGATACCGGCATTCGCCGGCATGACGTTGGGTTAGCGCCGATGGGTCAATCATTCCGATGCCTGGAGTCAGACACGCCTGACACACCCGGTAGCGCTGCTTCAAGTTATCCCAGGCCGGCATAGATCTCCGCGACATCAATCGAGATGCCCGGCGGATCGAGACGAAACGATCCCGGATTGACGATACGCGACACGATCTCCGCGCCGGCGCGCTGATGATGGATGATCTCGCGGCGGCGGGCGCTGACGATCAGGTAGTGCTCGATGGAAGGCACGCGGAAGTAATCAGCCAGCTTGTCGCTGGTGTCCACGGCCTGCGTCGCCGGTGACAGGACCTCGACGACGACGATCGGATTGGTCGCAACGGTGGCATCTGATGGGACACGCGGGCCGCAATTCACCAGGGCGTCTGGCTCATAGTCGGTGTCGTCATCAACCTCGATCATCATGCCGTCCGCCAGCGCCTCACAGTCGACGTCCGCTGTCGTGACCGCCTGATCGAGGATCCGCCAAACGCGACTCTTCAGCCGCACATGGGCGGCGCGTTTCGGCGACATGGCGACCGGCTCGCCGCCAATCCGCACATAACGGCCACGCTGAGCCGCCGCCCAGCGACGGAACTCTTCGCGGTTGAGGCGCTGCGGCATGGTTTTCTCCTGGATCGGTATCATCACACCCTCCCGGCGCGTGAGGTCATCCGTCGGCCGTCACGTCCGTCACCACCAGTCGCCACCCACCCGCACCGCCGCAATGCCGCACGCATATGCGCCGGCGGCTCGGCCGTCGCACTGACCGGCGGATCCAGCGGCAGGTCGATCGCCCGCGCCAGCAGATGCAGCCGCCCGTCGCCGCCGCCATAGATCGGATCGCCCAGCACCGGGCACCCCAGCAGCGCGCAATGCACCCGAATTTGGTGCGTGCGCCCGGTGCGCGGCGACAATTCCAGCCACGCAATGTCGCCATCCCGCCCGAGCACCCGCCACTCCGTCACCGCCGCCTGCCCGCGCGCATCCTCCCGCATGCGCCAGCCGCCCGGCGCGCTCACTCGCAGCAGCTTCGCGGTGATCGTGCCCGACGCCGCCGCCGGCACGCCTCGCACGACCGCCCAATACGTCTTCCTCACCCGCCCCTCGGCAAACGCCGCCTGCGCCGCCAGCAGCGCCGCTCGCCGCAACGCCACCACCAGGCACCCGGCCGTGTCGGCGTCCAACCGGTGCACCAGCCATGGCCCGTCCTTCCGTCGCGACAACAACGGGAAGCAGTCCTCCACGCTCGCGCCGCCGCGTGGGCCCGCATGCACCGCCAGCCCCGCCGGTTTGTCCAGCACGACAAACCGCGCGTCACGAAACAGCACCGGCGGCAGTGCCGTCATGTCGAGCGGCTCAGGCATTTCTCAGGATTCCGTCATTATCCGCGATTCCGCCACTGACAAACCCCGCGGACTGAGGCACGCTGCACCGCATCATGCGCATCCATATCCAGAACCCCATCGACGACCCACTCTTCCTGTTCTCGCACGAACAGTGGGATTCCGCCGCCGCCCGCGCCGGTGACATTGGCCGCGGCCACGAGGTCACGCTCGGCAGCACCGATGACGACTTCGCCGCCGGCATGGAGGACGCCGAAGCCCTGGTCACCGAGATGGGGGTCATGCTGCGGCTGTTCCCCTGCCGGGCACCGAAGTTGCGCCTGATCTTCGTGACCAGCGCCGGGCTGGAGCGCTTGGGGCCGTTCGACTGGCTGCCCAGCAACGTCACGCTGCTCAACAACAGCGGCACCCACACCGAGAAGGCCGGCGAATTCGGCATCATGTCGATCCTTATGCTGGCCAACCGCATCCCGGAGCTGGTCACCAATCAGCGCGCCGGCAAATGGCAGAAGCAATGGGGGACGCTGGTCGGCGGCAAGCACCTGACGGTCGTCGGCCTCGGCGGCATGGGGGCGCCGATCGCGCGCTGGGGTCAGCTGTTCGGCCTGCACGTCACCGGCGTGCGCACCGCCGCCGCGCCACATCCGGACTGCGACGAGGTGATCACCGCCGACGCGCTCGACCGCGTGCTGCCGACGACCGACTTCCTGGCGCTGGCCTGCCCGTTGACCGCGGCGACCCGTGGCATGATGGATCGGCGCCGCCTCGGCCTGCTGCCGCATGGCGCCGGCGTGGTGAATATCGGCCGCGGCGCGCTGCTCGACCAGGACGCGCTGTGCGACCTGCTGGACGACGGCCATCTATCCGGCGCGGTGCTCGACGTGTTCACGCCGGAGCCGCTGCCCGACGGTCACCGGATGTGGACCACGCCGAACGTGATCATTTCACCGCACACCTCGGTGGATGAGCCGGCGTCGTACAACCCCCGCAGCCTCGACATCTTCTTCGAGAATCTCCGCGCTCTGCGCGATGGGCAGCCGATGCCGAACGTGTTCGACACCACGCGCGGGTACTGAGATTGGTACACCTCTCCCGCTCTTCGCGGGAGAGGTCGCGATGCACTTGCGACGCGGGTGAGGGTCTTGCCGCGCGTACCTCCCTCAACCGGCTTGCCTCGCGCACGCCCCCCCGCCTCGGCGGTCGAAGTATCGTAGTCACCGTTGAGGCGAAAGCATGAAGGTCTGGCGTTTCCCCACCACCGACGCGATCGACAGCCTGAAGCTGCGCGAGGAGGACACGCCTCACCCGGCGCGCGGCCAGGTGCTGGTGCGGATGCACGCAGCATCGCTGAACTACCGCGACCTCATGATCGCCACGGGTCGTTCCGCCCGCGGCGCGCCGCTGCCCGACCTTATCCCGCTGTCGGATGGCGCAGGTGAAGTGGTGGAGATCGGTCCCGAAGTCACCCGTGTCGCGATCGGTGATCGGGTCGCCGCCTGCTTCATGCAAAGCTGGCTGGCCGGTGACATCTCACCCGAGGACGCGGCCAGCTCGCTTGGCGGCGCGATCCACGGCGTGCTGGGCGAGTATCGGCTGTTCGACCAGCAGGGTCTGGTGAAACTGCCGGCGCATCTATCGTTCGAGGATGGTGCCACGCTCCCCTGCGCCGCGGTGACCGCGTGGAACGCGCTGTTCCATGGACCGAAGCCGCTGGTGGTCGGGCAGAGCGTGCTGGTGCTCGGCACCGGCGGCGTCTCGGTGTTCGCGCTGCAGTTCGCGCATGCGGCCGGCGCGCGGGTGATCGCCACTTCGTCGTCGGACGGCAAGCTGGCGCAGGCGAAACTGTTGGGTGCGTCGGACGGGGTGAATTACCGCACCGACCCGGAATGGCAGACCGCGGTGCGCGACCTGACCGGCGGCCGCGGCGTCGACCACGTCGTGGAGGTCGGTGGTCCCGGCACGCTGCCGCGCTCGATCGAGGCGACTCGGCAGGGCGGGTCCATCCACATGATCGGCGGGGTGGCGGGCGGCGGCACGATCGATCCCACCGTGGCGATGCGACGCGGTGTGCTGCTGCGCGGCATCTATGTCGGCTCGCGGCAGATGTTCGAGGCGATGAACCAGGCCATCGCGCTGCACCGGATCACTCCCGTGATCGACCGCGTGTTCGACTTTGCCGACGCCAAGGCCGCCTATCGCCATCTGCAGGCGCAAGGACATTTCGGCAAGGTGGTGATCCGCATCGAGTGATGCGGTTGTGCGCACACCGTCGTCATGCCGTGGCTCGGCCACGGCATCTACGCCTTCTCGCAGCAATGATGCCCGTCACCGCTTATACCGGTTCGCGGAAAGATTGACGTACGCCACGGGCCGCTCCGTCCGTCATGGCCGGGCTTGACCCGGACATCCTCTTCGTCGTCGCGGCAAGAAGATGGCCGGGTCAAGCCCGGCCATGACGGACGGAGAGAGTCAATCATTCCGCCGGTGGGCATTACCGCCCGCCTCAAACACCGACACGCGGATCGGTGTCGGATTGTACCCGTTGCAGGGATTGTGCATCTGCGGGCAATTCGACAGCACGGCGATCACGTCACGCTCGGCGCGCAACTCGACGTAACTGCCAGGCTGCAGCGCACTGGTTGCGACCCCGGCACTGCCATCCGGCTCCACCGGCACGCACATGAAAAAGTTGATATTGCTCACGATCGCCGCGCGGCCGAGGCCGAATTTCGCGAGGATCGCCTCGAAGTTCGAATAGCAACTCTCCGACGTGTGCACCCCGTAGCGCAGCATGTTGTTCGGATTGCTGCAGCAGCCATAGATCGTGTCGTGACGTCCCACCGTATCGGCGATGACGGTCATCAGCGCCAGACCGGTGTCGGAATAAAGCACGGTGCCTTGCTCGACATAGATGCCGCCCTGCACCTTGACGGTGTTGGTGGCGCTATACCGCTCGGACGGATCGGCAGCGTCGTAACACAGAAAATCAACGGCCTGCTGACCCTCCAGATCGGTGATCCGCAGTACCTGGCCTTTCAGTATCCTGTCGCCCCAAGGTTTACGCGCCGGAACAACTTCGTCCAGCACCGGTGTGGCGATCGGGTCGATTGCTGAGGTGCTCATATCCCGCCTCCTGGAACTTCGGCGCTTGGGCTGCAACGATTAATCCCGGCGATGTTCATTCCGGATCAGAGCTTTCCGCGTTACCCCTTCGGCAGGCGCACGATGAAGCGAGCGCCGATCGTGTTGCCTTTGGCGCCACGGCGGTTCTCGGCGGAGATGCGGCCCCGCAGCGCCTCGACGATCTTGCGGCAGATCGATAACCCGAGACCGGAATGCTGGCCGAACCGCTCGCCGCTCGGCCGCTCGGAATAGAACCGGTCGAAGATGTGTTCCAGCCTGGCCTCCGGGATGCCCGGTCCCTCGTCTTCGATGGTGATTGCCACCGTCGACGGTTCCTCACGCGCGCGCACCCAGATGCGGCCGTTCGGCGGGCTGAACGATTGCGCGTTGCCAATCAGGTTGCGCAGCACCTGCACCAGCCGGTCGGCCACCGCCTGCACGGTCAGGTTGACGCCGGCGGGTGCGTCGATCAACAGCTTCGGGCCATCCTCGTCGCGCGTGGCGTCGTCCAATTCCTTTAGCATCTCCAGGATCGGCGCGACATCCACTTTTTCGGTGGCCACACGCGACAGCTCGGCATCAATGCGCGAGGCGTCGGAAATGTCGCTGATCAGCCGATCCAGCCGCATCACGTCCTCGGCGATGATCGCCAGCAGACGCTGCCGTTGCGATGGCTCCTCGATCCGCCGCAGCGTCTCGATCGCACTCTGGATCGAGGTCAACGGGTTCTTGATCTCATGCGCCACGTCGGCGGCGAAATGTTCGATCTCGTCCATGCGCGCCCATAGCGCGGTGGCACTGTCGGATAGGGCGACCGCCAGCGCGCCGACCTCATCGCGCCGCGCCAGCAGCGCCTTCGGAACACTGCCGGATCGCCCCTGTCCCTCGCGCATAGCCGCGGCCGCGCCGGTCAGGCGCTGGATCGGTCGCGCAATGGTCAGCGACAGGTACCACGACAGCAGCACGGTCAGGCCCAGTGCCAGGCCCAGCAGCGCCAGGATCGACATGCGCACCGCGAACAGGGAGGCATCGACCTCGCGCGCCTCGCGGGTCAGCAGCACAATGCCGACAGTATGGCCATCCCGCTCCACCGGCTCGGCGACGGTCACCAACAGCCGGTTGTCGCGCGTGCGGCGGACATAAGGCGGCATCTCGTGGCTCTGGCCGGGCGTGTCGAGCTTGACCTCCTCCTTCACGTCGGGCTGCCAATCGAGGCCCGGTGCGCCAGGCGTCACGTCCACCACCAGCGGAGTGGGCGATGGGTGTGGCAGCAGCGCCAGGACCCGGTCATAGATCCGGCCGATAAAGCCCAGCACCTCACCGCGGTCGACCGGTGGCGGGAGTGGCTCCGTCGTGACGGCGCCGCTCGGGCCGGAGCGCACCCGTGAATCGGCGATCACCGACCCGTCCGGGCCGTATAGTTTCGCCTGCGCATCGGGGGTCGGCTCGGTCAGGCGGCGCAGCAGCGGCACCGCAATGTCGGGGTCGATCCGCGGCGCGTCCGAGGCGGTGAGTCGCACCGCGCTCTCGCCCAGCGCACCGGCATAGATGCGCGCCTGCTCGCGCAACACCAGCACCTCGGCCTGCAGCAAACCGGTCTGGTATTGGTCGAGATACAGCAGCACCGCGACCAGCAGGACCAGCGGCAGGGCGTTGACCAGCATGATGCGCCGCAGCAGCGGCGACACCCAGCGTCCCCGTACCACGGGCCGCGCGCGCCGTTCCTCGACGCCCGCGTTGGAAGAAGGAAGGCGATCGAACTCCGACGGTGCGAGCGGCTCAGCGCTCCTTGTAACGGTAGCCGATGCCATACAGGGTTTCGATCTGGTTGAAGCTGTCGTCGACCGTGCGGAACTTCTTGCGAATGCGCTTTACGTGGCTGTCGATGGTGCGGTCGTCGACATAGATGTTTTCGCCGTAGGCCGCATCGATCAGCTGGTCGCGACTTTTCACCATGCCGGGCCGCGCCGCCAGGGCCTTCACCAGCAGAAACTCGGTGACGGTGAGCTGGATGTCCTGCGCGTGCCAGGTGCACTGGTGCTTGGTGTCATCGAGCACGAGCTCGCCGCGTACCATGACGCCGGCGGGCGAGGCGCCGGAGCCCTCGGCGCGCGAAACCTCGTTGCGGCGCAGCAGGGCGCGGATGCGCTCAAGCAGCAGGCGCTGGCTGAACGGCTTCTTGATGTAGTCGTCGGCGCCGAGGCGCAGGCCCATCAATTCGTCGACTTCCTCGTCCTTCGAGGTGAGGAAGATTACCGGCATGGCGCTGCGGGTGCGCAGCCGTTGCAGCAATTCCATCCCGTCCATCCGCGGCATCTTCACGTCGAGCACCGCGAGATCGACCGGGCGCGCGGTCAGGCCCTGCAATGCGCTTTCGCCGTCGGTGTAGGTGCGGACCAGATAGCCCTCCTGCTCCAGCGTCATGGCGACACTGGTGAGGATGTTGCGGTCGTCGTCGACCAGCGCAATGGTCTGCTTGGCGCCGACGTCGCGACCTGGACCTTCCTTCCCCTGGCCTTCGCGCCCGGGGCCTTCGC
>Ga0182030_10024828_pt1 | contig 10975 bp, 11 predicted proteins | sample 812S3MmetaG_FD_121299 | JGI IMG/M metagenome (GOLD analysis project Ga0182030, IMG submission 121299) | Permafrost microbial communities from Stordalen Mire, Sweden - 812S3M metaG (Illumina Assembly) | ecosystem: Environmental > Terrestrial > Soil > Wetlands > Permafrost | place: Sweden... | reverse complement strand
TTCGCCGGGGGCTGCTTCTGGGGGACGCAGGCTGTGTTTGAACGGCTGAAGGGCGTGACCAAGACGACCGTCGGCTATGCCGGGGGTTCCGCCTCGACGGCCACCTACGATCAGGTAACCACCGAAACCACCGGGCATGCCGAATCGGTGGAAGTGGTCTACGATCCGTCGCGCATTACGTACGGACAACTCCTGCGCGTCTATTTTTCGGTAGCGCACGATCCTACGCAGTTGAATCGTCAGGGGCCGGACGTCGGGACGTCGTACCGGTCGGCGATTTTCTACGCTAACGATGAGCAGCAGCGACTGGCCAAAGCGTATATCGCCCAGTTGGATGCCGCGAAGGTTTTCCCGCGGCGGATCGTGACGGACGTGACTCCGCTCAAAGGCTTCTATCGCGCCGAGGGCTATCATCAGGACTACGCTTACTACAATCCCAACAATCCTTACATCGAGGTCTGCGACCGGCCGAAAATCGCCGCGCTCAAGGAGCAGTTTCCGGAATTGTTCGTCGATTACAAGCCGGCGAAGAAGAAGTAGGTCCGCGGGCGGGCTGTGGCTTTTTGTGGGGCAGGCAATCTTGCCTGCAGGCGGCCTTTCAGGCCGCCGTTTTCGATACGCGAAGAATTTCTCCGGGCATCGGCACCGCCCCTTGGGTGTAGGCTAAGCCGATAAAGAGTCGCGCTGAAGTTCACCGCAGGCTGGAACCCGCCCGCCCCACCTCGCCGGTCGACCGAATGGCCAAGGTCCGCGGGCGAGCTTTCACTCGCCTGGACAAGCTGAAGCATGTCCTACTTGCCGCGATAGAACACGCGCCAGACCTTCCCCTTCTGGCTCTCCGTAATGTAGAGCGACCCGTCCGGCGCCTGTGTGACGCCGTCAGCGCGTGCTGCCGCGTCATTGGGATTCATGATCGTCTCCTTGCCGGCGAAGCCGCGGGCGAAGATCTCGAATTTCCCCTCGGGATCTTTCCCCTGGAACGCCTGGAACGTCACGTTCGACACTTCCTGCGCCAGCGGCGCGCGATTCCACGAGCCGTGGAACGCGATGAACATGCCGTTGCGATAATGCGCCGGAAATTGCGTGCCGGTGTAGAATTGCGCGTCCACCGGGGCCCAGTGCGCCGGAAAACTGGCGACCGGCAGCTTGAATTCCGTGCATCGCCCGACGGTCTTGCCGTCGCCGCCGTACTCGGGATTGAGCAGCAGCTTGCTCACCGTGTAGTCGTAGAAGCAGTAGGGCCAGCCGAAGTTGTCGCCCTGCTTATCGACGCGGTACATCGGCTCGGCCGGCCGCGTGGCGTTCTCTTCAGCCGTGAATTTGTCGGGGAACAGCGTATCGAGCTGATCGCGGCTGTTCATCACGATGTAGAGGAAGCCGTCGTGCCAGGCGATCGCCGGAAACTGCCGCATGCCAGTCGCGTACTTCACGCCGTCCGCCTGCGTCTGCCCCAGTTTGCTGTCGCTGAACTTCCAGATGCCGCCGTGCTGTTCGAGAATCGGGCACGGGTCCTGGCCGGGCGATCCCTTACTGCGATTGCGCACCTGGCAGGCATTGGACGGCGCGCCCACATTGACGTAGAACGATCCCTTGCCGTCGAAGGCGATGCCCTTATCGCCGTGTTCCCGCCCGCCTTCGAGTCCGGCCGCCACGATTTCCGGCGCGCCCGCGGGCTTCAGTTGGCCGGGTGTCATCTTGTACCGCTCCACCGAATTCACTTTCGCGATCCAGAGGTAGCCGTCGCGCAACTCGATGCCGGTAGCACTGCCTTGCCCGAACTTCTCAACGACGTCGAAATGTCCGTCGCCTTTGGAATCGTGCAAACCAACCACCCCGCCATTCAACAGCGCAACATAGAGATCGCCGTTGGGGGCGACGGTGGCATGGCGCGCCTCGCCCAGATTATTCGCCACCACCACCGCGCAGAATCCAGCCGGCAGGGTGAGTCCGCCGTTATCGGCATCGCAGGCGATGGCGCCGGCGGCTTGCGTTGTGGAGTGGGGCAGGAGCAGCATCGCGGCCGCGGCGGCGGCCAGTCCAAGTGTGAGTTGTTTGGTATCGATCATTGATTTTGCCCGTGCGTGCCAGGGTCATTATAGTTTATACGTTAGGATAAGGACGTGAAGCAAAGCGCAGTGTTAACCGGCCTCATGGCGCTGACTCTCGCGTCGGTTTTCGTACGGGCACAAGGCCATACCTCCACGCGCGACGGAGTCTATACCGGCGTTCAGGCAGCGCGCGGACACGAGGCGTACAAGACATCCTGTCTATCGTGCCACGGCGAGTCGCTGGAGGGATCGGGCGCGCAGAATCCCCCGCTGGCAGGGAAGGAATTTACGGCGAACTGGAACGGCCAGCCGCTGGGCGAACTCTTCGACAAGATCCAAACGTCGATGCCCGCCGATAAACCCGGCACGCTGTCACGCGCCGTAAACGCCGACATCCTGGCGTACATTTTGCAGGTCAATAAACTGCCGGCGGGGAGAAAAGAACTGCCCGTGGACCCCGACACGCTCAAGCAGATTCAGTTCGACGCGGCGAAGTAGGGCAGCGGGCCGCGCTTTGGTTTGGGCTTCGATACAGCGGAAGGCGCGTGCTTGCAATATCGCCCGGTGGTAAACTTCGAACTATGTCCGAGCTTGATGAAGTTCTCAGGAACCTCGACGAGGTCGAGCAAAAGCCGCATGACGCCCTCGTGCGGCTCTACCTGGTGAGTAATCCCCGCCCGCCAGTGGCGGATCTTGGTCACCTACTCGCGGAATACGAGGTATTCGTTCCGCGCTCGCAAGACGACCTGGCATTCATCCGCAAGGTAGCCTTGGAATCGGAAGAGCAATTCCGGGCAGAGTGCCAGCGCGTAGCCGGGATTCTGGCGCCCCTGGTCCCCAAGGGCTCACATCTCGGCTGCCGGTACGACGATGTGAAGGGCAAGACCTCGTTTCAGTTTGAGCTTCAAAAGACCGGCGAGAGCCGGGAGTTCCTCGTCACCGACCAACAGTCGCACTGAGCTTACGGGAGCGCCTGTCAGGAGATAACCGCTCCCTCCCATCCGGAACTTGCTTTTCGAACCTATGGCGCTCAGTTGTAATAGAAGAACGACTTGGGGAGCCGCCCCCGGTAGAAAAGAAAAGGCCGGTCCCGCCGATAGAGGTCGGGGCCGGCCTTTTCCTGAATGGCTGATAACCGGGGTCAGACAGCCAGATACATCGTGCTGCCCTGCCTGTTCACCAGCAGGAGAGTAGCGTCCTTCGCGTTACGCATGGCAGATTCGAAATCCACAGTGTTGCGCACCGGTTTGTGATTTACTTCCTGAATTACGTCGCCGCGCTTGAGGCCGGAATCGGCAGCTTTGCTGTCTGGGTCCACTTTGCTCACCACAACTCCGGTAGCGGCAGGCGGCAATCCTAGCTGCTGGGCCGTCCGGGCGGTGACGTTCTCTACCGTGATCCCTTGCAGGGCATCTTCGCTGCTGTTCTCCGGCGGTTCGTTCCTGGCAGTTTCCGTGGGCATTTCCGCCAGGGTCAGCGGGAGGGTCTTCTCCGCGCCGTCGCGGAACACCTTCACGTCCACCTTGGTTCCAGGAGCCATCAACGAAACGTGCATGCGCAGTTCGGCGCTATTGTTCACCGGCTTGCCATCGATGTCCAGGATAATGTCACCCTTTTCCAAACCCGCCTTCCCGGCAGGGCTGTTGGGGGTCACATCGCCGATCAGCGCGCCGCGTACTTCCGGTTCATGGAAGGCCTTGGCGATGGAGGGCGTCACTTCCTGAGCCATCACGCCCAGGTATGCGCGGGTCACCTTGCCGTTGTTGACAATCTGGTCCATCACATTGCGCGCCACACTAACAGGAACAGCAAAACCGATGCCTTGGTTCCCTTCCGACCCATTGGCCAGGATGGCGGTGTTGATGCCGATCAGTTCGCCGCGGTCATTCACTAGCGCGCCGCCCGAATTGCCGGGGTTAATCGACGCATCGGTCTGAATGAAGTCTTCGTAGTCTTCGATGCCTAGATTGGCACGGCCGGTAGCGCTGACGATGCCCATGGTGACCGTTTTGCCGACGCCAAAGGGATTGCCGATGGCCAGCACGTAGTCGCCTACCTGAACCTTATCGGAATCGCCAATGGTAATCGGCTCCAGGGAGCCGGCGTCCACCTTGAGTACGGCTATGTCGGTCTTCGGATCGGTGCCCACCACGCGAGCTTTGTATTCTTGCTTGTCGGCCATGAGCACGGTCACCGTGGTAGCGCGATCCACCACGTGATTGTTGGTCAGGATGTAGCCGTTCGGGCTCACGATCACGCCCGAGCCCAGGCCCTGTTCCTTCTGTTGGCGAGGTGCGCGGGGCTGCCCGCCGCCGTTGTCCGAGTCGCCGCCAAAGAACTGCCGGAACATCGGAGGGATTCCGTCGTCCCCTCCCTGAAAGCCGGTCTTCACCACACGGGACGAAGTAATGGTTACCACCGACGGCAATACCTTCTTCACCACCGGGGCGAAACTGTTGCGGCTGGCCGGCTCGTCCGCACTCGCGAACTTAAGCGTGGCGGGCGAATTGATCAGGTGATCCGCAGCCGCCGCTGCGAGGCCACCCAATCCCAGCGCCAACACTATCGTCACGGCTGCCGTCTTCGGCCGACCCCAAATCCGTTGTATCGTCATGTAGCCTCCAGAAAGTCTCTGATCTGAGGATCACCACCGAGCTTCGATCGATCCAGTGGGTCCATCTATACAGATGGGGCAGGGAGGTTTTCCGTTGTAATGGGAAGTCGGTATATGTGGGCCGGAGACTTGGTATGTCCGGAAGTGGCTAGCGGGAGTTTCGCAAAGCCAGAATGGTTTCATTCGTTGAGGGGCCTTAAACATTGGCAGAGGTGTGATCCACAAACTAGACGAAACATCACGTTCGGGAAACTGGGCGTGCGGTCTTGACCATCTGTTTGCAGGCCTTGAGCGGAATTCGGAAGGCCGGTATTTGCCCGCCGATGAACGCGGATAAACGCCGATAAGCAAAGGTCTTCGTTCCATCGGCGTTGATCCGCGTTCATCGGCGGCCCATTTTGCACGTCCGCCGTGTTGCCACAGATCGGCACTAACAATCGGCTCGTTCGACAAAACGAGGTGCCTGCATTATTTGTTTCATCTGTTTCATCTATGACCTGCATCACGAGCATCACGACCGGAACCGCTTGCTTGAGAAGTCTGCGGAGCTTCGCCGTCAACACCCTGATCTGCCAGATTTGGGAAGCTCGGGCTAGGAGATGATACCCTTGCGCACAGCGTACAGGATAACTTCCGGGACGCTACGTAAGCTCAGTTTTTGCATGAGCTTAGCACGGTGCGTCTCGACCGTGTAGACGCTCAGGTTGAGCAGATTGGCGATCTCCTTGCTGGATTTGCCCTCCGCTACCAGTTGCAGAATTTCGCGCTCGCGGGGCGTAAGCAGTTCGTAGGAATCTTCGCCGCCCGTGCGCTCGAGCCTGCGCATGTAGTCCTGCAGCAGTACCTGGCCGACGGCGGGACTGAAGAACGACTTCCCGGCAGTGGCGGCACGGATGGCGCGCGCCAGGTCGGCTTCGGCGGAATCCTTGAGCAGGTAGGCCTTGGCTCCCGCTTTCAGGGCCCGCAGTACGTACCCTTCGTCGGAGTGCATACTGAGCATGACCACTTGCGTATCCGGCAGCGCCGCGCGAATCTGGCGGGACGCCTCGATGCCGTTCAAGCTCGGCATGCCGATATCCATAACTACTACGTCCGGTTTCAGTTTGCCGGCCATCGCCACAGCTTAACGCCCATCATTGGCTTCTCCGACAACCGTGAGGTCGGGCTGGGCATCCACCACCATGCGGAGACCCGCGCGAATCAGGGTGTGGTCGTCGGCAAGCAGGACGCTGGTCTTCTTCATGCGTTGCTCCCGGCGGGAATGGGAAGGTCTGCCGTCACGGTTGCGCCCTTGCCCGGCTGAGATTCCACCCGCAACGTTCCGCCCAGCCGTTTCACCCGTTCCTCCATTCCCAATATTCCCATCCCGCGCGAACGCCCCGGATCGAAGCCGCGGCCGTCATCGGTCACCCGCACCGCTATGGATTTCGATAGCCGCTCCACCACAACTTTCGCGTTCCTGGCGCCGGAGTGCCGCACCGCATTGTTCAGGGCTTCCTGGACGAGCCGGTAGATGTAAATCTTGTATTCATCGGGCAGGTCTTCGGGGACGCTTTCCGATTCCACAGAGACCTCGATCTCGCTATGCCGGGATACTTCCCTCCCTTGCCATTCCAGGGCCGCCGCCAACCCAAGGTCGTCCAGCATGGATGGCCGGAGCAGGAGCGCGATATTTCTGACAGTTTGGAAGGTTCGCTCGGCCACCGACTTCAGGTTATCCAGTTGTGTCTTCACTTCGGGGTCGCCCGAAAGCGTGGTCGAGAGCCGGCCGATATCCACCAGAAGGGCTCCCAGTGACTGGCCGACTTCGTCATGCAACTCGCGAGAAATGGCGCGCCGCTCGGTCTCCTGTGCGTCCACCAGGCGCGCCGAGAGTTGCTGCAGCGCGTGCCGGCTTCGCGCGAGTTCGACGTAGCGGGCACGGGTCTGCCGGTCGAGCCGCACGATGTACGCCATGCTACCCAGCACCAGCAGCAGACCGCTTCCAAATCCGATGGCGAGCACGCGCGACAGGCTTCCCTGCAGATTCGCAAACTGGGTCACGAGCCCGCGATCGGCATGCTGGAGCCGCTCTGAGTTCCACACCTGGAGTTTCCCGGACCAGTCCAGCATCTGCTCTCGGACGGGCACGATGCGATCGGCAAGCATGCTTTCCGCCTGGTGCCTGCGTTCCGCGGGCCTCACCGCGAGAATCGTAATATAAAAAGTCCGCTGTTGTGAGAAGACTCCCCGCATGCCTATTAGCAACGCGTCTTCCTCAGAGTCCCGGACGCTGGGGTAGCGGTCGAAATCGGCATCGATTTCCAGCGTGAGTCGATCCAGGCGGCGGCGAGCCTCGGCGTCCCGGTCGGCGGCAGTCTGCGCAATGAACTGCTGCGTAGCCTGGTCGAAGTTCTGTATGGAGAGCCAAAGTCCGGACAGCGCACGTGTACGCTCCGCCAGCGCGCGAGTAGCCGCCAGCTCTTGAGTGCGCATTTCCGAGAGAAAGCGGACGGCCAGAACCCGGGAGACTAGCAAGAGCGCCAGCAGCAATACGGAAACGCAGAGGAACAACCAGCGCAGCTTGCTGGATGGCGGTGTGGGTTCCCGCCATGCGCCTGTGTCCGTGTTCTCACTCAATGTTGCCATAAGGCCTGAATTTGGGGAAGCCGCCTCGTAAATTCCTCCCGGGTTCGCGCCAACTCATTCCTTTGGCAGTTTGGATACCCTGATATCGTTGGGCTTCACTATCGCGCTCCGCCGTGGTAAACGATGAGCCATCCGCCAGCCGCGGAAAAAGGTAGAGCTTGCCGTCGGGGCCTCGGGCGGCGGCTGGATTCAGGACACCTTCCACCTCTTGGGGATTGCCCGGTTCAGGCTCAGACCTCCTGATCTCATGGAATGGGGATGAGCTCACTTGACGGCAAAACCTTATTGGCCACGGATGAACACGGATAAGGGAACGCCTTGTTTTTTATCCGTGTTCATCCGTGTTCATCCGTGGCTAATGGATTTGTTTCTTCCTGTATCGGTGGCTCAGCCTGATTCCTCATCGCTCCCAAGATCAAGGGGCGACAGCAGGAGTCCAGATGCTCCATCATGAGTCCCAGGCGCTGCAACCTAAATTCACTCATAGACTCAACGCTTCCTGGCCATGATCCGATAAACAAGCGATGATTGTCTCTACAACCCGCTTGGTCTCGTGGGGACCTTGCACCGGAATCGAAATGACACCTGCCTGTTGCGCCGGATAGTCGTTCCCCCCCGGGAAGAGAGCATCGCCAACGAAAATCATTTCCTTCAGTGAAATGCCGAGAACATCTCTCAGTTTGCGGATCCCATAGGCCTTGTCTATGCCCGGTTTGGTGACATCGATGGAGGTCGCGCCGCCCATGCGAACGGAAAACTCGGGGATCGATGTGTCGACAATCGCTTTGATCTTTTTCCGCTTGGCGTAATCGGGATCCCATTTGGCTTTCTCTTCCAAGGGCGCCTGCTGTCCGAGCGCCGAGAAAGTGATCTGGCTGCCGCGATCTTCAATTACTTCACCCCAAACTTTCGGGGGTTTGAAACCCGCCTGGTCGACCGCCTTTTGAAGAGAACTGACAATCTTCTGTTTTTCATCCGCGGTGAAGTCTTCCGAATAAATCTTTTCCCAGTCCCGTGCGTAGCGGAAGAACTGCGTGCCGCATGTCGGAAGCAGGGACAGGCTCACCAGGCTTTCGTCATGGGGAAGGTGGGAGAGTACCTGTTTTTCAAACTGAGGCCAACCTCCTCCCGATATCACGGCTACTTTTACAATGCCAAGAAGGTCACCGAGCAGCCCCGACATTTCGGCATCGAGCGGTGCCTTGCTTTCGGCCAGTGTGCCGTCCAGATCGAACACGATCAGCTTTTTCATTGGGGTATCTCGATTTCCAACACGCTCGCTGAGCCGCACGGCTGAAAAGCACACGTTCCCGTCACGGCAGGCAACAGAAACACGTCGCCTTTCTGCACAGGATAAGTGGCGCCGCCATGCTCCACCTGCCCCTTCCCGGCGATACACACCAGCACAATCGGCACATCTGGCTTGCCAACCGCAAACGGCTTGTCTCCGTGAAGGCGCGACAGCCAGAAGTGCTCGCAGTGAAAGAGCCACTCGCGTTCCACGGACGCCGCGGCTTCCACCACGGGCGTCACCAAGCCGCCGGCGCCCTCCGCAAAGTCGACGCAGGCAAGCGCCTGGTCTACCTGGAGCGCCCGCGGCTTGCCTGTTGTGGCGTCGACATGGTTCCAGTCGTACAAGCGAAACGTCACGTCGCTGTTTTCCTGAACCTCGAACACCACGATGTCGCCGCCCAGGGAGTGAACCGTTCCAGCCGGCAGGAAGACGGCATCCCCGGGTTTCGGAGTGAAGCATGCGAGACGGTCGGCTGGCCCTCCGTTGGTGAGCGCCTGCCGCAGACCGGCTTCGGTAGTTCCCGGCTTCAGGCCCGCATAGATGCGGCTTTTGGACCCGGCATCCAGCACCACCCAGGCTTCGGTCTTGCCAGTCTCGCCCGCCGGGAGCAGGTCTGTGCGGTCATCCGCTGGATGAACCTGCACGGAAAGCATTTCACGCGCGTCCAGGAATTTCAAGAGCAGCGGGAATCGGCGGAATCGCCCCGCCAGCTTTCCCATCAACGGTTGTGGGAACTGTTCCAGTAGTTGAGCGATGGTTCGCCCTTTGAGCGCTCCATCGGCGACACGGCTGGGATGGTCTTCGCGGTCGCTGAGCACCCACGCTTCCCCGATAGGGCCGTCCGGCAGCGGCGCGGTGAGCAAGCCGGCCAAACGCCGGCCGCCCCAGAGCCGATACTGATAAATCGGTTCGAATCGCAGGGGATAGAGAAGTTCTGGACTCATCCTAGCCCGGCTTCCTGACACAGCGCGGCGTAGCGGGCCAACGCATTCGCGTTGGCCTCGATGCATCCCAGGGTGGGCATGGCTTCGCCGATGGCAATCACCACGCACCACTTTGCAAAACGCGCCCCCATTTGCGAGTATTCCGCCAAGCGGTCCCGCAATCCGTCCAGGCCCTCGGTGATTTTCTCTCCGGGACGACCCGCCAGGCTCTTCGCACCGGTGTCGACTTCGATGCGGGGAACGATTCCCGCATCGGCGATGGCCTTAGCGAAGGGAGTGCCGTCATTCTTCTGCTTGCGGATCGTCTCGTCATAGAGGATCGCGCCACTAATGGACTCACTAAGACCAGGAGTCGTCACGATTAGCTCCCGGTAAGTGCGCCGCATCTCTTCCGTTTGCGGAATCCCCACTTGGCAAATCGTTTGGCGCAGGTTGGATTACTTTCGTCCATCGCCAGGAGGCCCTTATCGTCTGCGACCATCGCCCTCGCGGTGTTTGTCAACAGTTGGGCATTCATTTGGAAGCGCTCCATTTCCAGTTGCGGATTTCCGGCAGGTCTTCGCCGTGCTTGTCGATGTAAACCTTGTGCTCGATGAGTTTGTCTTGCATGTTCTGCTTCAGGTAAGCCCCCTTGGACCCCAAATGCGGTAGCCGATCGATCACGTCCTGCACCAGGTGGAACCGGTCCAGATCGTTCTGCACCCTTATATCGAAGGCCGTGGTGATGGTACCTTCTTCTTTGTAGCCACGAACGTGTAGGTTGCGGTTAGTCCGGCGATAGGTCAAGCGGTGGACTAGCCAGGGGTATCCATGGAAACCAAAGATGATGTGCTTGTCCTTGGTGAAGAGCGAATCGTAGTCCGCGTCGCTCAGGCCGTGCGGGTGCTCGGTGCTAGACTGCAGCTTCATCAAATCGACGACATTGACCACCCGGATCTTTAGATTGGGGAGATGCTCGCGAAGAATCGAAACGGCGGCCAGAATCTCCAGCGTGGGCGTATCGCCGCAACAGGCCATCACCACGTCCGGCTCCCCATCCTGATCGTTGCTGGCCCACTGCCAGATGCCAATTCCTTCCGTGCAATGCACCACCGCCTGGTCCATGGTCAGCCACTGCGGTAGCGCGTGTTTGCCCGCGACCACCACGTTTACGTAATGCCGGCTGCGCAGGCAATGATCGAAGACCGACAGCAGACAATTGGCGTCTGGCGGAAGGTAAACGCGCACGATGTCTGCCTTCTTGTTGATCACGTGATCGAGGAAGCCTGGATCCTGGTGGGTGAACCCGTTGTGATCCTGCTGCCAGACGTGGGAGGCGAGCAGATAGTTCAACGACGCGATCTTCCGGCGCCAGGGCAGTTCCAATGTTACCTTCAGCCACTTGGCGTGCTGGCTGAACATGGAGTCGACGATGCGAATGAAGGCCTCATAGCTGTTGAACAGGCCG
>Ga0182030_10024827_pt1 | contig 10975 bp, 9 predicted proteins | sample 812S3MmetaG_FD_121299 | JGI IMG/M metagenome (GOLD analysis project Ga0182030, IMG submission 121299) | Permafrost microbial communities from Stordalen Mire, Sweden - 812S3M metaG (Illumina Assembly) | ecosystem: Environmental > Terrestrial > Soil > Wetlands > Permafrost | place: Sweden... | reverse complement strand
TCCGAGCGCCAGTACGTGTTCCAGACCCTGAACGCTTCGCCCTGGCCTACCGGGGACCAGGACAAGGCCGCGGCGGCGGTGATGAGCGCCTATTGGGTCGACTTCGCCAAGACGGGCGACCCGAACGGCGGCGCGCGCCCGGCCTGGCCGGCCTACGGGCCGGACCAGGACCGTCTGCTCAACTTCACCAATGAGGGGCCGGTCGTGGAGCCCGTCCCGTTCCCGCAGCGGCTGGAGGCGATCGCGGCGCGCGAGCCTGCCGGACGCTGAATTGCGATCTCTGCGACGATTCGCCCAATCTGGGGCGCTGCGGGCAAGGAGGGTCGATTAAGCTCGGCGTGACAGTGTGCGGCCTTCGGTTGTTTCGAACGGAGGGGACCCATGGCCGCCGTCGCCTGTCTTCGAGTCCTGGCGGAGGAGGCCGGCGTCAGCCGGCCAGATGGTCTCGTCTCGGTCGTGGCGAAGCTGACAACGGCCTTCCTCGAAACACGCTGGATCTGGCCTCGCCGCCATGGCCGTGTCGCGCCCAGCGCCTTTCTGCTGGCCGACCCGCGCGCGCTGGAACTCGACGCCGAAGAGCTGTGTAATCTGGCGCGGGAGCTGCAATTCAAACTGTTCGGCGTGGAGGCGGGCGGCGAGGTCAGTCTGCTGCTGTTCGAAGGCGGACAGGCGGAGATCACCCGGTTCGCCACCTGCGAGACCGCGGCCTTGCTGGCTGCGCTGGAAGGCGCGCCGGACGCGCCGCCGCTGAACGGACGGATTCGCCGCATCACCGGCGCTGGCGTGGAGCCGGTGGCGCACGCGGGGGACCCGGGAGCCGCGATCGCCGCGAGTGAGCCTTGCGGGCCCACGGTCACGCCGGAAGAGCTGCTGGAGCGGGTCAAGGGCCAGGGCGCCGAACGGCCGGCGGCGGAGCCGGCGACCGCGGCCGGATTTCACGCCATCTACCACGCTCCCCGGCAAGGCGTGGTGGGCTCTGCGGTCAGCGACGGACGGCTGGGCGCCTCCTCGCTGCGCGGGGTGTTCGCCAACGCCGGCCATCTGCAGGGCGACGCGGCCCGCCGATACGACCAGGGCTGCCTTGAGGCGTGCGCCGACACCCTGGCCAGGCCGTTTGGCGGCCTGCTGTATTTCCCGATCAGTTTTTCGTCGATCGTCCATCGCCCGACGCGCGAACTGTATCTGCCCTTCCTCGATCGATTGCCGCCGCGCCGCCGCGGCCAACTGGCGACGGCGGTCTATGACGTGCCGCGCGATCCGGCGTTCACCGCGATGTCGCAGCTGACGGCGTTCCTGCGGACCTATTTCGACTTCATCGACCTCCAGGTCACCGACCCCGGATTCCGCGTCGAGAAGTTACAGGCTGGGGTGGTCAACAGCGTCACGATGGTCCTGACCGGCGGCGAGCAACAGGCGCGCCTGTCGATGGCCAAGCGGTTCATGGACAATCGGGACAACTACAAGCGCCAGAAAATCTGGCCCGCGCTCAGCCACATCCGCAGCCGGGCGGAACTGGACTACTGCATGGCCCAGCGCGCGCCGTTCCTGAGCGGGCCGGCCGTGTCGGATCTGCTGGACGCGCCTGGCCCCGCGGGTCTGTTCCCGTCGGCTCAGCTTCCCCTGCGCAAGGCCGCCGCCCCCGTCCTGCGCCGCGCTTAGGGCGCCTCCGCTTCAGCGATCCCAGATCGAACGGAATTCCGCGCCGGCGTCCAGCAGCTGCGCCGGGCTCTTCTTGTCGATATGGCCGATCAGGCCCTTATAGACGCCGTAGCCCACCAGTTCGCGCAGCCGGGGCGAGAACGCCTGCACCTGGGCGGCGTTCAGTCCCAGCTGCTGGTTCTCCTGCTGGCGGATGAAGCCGGCGCAATAGTTCATGGCCATGCCCATGCGCCGCCGGCCGGTCGAATTGGCGCCGCCGCCGTGCCAGAGCGAGCCGTCCCAGATCAAGACGTCCCCGGCGCGCATTTCCCCAGCGACGGTCTCGTAGACCCCGCCGTATTCCGGGTTCCCCTCGCGATGGCTGCCCGGAACCAGCCGAGTGGCGCCGTTGGCCGCGGTGAAGTCGCTGAGCGCCCACATGGAATTGCAAACGATCGGACGGTGCGGCTTGTCCAGGGGAATGACCATGTCGTCGGCGTGGATCGGCTGGGCGATCTCCCCCGGATCGATGGCGATCGAGGACAGGGACGAGATCAGGCAGCCCGGGTCGAGCACCCCTTCGACGATCGGCAACACGGCGGGATGGGTCGGAACCTGCTCGAACGGGGCGCCATGGGCCAGCAGGTTATAGATTCTGACCGTCCGGCGGCCCTCGAACCCGTTCGTCGACGGCCGGGCGTCCAGCTCGCGCTCCAGGCGCTCGAGCGCGGCGTTCAGGGCGGCGATCAGGCCCGGCTCGATGGCGTTGTCGACGACGGTGTAGCCGTCGCGGCGGACACGCTCGATATGCTGCTGGCGGAGGGTTTCGTCCATGAGAGTGGATCCACTGGCCTGGGCGGCCCCGTCTATATCGCGCGGCGCTCTTCGCGGCGAGCGGCGAGATCGGCGGCGGGAGGCGCGGGGCCCTGGTCGTCCGCCTCGTCGGGGGCCTGCGCCGACAGGACAGCGATCACCCGGGTCAGGAAGGATTCGGCCTCGAGCGGCTTGGAGATGAAGTCGTCCATGCCCGCGTTCAGACAGGCCGCCCGATCGGCGGGCATGGCGTTGGCGGTCAGGGCGACGATCGGCGTGGCCGCGGCCGGGCCGGTCAGTCCGCGGATCAGGCGGGTCGCCTTCAGCCCGTCCATGACCGGCATCTGCACGTCCATCAGGATCAGATCGAAGGGCCGTCGTTCCGCCGCCGCCACGGCCTGCGCTCCGTTCTCGACCCGGGTGACGTCGCAGCCCACCGCCTGGAGCAGGGTCGTGGCGAGGAGGGCGTTGATGTCATTGTCTTCGGCCAGCAGGACGTGGCCGGAGCAGGGTGCTGAAGCGCCGGTCTCGACGTCGCCTGGCAGGTCGGCGGCCCGGGCGGTCACGTCTGGCGAAGAATTTGGGATCGCCATCGCCGCGCCGATCGTTTCGATCAGAGCGCGCCGGCGCAGCGGCCGGCTCAGCACCGCGTCGATCGCCCTCGCGCCGGCCGGCGGGACCGGCGCGGCGTGATGGACAGGGACGATCGCAACGATCCTTGGGGGCGGTTCCATCGGTCGCACCCGAAACACGCCAGCCAGGTCTTGGAGGGCTGCATCGCCGAGCGGCCAGGACAGCAGGATGAGATCGAAGCCGGAGCCCTCGGCGACAGCCTGCTCACACGTGCGCGGTGCGTCGGCGACCGCGACGGACCGCACCGCGGCGCCCGCATCCTCCAGCTGCCGGGTCAGCACCTGGCGCGTGTAGGCGGTTTCGTCGACCACCAGCAACCGCGCCGAATCCAGCCGATCGCCGGCGCGATCAGCCGCGGTCGGCGCGGCGGGGGACAGGTCGATCTCGAACCAGAAGACGCTGCCGCCGCCTCGGCGGTCGTCGAAGCCGATGCGGCCCTGCATCAACTCGACCAGCTCGCGGGAAATCGAAAGGCCCAGGCCCGTCCCGCCGAACCGCCGGGTGATCGAGCCGTCGGCCTGCTGGAATTTCTCGAACAGCCTGAAGCGCGCGTCGGGGGTCAGGCCGATGCCGGTGTCGCAGACCTCCACGCGGATGCTCGCGCGGCCGTCTTCGCCCGGCCGGGCGAAGACCTCGACCCCGACATGGCCCCGCTCGGTGAACTTGACGGCGTTGGACAGAAGGTTGAGCAGGATCTGGCGGATCCGGTTGGGGTCGCCTCGAAACAGCCCGCGCGCGCCCGGGTCGACATAGCCGGCGATCGCCAAGGACTTTTCGATAGCCCGGGACGAGATCAGCTCGAGGGCGTCCTCGACCACGGTCTCAAGGCAGAATTCGACGGTCTCCAGCCGCACCTTGCCGGACTCCAGCTTGGAGATGTCGAGGATGTCGTTGACGATGCCGAGCAGACTGTCGGCGGAGAACCGCACCGCTTCGGCGAATTTCCGTTGTTCGGGGTTCAGGTCCGTGCGCAGCAGCAGGGCGTTCATGCCGATGACGCCGTTCATCGGGGTGCGGATCTCGTGGCTCATATTGGCCAGGAATTCGGATTTCGCGCGGTTGGCGGCCTCCGCGGCGTCGCGAGCCTGGGCCATTTCCGCTTCGGACTGCTTGAGGTCCGTCACGTCGACGAACACCGAGACGATCCCGCCGTCCGCCGTGCGGCGGTCGTCGATCCTCAGCCAGCGGCCCTCGGCGGTGGTCTGTTCGACGGTCGCGCGGGCATCCTGGCGCTGGACGAGGCGGGCCGCAATCCACGCTTCCTCGCAGCCGACGGCCTCTGGCGTGCCGCCCCTGGCGACGCTCGCGCGCAGGATGTCCTCGTAGGGCCGTCCGGGGACCAACAGGTCGGCGCCGCCGCCGATCACCTCGACGAACCGCTTGTTCCAGGCCACCAGGCGGTCATCGGCGTCATAGAACACCAGGCCGTCCGGCATGGCGTTGATGGCGTCGCCCAGACGCCGCAGCGCGCTCTTGCGGGTCGACGCCTCGATCGCGCCGGCGGCCACCGCCGCGGCGATGATCAGCGCGGTCAGGATCGTCACCGCGATCGCCATGGCGCCGTTCGACATCAGGCTCGGCGGCACTTCGGCGGCGGAATTCGGCAGGATGCTGACCGCGGCCATGGCGGTGAAATGCGTGCCGCAGATGGCCAGGGTGAGCAGGCCCGCACCCATCGCCTGCAGCCTGAAGCTCGAGGCGCGCCGCACCGCCAGGAGCGCGGCGGCGCCGAAGCCCGCGCCGAGCAGGATCGAGGCGGCCACATAGGCGCGGTCCCACAGGAGCAGGCCCTGGGTGCGAAACGCGCTCATGCCGGTGAAGTGCATGACCGCGACGCCGAGGCCGAGGATCGCTCCGCCGATCAGGATGGACGACCGTCGCCGATAGGTCGCCGCCAGCCAGAAGCCAAAGGTGCACGAGAGTGTCGGCTCGGCCAGGGACAGCAGCGTCATCCCGGGCAGATACCCGGTCTTCAGATGTGGCTCGAAGGCCAGCATGGCCACGAAATGGGTCGCCCAGATCCCGGCCGCCGCGACCAGACCCGTGACCCACAGCCAGGCCGAGCGGCTGGGACCGGAGGTGGCGATCACGCGCCCGAACAGGCGAAGGCTCGTCAGCGTCGCGGTGACGCAGATCGCCGCCGCAAGCAACACCAACCGCCAGTCGTGATCGGCATAGACGCAGGTGAGAACCTTCAACACCCGAACAACTCCGCTGTCATGCGAGAGAGTGTGCCGCGACGGTCGTTAAAATTGTGCTCGCCGAATCCGGCGCTCGCCGGGCCTCTAGGCCCGGTCTCGGGCGAAGGCCGCGAGCGCGGCGCGGGCGATCGGCTCGCCCCATTCCTGCACGAAATGGCCGCTTTCGCGCACGATCATCGGCTCAGGACAGCCGCGGATTTTGGCGTGCAGGGCCTGCATCACCGGCGCGCCCAGCACGGGATCGGCCGCGCCATAGGCCATGAAACTCTCGCCGCGCCAATCGCTTCGCCAGAAGTTCGCAGCGGCCTTGGACTCCGCCACGCCGGCCATGTCCGGCCGGGTCATCACCAGCTGTGGGAAGGCGCGGACGCCGGCCTTGAAGCGCCGCTCGGGAAAGGGGGCGTCGTAGGCCGCGGCTTCCGCCACGGTCAGGTGAGGGGCGCTGCGACGGATCAGCGCGCCGACCGCCAGATCCGGATTCGACGCCGCATAGTCGCGCCAGGCGAGGAACCCGTCGCTGGGCGCGACGCCGACCGCCAGAGTTGTGTTCATCACGAGGAGGCGGCTGATCCGCGCGGCCATGCCGGGCGCCACGGGCAAGGTCAGGCCGAGGAGGCCGCCCCAGTCCTGCACCACCAGGGTGACGCCCCTCAGGTCCAACCGCTCGATCAGCCGGATCAGATAGTCCCGGTGAAAGTGGAAGCTATAGTCCTCGTCCTGGACCGGCTTGTCGGACCGCCCGAAACCGAAGAAGTCCGGCGCCACCACCCGCGCGCCGGCGTCCAGGAAGACCGGGATCATTCGCCTGTAGAGGTAGCTCCAGCTCGGCTCGCCATGCAGGCAGAGGAAGACCTCGTCAGCGTCCACAGGGCCTTCGTCGACATAGGCCGCGCGCAGCCCCTCGTAGCCCGCAAGGTCGTCGACATAACGCGGCGCATAGGGGAAACCGGGCAGGTCGGCGAAGCGGACTTCTGGGGTTCGCAGCGCCTCGATCGTCATGGCGGCCTCCGGGGGGTTGTCGATCGCTCGATCGCATGCTCGCTTGGTCGGCGGCAAGGCGCGCCGCGGCGATGGGATGGACAGAAATGCTGACGCTGATCGGCGTGCTGATCGTGGTGGCGGGCTTTCTGGCCCGGTTCAACCCCTTGCTGGTGGTGACCGTCGCGGCCATCGCCACAGGGCTGCTGGGCGGCCTGCCGCTGGATCACGTGGTCGCCGCCTTCGGCAAAGCCTTCAACGACAGCCGCTATGTCAGCGTGGTGTTCCTGGTTCTGCCGGTGATCGGGCTCCTGGAGCGTGGGGGGCTTCTGGAGCGGGGGCGGATGCTGATCGCCGGGGTCCGGGCGGCGACCAGCGGGCGCCTCCTGCTGCTCTACTTCGCGCTGCGCCAGCTGAGCGCGGCGCTGGGCCTGACCTCGCTCGGCGGCCAGGCGCAGATGGTTCGCCCGCTGATCGCGCCCATGGCCCAGGCCGCGGCCGAGACGCGGCTGGGTCCGCTGCCGGACCGCCTGCGCTTCCTGATCCGGGCCCACGCGGCCGCGGCCGACAATGTGGGCGCCTTCTTCGGCGAGGATATCTTCATCGCCTTCGGTTCGGTGCTGCTGATCAAGGGCTTCCTGCAGCAGAACGGGATCGAGGCCCAGCCGCTACAGCTGTCGGTCTGGGCCATCCCCACCGCGCTGACGGCGTTCATGATCCACGGGACGCGCCTCTACCGGCTGGATCGCCGGCTGGCGCGCGAGGCGGCCGCCGGGACGGCGCCATGATCACGCTGGAGGCGGTCTACCGCCTGACCGGCGCCCTGTTCGCCGTCGTCGCGGTCCTGAGCGCGCTGGACCAGCGCAATCCCAAACGCTGGGGCAACGCCCTGTTCTGGGGCCTCTTCGCGGCCAGCTTCCTGTTCGGCTCGCGCATGAGCGACCTGGCCAACGGGGTGCTGGTCCTGGCGATGGTGGCGATCGCGGGGCTGGGCGGGCTGGGCCTCGGTCGGCCGGTCACCACGAGCGCCGAGGAACGCCTCGCCAGCGCGCGGCGGGTGGGGAACCGGCTGTTCGCGCCGGCCCTGGCCATTCCGGCGGTGACCCTGTTCGGGGCGCTGGTGCTGAAGACCGTCCGGATCGGCGGGGTGTTCCTGATCGATCCGAAGCAGGCGACGGTGATTTCCCTGGGTCTCGGGGTCCTTGTGGCGGGCGCCTTGGCCGCGCTCCTGCTGCGTCCGCCGCCCCTGGCCGCGTTCCAGGAAGGGCGGCGGTTGATGGACACGGTGGGCTGGGCGGCGGTGCTGCCGCAGATGCTGGCGGCGCTGGGGGCGGTGTTCGCTCTGGCCGGGGTCGGCGGCGCGGTCGGCGCCCTGGTCAGCCACGCCCTGCCCGTCGACAACCGGCTGGCCGTGGTCTGCGCCTACACCTTCGGCATGGCGCTTTTCACCATGATCATGGGCAACGGCTTCGCGGCCTTTCCGGTGATGACGGCGGGGATCGGCCTGCCGCTGATCGTGCGGAAGTTCGGCGGCGATCCGACGATCATGGCCTCGATCGGCATGCTGTCCGGCTTCTGTGGCACGCTGATGACGCCCATGGCCGCCAATTTCAACATCGTGCCCGCCGCCCTGCTGGAGCTGCCCGACCGCTATGCGGTGATCAAGGCCCAGGCGCCGACGGCCCTCTTTCTGCTGCTGGCCAACACCCTCCTGATGTATTTTCTGGTGTTTCGATTCTGATGACCGACCATGCTCTGACCCCCGAAATCGCCGACCGCTTCGCCCGCATCGCGCTGGGCCATGTGGCCAAGGAATATCCGAGCAAGCTGGACCACGTGCTGACCGGCCCCGGCGACGCCGAGACGCCGCGGGCCCTGCACCCGATCTTCTTCGGCAGCTTCGACTGGCATTCCTGCGTGCACGGCTATTGGCTTCTGGCCCGGCTCTACCGGCGATATCCCGGCGGAGGCGCTGCGCCGGCGATCCGCGCCCTGTTCGACGACGCCCTGACCCCGGCCAAGGTCGAGGCCGAGCGGGCCTATCTGGACCGGCCCTCCAGCGCGGGTTTCGAGCGGCCCTACGGCTGGGCGTGGCTGCTGATGCTGGCCGGGGAGCTCGCGCGGCACGACAGCGCGGAAGGCCGGGCCTGGTCGGCCGCGATCACGCCGCTGGCCGAGGTCTTCGCTCAGCGATTCCGCGACTACCTGCCCAAAGCGACCTATCCCGTCCGCGCCGGCGTGCATTCCAACACCGCCTTCGCCCTCAGCCTGGTCCAGGACTACGCCCAGGCGGTGGGCGACGCCCATCTCGCGCGGTTGGTGCTGGACAAGGCGACCGCCTGGTACGCCGCCGACCGCGACTGCCAGGCCTGGGAGCCGTCCGGAGACGATTTCCTATCCTCGGCCCTGATTGAAGCCGAATGCATGCGGCGCACCCTTCATCCTGAGGTCTTCGCCGTCTGGTTTGACCTGTTCCTGCCCCGCGTCGCTCAAGGCGAACCCGCCACGCTCTTCGTCCCTGCGACGGTCAGCGACCGCGGCGACGGCAAGATCGCCCATTTGGACGGCGTCAATCTCAGCCGCGCCTGGTGCTGGCGTTCGATCGCCGCAACCCTGCCCGAGGACCACCCCGCCCGCACGGTCGTCCTGGCCGCGGCCGACGCTCATCTGGCGGCCAGCCTGCCCCACGTGGCCGGCGACTATATGGGCGAACATTGGCTGGCGAGCTTCGCCCTGCTGGCCCTGGAGGAGGGATAGGACCGCTCAAACCCGCAGCATCATCCCCCCGTCCGCCGCGATCGCCTGTCCCGTCACGAAGCCCGCGTCGTCCGAGGCCAGGAACAGGGCCACCCGCGCCACGTCGATCGGCTGGCCCAGGCGGCGCAGCACCGACTTCTTGGCCCAGACCTCGGCGGCCTGGGGGTTGGCGAAGCCGGCGGCGGTCATGCCGGTCTGAATGGCGCCGGGCAGGACGGCGTTGGCGGTGACGCCCTGCTTGCCCAGCTCCAGCGCCAGGGTGCGGGTCAGGCCGAGGATGCCGGCCTTGGAGGCGCAATAGCTGGCCAGCCCGTAGTCGGTCTCCAGGGCCATCACGCTGGCCGTGCTGATGATCCGGCCGGCGGGGCTCTTGACCAGGGCCGGGATGGCCTGGCGGCTCAGGCGGAATGCCGCGCGCAGATTGACCGCCTGGACCCGGTCCCATTGCTCGTCGGTCATGTCGGCGACATTGGCCGCCGCCCCGATTCCGGCGTTGTTGTAGAGGATGTCCAGCCGCCCGAAGGCCGCCAGGGCCGCGCCGATAATGGTCGCGGGAGCGTCGTCGCCGGTGATGTCGCAGGCCAAAGCCTCGATCGCCGGGTCCTCATAGGCGAGGTTGGTCCCCGGCCGATCGACCGCCAGCACCCGCGCGCCCTCGGCGGCGAACAGTTCCGCGCTGGCCCGGCCGATGCCCGACGCCGCCCCGGTCACGATCGCCGTCCTGTCCTTCAGCCGGTCCATGTTTCCTCCTCGCGTTTTGTTTGCCGCCTACGGTAAGCTGCTCGTCGCCATCGAACCACCCGTGTTTCGAGGCGGGGAGGCGCCATGATCAAACTGACCTTCGCCCTGACCCGGCGGCCGGAGTTCACGCGAGAGAGCTTCCAGGCCTATTGGTTCGACCATCACGCGCCGCTGGTAGCCGGTTTCAAGGACGTGCTGCGAATCCGCCGCTATGTCCAGCTGCACAGCCTGCCGGCGGAGGTGTCCGGGGGCATCCGCCAGTCGCGCGGCGGACCGGAGGGCTATGACGGCGTCGCCCAGCTCTGGTGGGACAGTTTCGACGATCTGGCCGCCAACGCGACGAACCCCGCGGCCATCGAGGCCGGCCGGCGGCTGTTGGAAGACGAGAAGACCTTCATCGACCTGGCCCGCTCGCCGCTTTGGTGGGGCGAGGAGAAGGTGGTGTTTTGAGGAACGGCGGTTCCTCAGGCGGATGATGCGGGCCCATTGAATTTCAACCGACACCAAGGACCTTCCCATGTATGACGCCGCCGCGATCGGCTCGGTCGCCGATGTGACCCGCCATCAGGCCCGGCTGCGGCCGGACGCGCCCGCCCTGTGGTTCGAGGGGCGCGAGACCACCTTCGCCGACCTGGACGCGCGGGCCAGCGCCTGCGCCAACGCCCTCATTGCGGCCGGGATCCGGCCCGGCGAGCGGGTCTCCTGCCTGGCCAGGAACAACGACGCCTTCTACACCCTGTGGCTGGGCGCGGTGAAGGCGCGGGTCTGCCTGGCGCCGGTCAACTGGCGCCTGGCCCCGCCGGAGATCGCCTTCATCCTGAAGGACGCCGGCGCCCGCCTCTTGGTGTGCGGCGAGGACTTCGTCGACGTGGTCGACATGATCGTCTCCGACTGTCCTGACCTGCACCACCTGGTCCAGTTCGAGCCGGGGCATCCGCGCTGGCCCTCCTTCGACGACTGGATCGGCCAGCACTCAAGCCAGGACCCCAACCTGCCGGTTCGCGCCGACGACGACGTGATCCAGCTCTACACCTCCGGCACCACCGGCCTGCCCAAGGGCGTGCAGCTGACCCACGACAACTACCGGGCCCTGTTCGACGGCGCGGCGGTCCCTGGCGGCTGGGCCTATTTCGAGGCCGGCAAGAGCGCGCTCCAGGCCATGCCCCAGTTCCACGTGGCCGGCTGCAACATGGGCATGTTCTGCCTGCTGCAGG
>Ga0182030_10024824_pt1 | contig 10976 bp, 9 predicted proteins | sample 812S3MmetaG_FD_121299 | JGI IMG/M metagenome (GOLD analysis project Ga0182030, IMG submission 121299) | Permafrost microbial communities from Stordalen Mire, Sweden - 812S3M metaG (Illumina Assembly) | ecosystem: Environmental > Terrestrial > Soil > Wetlands > Permafrost | place: Sweden... | reverse complement strand
GCAGTTCCGACCCCTCAGCAGGTAAGATGCGCATCGAGTGCGGCCGCGATGGATCCTCGTCGAACTCCACCCATGTTCCGCTGACGACATCCACGCGCGGATTACGCTCCAAGAAATTTATCTGCATCCAGAATCGCTCCGGCACGCAGATATCGTCCGAATCCATGCGCGCCACGTATTCTCCCCGGCAGACATTCAGGCCCTCACGGAGAGACGCTCCCAGGCCGACATGGGCCGGCAAGCGCAGAGACACGATCGGAAGACAGGATTTGTAGGCCGCAATTACCATCTTCAATTCCTCGCCCATTGGGCCGTCCTCCACAATCACGATCTCATCCGCCGGAAGAGTTTGGGCAGCAATGCTATCAAGACTTTGGCGGAAGAAAGCCGGAGACTCCTTGGTGTATACCGACATCAATACGGAGAGTTTCATTTCGCACCTCTGTTCGAGCGATCTCAACAATCTCAGCAAGCCGGTGAAGGTTTGCCCGGTAATAAAACCTCTCCTTGAAGGTCTTCCGGCACGCGTCGACGTAGTTTTGGGATTGCTTTCGCATTCTCTCCACCACCTCAAGAACGGCCGCTAAATCGTCGCCGGGATCGACAAATTCTCCATTTACTCCCGCGCGAATGTATTCCGGAAAGCTGCCGACCCGGCTTGCTAGCACCGATGTGCCCGCCATGAAGGCTCTGGGCACCACTCCGCTCTGGGTGGAACGCAGGTATACATTCCAAACGCAAAAGCATTTCAGGTAGTGCTGGTTGATCTCGTCGTTTGAAAACACCCGGCCATGTTCCATCTGAATTTTGCCCTCGTTCACCAGGCGCGCGAACTCCGGGTCGGCACCAAGTGCGGAGGTAAGATCGAGCCGGGTTGCAATTAGAAACCGGAGGTCGCTTCCGTTCTCATCCGCATACTTGGCAAAGGCCACGAATGCGTTGAAGCCGTGCGAGTTGCACGCAGTTCCGACGAATCCGAAATAACGCTTGTCGCGCCGCATCCGTTCCATGCGTTCGTCTCCGATTTCATCGTCGAAGAGAAGAGGCATGGCGTGTACATTGCTGTTGTACTTCCGGTAATGTTGTTCATAGAGCGCTTGCGCGCATGAAGAATGGACGATCACTCCCGACGACCGTCGAATGGTCCAGATGGAGAAACAACTCGATATCCAATGCCGGAGGGTATACTTCCAGCCTTCCCATATGAAGAACCTCAAACTAAATGCCGGCTCGGGGGTGTGAAAGATATAAAAAACCGTTGTTCCGCTCTTGCGCAGTGTGCGGACAAGCGAGGGATTCTTTGTCGTGCAATTGCAAAAGATAGCAAGATCGAACGGCTGCGCGTCCGGATTGCCATAAGCATCTCGGGCGGTATCAACTACTCCTACAGCGGAGAAATCGGCAAAGGGAAGATACTTCTCATCGAGTATGAAGGCGACCTCATAACCAAGCTCGCGCAGCAGTTTGGCCAGCGCGATCATGTGCGACGCATGTGCATAGGAAAAGCGCAGGGAAACGACCGCGGCTCTTCTTGAATGCTTTGTCATTTGTGTGCTCACGGTTTCATCCTCGACCTGCATCGGCATATCCGCTCGACAGCGGAATCGCAGAAGCATCTTCTCGCCGGGCGGTCATCTTCTTGCAGCGTGATCGCGCGATCCGCAGCAATTCTTCGCCATGATTGATGGCAACCAATTTCGCGCCGGGGAACAGGCCTTCGATGCTCCATAGTAAAAAGCCCGGGCCGCAACCTACATCGGCGACCCTGAAACTGGAGGTTTTACGGTATTTGCAGAAACTCCTAAACACGCGTTTCCATACATCGAACGTGAGCAGCCGGAACCATTTTTCGGCTTTGCCGGAGATGGTGCTTTCCGGACGAAGCATATAGCGACAAGCTGTATCGATCGACATCGGTTCTCCTCATGCTCCAATCTATTCGGATGCGCGCGCTGGCATTCGGGGATTGCTCGGCGATGCCTGAAGCGGCCACGCCGCGCCGGGTGGCTTGGGGCTCGATTTCATATCTCCATCCCCCAAGTTTGCAACTTCCCGATCAGGCCGGGGGGTCTCGTTCCGGTTATTTTCATTCAGTTTGTGCATTAGGGGAAGCAGTCCCAGAACGACCCATCCGGAGGGGTCATACTTGGATAAAATAAACCAAGATGCCAGATACATCACGAACCAGGTAGTACGCATGGACGGGGAAGTGGAAAAGCTTCTCATGCCGGCCACCAATCCTGCGATGAAGACGACGGCGGTAACAAGCAGGCCGACGGTGACTCCACCTGCCGCAAAAATCGAATACGTGTTTTCGAGCCACACAAAGGCGGGACTCAACAGCGCAGCAAAGGTTTTGATCTTGATGCGGATCTCTGCAGGATTTCCAGGAAACAGAAAAGCTTGGGAATTGGATAGGATCACGATGTCGGGAATGTTTCTCCAGGAGCCGACCGAAATGGTAATTAGGTCGATCATCGATCCACCTGCAGTCACCATAGCCTCCCTGATTCGATCTCCGAGAACAGAGACTGTCACCACCACCGCTGCCGGCAAAGCCACCATGGTAAGAAAAGCGTGCCTCTTCTGGATGAAAAGCACGGCCACAAAGCAAATCACAATGATGAGCACTGAAATACTGCGGGTTACAGCCACCGTCGCCACGATGGTCCAGATGCCCTCCTTGAACAGAGACTTTCGGAGCGGTGCGCGAGTTGCGCGCAGGCCCTCCATCCGTCCGGCAAGAAGAACTAGGTAGAGCGCAAGAAGGCTGGCAAGTTGCGACGGTTCCGCTTTCAGGCCCGCTCCGCGTCCGAAATCCAGAAGCATATGGGGAAACATCGGAGCCCATATATATGGACCGGTGATCGCCTGCATGGCGGCAATAACCAGCGTCGCGATCATGCAGCCCTTTGCGAACTCATACAGACCGTCCAGATCGCCGATGCGCAACTTCTCGCACTGGGAGGCGGAGAAGGCGAATGAGAGGTTTGCAACCAGACAGAAGAGGTTGAAGGCGAAGTAACCGTAAGCCGTTGTGGCGATCAGCGGCATCAATCCAAGAGACATCCATCCAATGGGCGACGGAAAAACCCATATCCAGCAGCAGAGCGTCAGCAATTCTCCGACCGGGTAATCGAGAGGGTAGAGAAGTCCATAAGGAAAGAAGGTAAACAGAAGGGCGACGGCAAAGCGGGTCTTGATCGCCGGAAAAAGCAACGTGGAAAGCATTCCGCGTTTCCTGGATGCGCCGCTCGTTTCCATCGCTTCGCTCACTTTGTGTCCCTTTCCTTGCCATTGTTCCGCAGCGCCACCTCGGCGGCGCCGGCAATCGATGCGGGACAAAACGGTATATCGGGCAAATCGCCGCAATTCCCTATATGAAACTTTCTCTGCGCAAGAAAAATCGTGGTGGCCCAAAGCAGGCCTGCCATGCCGCTCACTGCAAGATAGACGATGGCGATCGCGAGGCTTCCCCATCGAGAGGCTGCGAGGAGGATGCCGACGACAGTTAGTACTGCCACGGCCATCGACTGGAACAGATACGGTTCGCGCTTGTACGAGCGCAAGTAGATGGCCATGCTCTGCACCGCAAAACTGCCGGCTGCGGCGAAGAGCAACAGAGCGAAGATGAACGGAGTCTCCAAGCGCAAGGCTATCTTTGGAAAGGCGGATTGAACGCCGAGGACGGCTGTGAAACATGCTCCTATCAGGATCAGAATCAGCGCCAGGGATTGTTTGAGAGTTCTAAAGAAGAGAGAGTCGAGTTCCTGGAGCCGGCCGAACTTGACCAGTTGGCCAAACGGCACCGCCTTGGGCATCATCCAGCAAAGGGCGACAATGGGAAGGTAGCCGACGATGCTCAGGGAAACCCCCATTCTGCCTGCTTCTTCCGGGCCTCGAAAGACGAAGATAACTGGCGTAAATACCTGCATGGTGAAATAGGAACAGAGCCAACTCACCGCAATCTTCCACTGGAACGGCCAGATTTCGTTTCGCCATGAGATGCCGTTTTTACCCGCCGGATAGCGGAGCAGGGAGAGAACAAGCGGACCTTGCTTGGATAATAAAACCAGGCAGGCCGCAGTCCATCCCAGGTTGACCAGCGCGCACGCATAGAGACCGTGACCGGAGGCGATCACGCCCCACGAAATCGCCATAACAATGAGCGCCTGATACATGCGGAGTCTCGCAACCTGACGAACGTGGTTGCAGCCTTCAATAAATGAACACAGCGGGGTCAAAAAGAAAGTGACGGATGTAGCAAGAACGGCTGTAACCCACGGTCCAAGCCAGTGCACGCGATCCACAGCGTGGGCCATCCGCGCAAAGAAGAGGATGCCCAAGGGGAGAAGAACGACGGTAAGCGCAAGCGCAGCGCGTAGATACCACCGGACTGTCAGCTGGAGCACTGACGCAAGACGCGCATGAGCTACGTGATCGCCCTCGATCCGTCCATCGGGATAAAAGATCAGGAGCGCGGATTCGTGCGCGGCCATTTGTAAAATAACGAAGGAAAAACCAAGTTCAAAGACGGTTTGCAGGGCCGCCAGACTCAAAAGAGCGTAATAATAGCCCTGCTCTACGGGCGATAAGAAATGAATTATAAGCAGCACCGTTCCAACGCTGCCGGCAATTTGACATAACCGCGCCGCAACCGTAAAGACAATGGCCCGGTCGAGACCGACTGCGCGCCTTAGCCATTCAACCCACTTGGGACGTGTTGCCATCGGCCTCCAATGCAAGGGCACGGAATCAGTCCGGCAATGCGAGAGCAAAGCGGCTCTTGTGGCGGAACCGGAACGGCCCGCGTGTGCGCGGCATTCAGAGCAAATGCTCTCGACAGAGTTCCTCAACGGTTGCGCCCCAGGAGCCGAAGTTGCGGTGGACGAGGCGCACGTTGCCGGCCATCTCTGCCGCGTGCGCCGTAAACAAGGCCAGAGGCAGTGCTGCCAGCAAAGTCCCCAACAGAATCCAAAGCTTGTAATGTGTGGGCCGGTCGGGAACCACGGCCGGATCGACGATCTGGATCATCGCTCCCTGGCGCGCCTCATCCACCCGCGCTCCTTCATACTGGCGCGTCAGAAGGTCTTGCACCTTCTCGCGATACTTCACCTCGCGCAGGGCGCGTGTGTAATCGAGGGTATCCTGCGTGACTTTGCCCTTGGGCGCGACCAGATCGCCCGTCTTGCGGTCGCTGGCCGCATCCATCGCGGCTAACTGCGCTTCCATACTCGCCGCCTCCTGCTGCGCGCGCAGCAAATCCGGATTCCGTTCGCCGGCAAACTCGTGCATGGACCGAATCTCGACCAGTTTAGCCGCCAACTGGCCGCGCAACTCCGCGGCCGAGGCGATCATGGTGCGATCCTGCCCCTCGATATCGATGACTCCGGTGCGCTGCTCGGTCTGTTTCATCGCTTCTTCGGCTTGCGCCAAATCCTCGCGCGCAATGCCCAGTTCCCGCTCGTAGAAGAGCCTCCGCTGCGATGCCTCGGTGATGGCCAGCGAGGCGGTGAAGTGCTGGTATTCCTCCACCCAGCCGTTGGCCATTTCGGCGGCTCGGCGCGGATCGGTATCGGTTACGGAAAGGTGAATCAGTCCGTCCTTTAGCCCGTTGTTGGTCTCCGCATGCTTTTCGAAGCTCTTGCGCGCCGTGGAGAGGTATTTGCGGCGATAAAGCTCGCGCAGGTGAAAGCGCGCCACCATCGCATCCTCCACCGTGCGGCTCTTCAACAGCGCAATCTGCTGATCGTTGGGATTTTTGATGCCCAGGCCGCCGCCGGACCCGCCCAGTTGCCCCACTCCGCTCAATTGTGCCATCATCGCCGCCGACGAGGAGGCTCCGCCAGTCTGCGGCGGCAGAAGGACCACGGAGGCCGTGTAATGGTTGGGTAGCATGAAGGCAACTCCTACCCCCAGAAAGACGATCGCAAGTGCCGTCCTCCAAACCAGCTTCTTCCAGTTGATTACAATCCGCAGCCAAGTCAGCAGGGGATGGCCGGAAGTACTGGGCGCGCGGTCGGTCGTTACGTTTTTCTCATTAGGCACGCGTTCTTCCTCAGGGTGAGATCGGTAATAATTGCGCATTTTCAGTGGCGCTTCGCAAATCTAGTTTTATGCAAGACGAACAAAGGGGAATGAAGAAGTGAGCAGTTTTTTATCATCATTCCCGTTTTGTTAGGGAACGGCGCGGAGTGGGAAAATCCAAACGGCAGGCCGCAGATATTCGTCCGTATCGCCGCCAGGGTGCCTTTACGATTGTGGCAATGAACGCGCACTCGAATGGCCGCCCTCCTCTCAATAGCGCCGTGCTGCTTTGGTTTTCCCTCGCAGCGGTCGCCGCTTTTTCAACACCCGCCCTTCTAGCGCAATGCGCGGGAGGGAGCGAACCCGATGCGCTGGGTTGCGCAACAGCGCCGGAATCCATCGCCACCTCGACGGACAATTCAACTTCGGTGTTGATTCAATCTAGTTCAGCGCCAGAATCGCGCCAGGCGGATCGTTCCAACGCGGCCTCGGCCAATGGGAGCCTCAGCGGCGGGGCAAGTTATTCGGAGAGCGCGCTCAAGGGAGGGTATGCTCCGATGCACACCGCTCCACCCGAACCGCCCAATGAGTTTCAGCAGTTCGTGGCCGCCACAACCGGCCAGATGCTTCCTATCTATGGAGCCAAGCTCTTCACCACCCAGCCGACCTCATTCGGCCCCCTCGAACACGGTCCCGCGCCGGGTGGCCTGATTGTCGGCGTGGACGATGAACTGCGCATCCGCATCTGGGGCCAAGTCAACTTCAGCGCCAATCTGCGCGTCAGCCGCGAGGGAGACATTTATCTTCCCAAGGTCGGCCTGGTGCATGTGGCCGGCATGCCGTTCAGCGCAATCCCGGCGCATCTGCGCAGCGTGATCGAGGGGGTCTATCGCAACTTCGAGCTGAGTGTCGACCTGGGAGAGATTCATACCATCCAGATTTTCGTCACCGGCATGGCGCACGCGCCGGGCGAGTACACGGTCAGCGCTCTCAGCACTCTGGTGGATGCGGTCTTTGCCATTGGCGGACCCTCGGCGTCGGGGTCTATGCGCCACATCCAGTTGCGGCGCACAGGCAAGATTCTCGCCGATTTCGATCTGTATTCGCTGCTTATCCAAGGCGACAGATCCGGCGATGTGCAACTGCAGCCGGGCGACATTCTATATATTCCCGTAGCCGGACCACAGGTGGCGCTGCTGGGCAGTGTACGCCAGGCAGGCATCTACGAACTGCGCGGCGAGGAGTCGATCGGCCAACTGCTTGACACCGCCGGCGGACGGACGGTGATCGCCTCCGGCGCGAAGTTGTCCGTGGACCGCATCGAGGATCGGGCGCGGCGCCGTTCCTTTGAACTGTCCACCGATGCCGCGGGTCTGGCGGCGCTGCTGGCCGACGGGGACATCGTGCGCATCGATCCCATCCTTTCCATCTTCCGCGAGGCGGTCACGTTGCGCGGAGCGGTGGCCAATCCGGGGCGCTTCCAATGGCATGAGAAGATGCGCCTGAGCGAGTTGATGCCCGAGCGCGACGCGCTGGTCAAACGCGATTACTGGTGGCAGCGTACCCGGCTGGGTCTTCCCGCGCCACAGCTCGCCGCGCCCGGCAGCGGACAAGGCGAGACGGAGAAGCCGGCGGCCGTGCAAAGTCCCGGAGCGCAGACCAACTGGAACCGCGCGGTGGTCGAGCGTCTGGACCGCTCCACCATGACCACCCGTCTGATTCCTTTCAATTTAGGCAAGCTGGTGCTCGACCACGATCTCTCCCAGGATCTCGAACTGGAACCCGGCGACGTAGTCACCATCTTCGCGCAGCGGGACATCCCGCTTCCCATCAAGGAGCAGACCATTTATGTGGAACTGGCGGGCGAATTCGTGCATCCCGGCATCTACAGTATTTCTCCTGGCGAAACCTTGCGCTCGGTGGTGGCGCGGGCGGGCGGGTTGACCGATCGGGCCTATCTGTATGGGGCGTACTTCTCCCGCAAGAGCACGCGGGCGCTGGAGCAGGCGCAATTGAACGACTATGCAGACCGAGTCGCGCATCAGATGGAGCGCAATAGCCTCTCCCTGGTGAGCGCATCGAGCGGCTCTGGGCAGCAAGGTGTTTCCATCGCCGCCCAGCAGGTCGCGGCCACGAATCGCCAGTTGATCGACAGGATTCGCGGTATCCGCGCCACCGGACGCATCGTGCTCAAGATGAGCCCCCACAGCGCGGGATTGAATGCGATTCCGGATATGAACCTGGAGGACGGCGACCAGTTCACGGTTTCATTCACCCCTGAAACAATCCAGGTCGTGGGCGCCGTTTTCAACCAGAACGCTTTCATCTATAGCGATCGTGCCCGAATTGACGAATACCTTCGTCTCGCCGGCGGCCCCAGCCGTGAAGCGGATCGCAAGCGCATCTTCGTGCTACGGGCGGACGGATCGGTCATTCCCTATCAATCGGGCGATGGGGTCTTTGAATCCGATTTCTACAAAAAGCGCCTTTACCCCGGCGACGCCGTCATCGTACCGGAGAAGGATGTGCATCCTTCGCTGATGAACCAACTGATGATTTGGGGACAGTTAATGTCGGGTTTATCGCTCAATGCAGCTGAGATCCAACTTCTGAAATAGGAATGCCGAAGGCGGAATGTTTGCCTGGGAACGCAGTCTGTGAAGCCCGCAAGCTCAGACAGAGTTCGTCATCAGGGCCGTAGAGAGCGGAACAATTCAGCGTCGTTTCCAACATAGGCCGCTTTTATCTTTTGCGCCGTTTCATAAGGAGCACGTTCATGCAGAATCGGAATGAAGTGTTTGATGAGAGCTTTCGCGCATCTCTAAATAGAGCTTCGGCGGTTTCGGAAGGTATCTTCACCACCGGTTCCCAGCTGTTCGCGGGGCCCCCAACGGATTCATGGCGTTATCGCTATTTCAAGCGGGCCATCGATGTCGTCTTCTCTCTAGTGGTGATCCCGGCCTTTGCGCTTCCAGGGCTGATCATCGCGGCAGCGATTGTTCTGACCTCCGAGGGCCCGGTTTTTTACCGAGAAGAGCGGATTGGCCGCAATGGCCGCGCATTTCGCATCTGGAAGTTTCGCACCTTGTGCCGGGATGCCGACCGGCGGATTCCGGTTGCCGATCTGGAGTTGGGCGAAGCGGAGTTGGATTTGAGAATGCAGAAGCATCTCCCCAATCCGCGGGTTACTCCGGTGGGCGCATTTCTGCGCACTTGGAGTCTGGATGAGTTCCCTCAATTCTTGAATGTCTTGCGCGGCGATATGTCGCTCATCGGCCCTCGCCCAATCGTGGAAAAGGAATTGCCTTTATATGGGAACCTACTCTATTGCTATCTAAGCGCCACGCCGGGGCTCTCCGGATTGTGGCAAGTCTCAGGCCGCTGCCTTGTGAATTATGAGAAACGGGCGCAGTTGGACGCCGCGTATGTCAATACGTGGAGTCTGCGCGCCGATTTCGATATTCTCTTGCGAACCATTCCCGCGGTACTTCAACGGCATGGAGCCTGTTAAGCGACCCTACAGGTAATCCACATGAAAGTATTTTGCGAATTCAACCTGTTCTGCTTCTCACCACTGCTGCTCAGCCGCCGAACTTCCTCACGGAGGGAGAGGCGAAAACCGCTATCTTTGCCGTAGGCGGCATCGGCCAGCACTACGCCGCGCGGCATGCCCTTGTTCACCAGCGAACGGATCTGGCCGAGCGCAATCTCCGGCTTGGTTTGGAATTTGATCTCATGGGGCACGCCCGCTTGCTGGCGCAACTCTTCGTCGTAGGCCCAACTCTCAGGTAGATAGAGGCAGTAGGCGGCCGAAATTCTGGCCTCTTCAGTGGCCAGTGAAACGCTCTCCCCCGCGCGGCATTTCTCCTGTTTGGCCAACTGACCGCAGCCCGGGATCTCCGCGGACAGGTCTTTTGTCTGTGGGGTGGAGTACTGGCGGGCGACTCCCACCGAACAAGCCCCTTCTTGGGGAACCCGGTATCATCGATAATCCAAGCCGCCAGTGCATGTTTTCCCGTCATGGCAAGAAGTACATGGCTGCGCACTTGGCTCAGCAGCGCGTCATCGTTCAAGCCGCATCCGCCACGACGTGATGCAACGACTGGTGCATCCGGCGCTCGATTCCGGGGGCCCGACGCGCGGCTATCGGCTCGAAGCTCTTGCGCTTGATGGGCAGCATCAGGTCCTTGGTGTAGTTTTCGATGGGAATCACGCGATCCGCATGCCCGGCGGTCTGTTTCAGACCATCCAGATAGGTTTGCAGTCGTTCTGCTTGGCGAGAGAATCGGGAAATTGGCGGCTCTTTGCACTCGAAGTACCACCCAACGGCCGCAGCCAACTAAACAAATGAAAAAAGAGAGCCATGCTTATAACACAGTAGCGATAGTAAATCCTGGGCAATTGATAGGCATTACGCAATTCGAGCTTGCTTGAGGAGGTATGAGATTGTGCGGCGTCGTCGAGCCTTGAGTCGGTTCGTATTGGACAATGCTGCCGGGGCTGAACGTCGGTTGACGATAACAGGGCAATGCGCTCATTCGCATGATTCCGATCGTTTTAACCCTGTCCTGCCAGATTGATCCCCTGAATCGAGTAGCGTCTGGCCGTATCGTCGATCTCGGCACATCTATTAGATTCCACGACACTTGCCGGTTTTGCGGCGCCGACCCTCCCGCGACGAAAGAATCGGCATTTCTCTGGATACCGGGCCTTGAGCCGGCTTCTCTGTTGAAGCCGGGGTTCTTTTGCATCACTGTGCGCGATTGAATCCATTCCGTGCAACGCACCGGCAACGTCAAGTAATCCTGGACAAGAGAGGAATCTCCGGCTGGTCAACACGGGAGTTCACACCCAGGAACAGAACACCTTGCCTTCCCCGGATGAACAGTGGCCTCGCAAGAGGTAGACTGTCACTGGCCAATGTGAATTTCACACTTGATTCGACTGCG
>Ga0182030_10024823_pt1 | contig 10976 bp, 6 predicted proteins | sample 812S3MmetaG_FD_121299 | JGI IMG/M metagenome (GOLD analysis project Ga0182030, IMG submission 121299) | Permafrost microbial communities from Stordalen Mire, Sweden - 812S3M metaG (Illumina Assembly) | ecosystem: Environmental > Terrestrial > Soil > Wetlands > Permafrost | place: Sweden... | reverse complement strand
GGGCTGGCCGAACGCCTGCAGTCTCGCGGCAAGATGGACCGCTTCGGGGTGCGGCTGATCCGCAACCCGCTCGGACTATCCGACAACCAAGATCTACTGGAAACCTGCGACAAAACGCGCCGGGCCCTGCACTGCACCGTCATCGACAGCGCAGACGTCCCGTCTGAGAACACCGTCGAAACGACGTGGCGAGTTAAAGCGGTATCCGGCGAAAACGGCCCCACAGCAACGGTATGGTGCGGCTCAGTCCACTGCTACCACTCTTAGCTACAACGAGCGGAATTTCTTCGCTACAACGAGTGGAATTGAGTGCCACAACGAAAACGAGGCCGACAGAAAGCGGTTTCCCCGCAGCCAGAGAACAGTGTGCGCCTGAGCACTGCACACAGCGCGCGGGTATTTAGCGCCGGGGGTCATTGCTTCACGTGGGTCGAGGTGGTCGAGTGGGCCCGTGCCCGCGGCGAGTGGAGATCGTTACAACAGCGGGTGGGTGCACTGCTCGCGCGCGAGCGCGAGCTTGCTGCGGCTGCTGCACTGCCAAGTGCGCCGGAGGTGCAAGCCGCCGCCGACAACTTCCGCGACCGGTACAAATTGCTGACCGCTGACGAACTCGAGGAGTGGCTCGACCGATATGATGTCAGCGTCGAAGAGTGGAAGGGCGAGATGTTGCGCTCGCTGCTGGAACCGTCGGGCGACGCTTCAGCAGTGTCGCCCGACGTGGTTGAGCGCGCGTGCTGGGTCCATGGCGTCTGCTCGGGAAAGCTAGCCGCATACGCGCGCACCCTGGCCGAGGAGATCGCCGTGCATCTGTGCGACCAGCCACTCACCCTGGGACCCGATGAGCTGGCAGGGCTGCCGGAAAAGCGCGAGCGCTTCTGCGCGGACCAACTGCGGCCGGCCGTGCTGGCTGCCGTGATCGCCGACAACAAGGTCGGCTGGACCCGGCTGGACTTGCAATGCTTGATACACCGCGACGAGATGGTGGCACGAGAGGCGGCGTTATGCGTGCGGCTGGACCGACGCGAGCTGGCCGACGTCGCCGCCGATGCGGGGGCGGAGCTGCACGAAATCAGCCTGCTGCTCGACGATGCCGAACCCTTACTGCGCACGAGGTTGCGCGCCGCGAATCCCGGCGAACTTATCGGGCCGGTTGCCATTGGCGGGGATTACCAGCTGGTACTCGTCGTGGGGCGGGTTGCGCCGAGCCTGGACGATTCTGCGGTGCGCTTGCGCGCAGAAGAGACGGTCATCAAGCGCGCGCTGGCCGCCGAGGTCAACCGCCACGTGAACTGGCATGAGCGTCTCTGATCGCCCGCTCGCGCCCGCCGTCCCAGACGAGCTGCGCCGGATTCCGCTGCTGGAGCTCATGCCGGCCGACGTCCGTCGGCTGGTAGAGGCATCATTCACGCCTGTGCAGTTCGGCTTTGGAGAGGTGATCGTCGCCGAAGGGGACGAGGCCGATGCGCTGTTCGTGATCCAGTCCGGTACGGCGCGGGTGATCAAGGCCGGCGATCAGGGCGAGGAGGTACCGCTCAACGTCCTACGTGCCGGAGACGTCTTCGGTGAACGTGCGTTGCTGGAGCCTGAGCGGCAGCGCACGGCCACGGTACGCGCTTCCAGCCCGGTAGAGGCGCTGCGGCTGGACCGCGCGATAGTTGACGCGCTGGTCCGTAGCGAACCGGAGGTGGGTCGCTATGTCGACCTGCACATCCGTCGCCACGAGCTATGCGATTTCCTGTGCGAATACACTGCCTTCGCTGACCTTCCCCCCGAGGGACTGCGTCTGCTGTTGGAGGGGCTGACCGCCAGATCGGTCAGTGCCGGAGAGCTGGTGATTCGCCAGGGGGAGCCAGTCGGCCCGATGTATGTCATCCGGCGCGGCCGGCTGCGCGCGTATATAGATCGCGACGGCGCGCGCGAACAGCGAACGTATCTACGGCGCGGCGATTTCTTCGGCGAGGTGTCGTTGTTGCGCGGCACCGATCGCACGGCCAGCGTCGAGGCCGTCAGCGATTGCGAACTGTGGGCGCTTGAGCCGGAGCTGTTTGCTCGACTGATTGCCGAGCACCCGCAGTTCCGGGAACGCATCGAGCAGCGCATCTCCTCTTTCGAGCACCGCCGCTACGCGCACGTCCCGCTCGACTTCGCTGACGAGCTCTTACCGGCCGATGCCGCCGGGCCGGAGACTCTCAGCGGGGAGCAGACCCGTGCCGCGGCGAGCTCATACCCACAACAGACGCAGATCGACATCGAGATCGAGCATTTCGACGGATTCGTCCGACCGCGCAAGCGCATCCGCCGTTTTCCCGTGGTGCTGCAGGTCGATGCGACCGACGCCGGCGCCGCGTCACTGGCGGCGATTTGCCGCTATTACGGTCGCAAGGTGTCAACCGGCCGCGTGCGCGACGCTGTCCACACGGCCGTTGATGGTACGAGCCTGCTCGGCATCCGCCAGGGGGCAGAGTCACTCGGGCTCGAGGTGCACACCACGAAGGTGTCTAAGAGTCGGCTAGACACGATGCCGGTGCCGGCGATCTTGCACTGGGCTAACAACCACTGGGTCGTTGTTTACGACGTCGACGCCCAGCACGCGCGGGTCGCCGATCCAGCCCGGGGACTCCGGCGCCTGACGCGATCCGAGGTCGAGTCGAAATGGTCCGGCTATGCAGCCTTCTTCGCCCCCACCGAGGCGTTGCTGGAAGCCCCGGAGGAAAAGTCCCGTGTCCGCTGGGTACTCGGGTTCTTCAAGCCCCACCGACGCACGTTGCTCATGGCGGTTGTGCTGGCCTTGCTAGCCGCCGGTGGATCGTTGCTGATTCCGGTACTGAGCAAATTCGTAGTCGACGGGGTGATCGGCGAACACGACGTGCGGCTACTTACAGTGCTCGTGCTGGTCATGTTCGGCGCGCTTGCTCTATCCGCCGTGGTCACGTTCGTCCAGAGGCTGCTGCTCAGCCGCATCGCGGTGCGCGTCGACCGGGCCAGCCTAGACGTGCTCTCCGAGGTGCTGCTCTCGCTGCCGATGAGCTATTTTCACAGTCGGCGCATAGGCGACATCGGTCGGCGGCTCGGCGGCATGCAGGCTGTGCGCGAGATCGCGATAAATAGAGGGGTACAGTGCCTAACGGCCGCCGCTCAGATCGTCATTGCCATCGCCATCATGTTCATTTTCAGTTGGCGTCTCACGCTCGTATACCTGATCAGCGCGGTGCCGCTGTATTGGGCACTGATGCGGTACGCCCAGCACCGCCTCCGGCCGACCTACGAAGGGCTCGAAGAGTGCTGGGGCAAGTATGAGTCACGACAAATCGACTCCATCAGGGGCATCGAGACAGTTAAGGCGATGGGCGCAGAGGAGTCTCTGCGCCGGATACTGCTGAATCAGTTCGACGATCTGTCAGACAAGGTGTACCGGGCGGATCGCACGGTGATGCTGTTCAACGGAGCGGTCCAGCTGGTTTCGTTCCTGTCGCTGGCTCTCTTTTTATGGCTCGGCGCGCTGCAGGTGTTGCACAACCAGATGACCGTCGGGGAACTCATCTCCTTCAACGCTCTGGTGCTACTCACAAACCAGCCGATCGTCGCCCTGGTAATGACATGGGACGTGCTGCAGCGCTCGGTAGTGTTGCTCGATCGGCTCAACGATGTTCTCGAGCAGGAGCCTGAGCAGGGTGCCGACAAATCGGGATTGACGCCGGTGAAATCGATTTCCGGCCAAATTCACTTCCGGCGCCTGACCTTTCAGTACCCCGGTCCGGCCCAGGCACCGGTTCTGGACGAGATCGATTTCGAAGTCCAGCCCGGTACCCGGGTGGCCATCGTCGGCCGGAGCGGCTCGGGTAAGACCACGCTGATCAAATGCCTGTGCGGGCTGCTCGAGCCGACACGAGGCAACATCCTCTACGACAGCCTCGAGCTGACCAGCCTTGACCTGCGCCAGTTACGCCGCCAGATCGGCGTCGTGCTCCAAGAAAACCACATGTTCGATGCGACGATCGCGGAGAACATCGCCTTCGGTATGGAGCAGCCCGACCCAGAGCAGGTGATGTGGGCGGCGCGGGTGGCCAACGCCGCAGCATTCATCGAGCGCCTACCCCTGGGGTACGAAACACGGATCGGCGAGTCGGGGCTGCTGCTGTCCGGCGGCCAGCGCCAACGAATCGCGATCGCGCGCGCGGTCTACCACCGTCCCCCCGTGCTGGTCTTCGACGAAGCCACCAGCGCGCTCGACACCGAGTCGGAGCGGGCCGTGAAGGAAAACCTTGACCAACTGCTTCAGGGGTGCACGTCGTTTGTGATCGCGCATCGGCTCAGCACAGTCCGTGACGCCGACGTCATCATGGTGCTCGAGAAGGGTCGGCTCGTCGAGCGTGGCACCCATGACGAGTTGATGGCGAGTCAAGGTTTGTACTACTACCTGTGCAGCCAACAGCTCACGATGTGAGCTACTCGAGTGCGACTAGCTTGTTAACCGTGGATGCCGAGTCGGGTGACGAGCCGCTGGCCCACCTCGTCGTGCACACGGATGGCGGCGAACAGGAAGTGCCGATTTTCGATCAACTCTTCGTCGGTCGCGAGTGCGCGGGGGTCAACGAACAGCGCCGTCTCGTGATCCGCGATCCGGGAATCTCCCGAAACCACCTCGAGATCCGTTTGGACGCCGTCGCCGACCGCGCGTTTGTAATCGACACCCCAGCCCATGTGGATCGGCAGGCCGGCCGGGTCACCGACCGAACCTACCGGTTTAGTACCCCAAACCACCGACCACCGCCAAGGAAACTACTGGTCAGGGCATTACGCGCGAAGAATTCCGCCCGACATGTCCAAACTCAGGGGGTAAACATATTTCTGCCACTTCTGTTGGAGCTTCCAGACGATCGGGCGGCGCAACACGCGGTCCCTGAGTGGCATAGGCGGAGTATGACAGAGGTAGGAGTGCGGTGCAGTTGCCCGCTGAATAGCCTTTCGCGTAACCGGACAAACCAACCCCGAAATGACGCCCATCACCCGCTCGAGGTCGCCGGGGAGGGATCCAGCTCCCGCAGCGAGGACAGTCGCAGCGACACCACGCCGATCGTGATCATCGGGATGGCCAGCACCAAGAACGTCGTCCGCAGTCCGGTGGCGTCGGTGAGTGGACCGGCCAGCATGAAGCCCAACGGGCCGGCCGCATAAGCCAGCGAGGTCATGACACCGACGACGCGGCCCCGCAGCTGCGGCGGCGACTTGGTCAGCGTCACGTAGTCGTAGATCGGCGCGACAGGCCCGTAGACCAGCCCAATGAGCCCGCAAAGCGACAAGATCACCGCCAGCGGCGGCAACAGCGAGATCAACGCAGTGCACCCACCGAGCGTCAGCGGGGCGGCGAGCAGCGTTGCGCGCCGGCTCAGCCGCCGGACCAGCACCGGGTAGGCCAAGGTGCCCGCCAACCCGCCGATGCTCAATGCCATCAGCGCCCAACCCAGGTGCGAAGGTTCGTTGCGCTCGGTGAAGTACTTGGGAAACAGCACGCTTTCTATCGGTAAGTACAGCCCGGTCATCGCCAGGTTGATCAGCGCCAGCGTGCGCAGCACCTTGACGTTCCACACGAACCGCAGCCCGCGGACCATCCCAGACCACGGGCCTTCCGCCCGCTCGCTGACCGGGGGCGGTCCGGCGCCAGCCAGCCGCAGTACGCTGATCGCCGCGATGGACAGGCCGAACGCGCCAGCGGTGACCCACATCGTGTTGATTCCACCAACGGTCCCGATCAGCACGCCGCCGACTCCGGGGCCGACGATGTAGGCGACGTGGAAGGTGGCCTCGTAGAGGCCGTTGGTGCGATCGAGTGTCCACCCCGCCTGGGCAGCGGCCTCGGGCAGCATCGATTCCCGCGCGGTAATCCCTGCGGGATCGAACACCGCGCCCAATGCGGCCAGCACCGCCAGGACGCCCACGGTGATGCTCTGGTGCCCTAAGCCGATCGCCAGTAGCGGCACCGCGGCCACCCTGCTGCCCGAGAGCGCATCCGAGAGAATCGAAATACGCTGCCGCCCAAAGTAATCTACTGCTGTGCCGGCGATCAGCGTGGAGAACAGCAGCGGCAAGGACGCGGCGCCAGCGACGATCGACGCATCGATCGCGCTGCCGTTGCGCTGCAGCACCAGCCACGGAAATGCGATCAGCGAGATGCCGTTACCCGCCGCGGTGGCCAGGGCCGCAAACAGGATGAGATAGACCGGGCGGCGCGACGGTGCGGACATGGGACTGGGGAAATCTAGCAGTCGCACCGCCCCGACGGCCGACACGTTTTACCGGGTGTGCACAGTGGACCCGTGGGCCTCGCGCATCCCCGCACCGGCGCACTCTTTGACTCTCCGGTACCCCCTGGCACCGGCTGGCCGGGCGATCCCGGGACAGCGCGTGGGGTGGTGCAAATCCCGCCAGCGTATCGCTGAGGGTCTGGATTGACCCGTGAAGGGGGCACTTGATTGGTGAGGGCTGGTCTCGCGGACGGAAAGGACGCGTATTTCGGCGAAGAACAGGAAGTACACCCGGTACCGTGGGAGTTTCGGAAGCAGCTACCCGCCTGTCGGTCGAGATCCTTCGGAAGGCTCTGCGTGAAAATGCAAAGACTGAATGGTCGCCAGTGCGGTCGAGTTTCCGTCGTGGATCTACATTCTTTCATCGCATACTTCTCTGATTTTTCCGGTGCGAGCATTTCGCGGAAGCCACCCGAGTGGGTGAACTTCAACCGTCAAACCTGAGAGCGCACCGCTGCCCAGGTTCTCGACGACTTGCGGCATTTTGTCGAGCAACCTGGTGCGTATCTTTTCAGCGAGACCGGGTTCAGGGCTGTCTGACTCAACCCGGATGATGATCTCGTCTCGGCCGGTCGCATTGTGCACGCAAACCTGGAGTGCCGAATGGTCGAACTTCTCAAGGGCCGCACTCACGTCCCGGAAGCGAAAGTTTAACACCCCTGCACAAATAGCATCGTCAGCGCGGCCGAGAAATTCGAGACGACGACCTAGGCGCCCGCACGTGCAGGGGCCCGGGACGATCCGGCCCGCGTCTCCGGTCTCATAACGGATCAGCGGGAACGCATACTTCCTGAGGCTCGTAATAACGATACGACCCGGTTCGCCATCGGGCGCCAACTTTCCATTCTCGTCGACGATCTCGACGTAGTTCCAGTCATCGAAAACGTGATGCATGGCGCCAGTCATGTCCCGGCACTGAACCGCCAGTTGCCCGCCGTCGTTCGCGCCGATAAAGGAAGCGATGCGCTGAACCCCCAACACCTTCCTGAGCCACTCCTGATCCGAACGCTGGAGCGGGGCGCCGCCGAACATAACCTTTTCTAGGGTAAGTGACGGATCGTACTCTTTTGCCGCCTTGAGAATCGGCATCAGATTCGCCGGGATTGCCTGTATCGCGTTGATTCGAAATTTATGCACCATCCTGGTCAACATCTCGGGGTCAGTTTTGCCCGAAAATGCGAAGGTCGTTGCCCCAAGGCGGCAGTTCACATGGTCGAATGAGACGAAGCTTCCGTAGAGATCGCCTGCCAGCATGCAGTTAGCGATGCGATCGTCTTTGTTAAAGCCAGCTGCGCGAAACACGTCCACTGCATGCGAGATCATCTCGTCCCAGTCACGCGCGTCGTAGATTGAGAATTTGGGTTCGCCGGTCGAACCACCGCTACGCGCAACGTAGCCGCCGCTCCACGGTCCTGTTGCCAGCCCTGCCTCATAGGGCAGCATGTTCTCCTCCATCTCTTCCCGAGTGAGGATTGGAATTCTGGGAAGATCCTCCACCGATTCCACCGAAATGCGGCTCAGGCGACGGGCATAAAAGAGAGACGCCTTCGCGCGATCGAGGAGGCAGCGAAGTTTCGCATCAATAACGTTCTTAAACTGCGAGCGCGGTATAACGTCGAGCGGGCGCATATCGGCATGCGGTAACTTGAGCTGTGTGACCTGGATGTTCACGAGCTGGGGCAACTCATAAGAGCCGTCGTGCGGATCGTCGATTTGGCCGCCTGCCATCTGTCCGACTTCGAGAACGCGCAGCGCACCTGCCTCCCCGAACTTCTGAGAAAGCAAGAGGCCCTCGCCCGGCGTGGCGGCTATTCCCACCGTTTGCAGACACCCGCGGATGCTCTCTGCTTCGCAGAGAATGTCATCGATATGCCTAACTGGCACGATTCTCAAGGTCCGATGCAGCGGCGACGGCTGGATGGCTGTATGCCTGTCGAGTACGACAGTCCAATCGACTCCCTTCGACGACTCGCGGAGAACGCCTTGACCCCTCGCCTCGGCCACTTCAAATATGCTCCGCAGTTTTTGAATTTCAATCGCAGTATTCGTATCAGCTTCGCCGGCGGGAAGTTCCGCTTCCTTCTTCGAAAGGTACAGTGGGAGAGCGTCGAGAAGCCCCTGAGCGTTCTCTTCTCCTTCTATATAGCAGACCTGCGGTGCCGTGCAGGAATTCTGATCCCAGATCGCCATTTCGCATGAAAGCTTATCGGCAATGTCGGCCACCCCGTAGTGGCCGATCCCCTTGGCAGTCACAATTGCGATCGAAAGCTTCGGCCCGAACACGATGAGCCGAGCCCGGGCCGGAAGGTCGTTGCGATATGCCTTTACTGCCTCTTCTCCACCCCAGATAACCAGCCCATCCACGTACTTCTTCAGTTGCGCAATTACCTCTTCGTCATTCGATGAGTAATCGAGAAGCGCAATCGACGTCGAAACAACACCATCCGCGTCACAGTCGATGAGGCTTTGAATGAAGTGCGGAAGAAAGATCTTTTCATCCGACGACGGTTTCAGAATCGTAATATTCCCCGTAAGAACGCTCTCGATCAGCGCGCCTGCTCCAACCAGGAACACGTTTCCGGGGAGAACATGCAGCACGATGCCGATGGGATTCCAGGAAAGTCCGGTCGAGCATTCGGGTCGGAACAAAAATTCGCCGCCTCGCGGAATGCCGCCGAGTTCATTTTCGACCTTTCTCAAAAGACTCGACGGATCAAGCATCCGCTGCAGCTCTTGCATGCCGAGCGCGATCATCTCGGGCGAAAAGCCGGTTTCGGCGGGAAGGGCTCTCTCAAGGGTCGCACGGAGTGGATACGTGGGATCGCCCCAGCATTTTCCGACCTGGCCCAGCAAACGAAGAACCTTGTCCATGGGGTAGGACTGCAGCTCTTTCGCCCGGCCGCGACCTTCGTCGCACATCCGTTTAATGTCTGAAGGCGTCAGCGGTTGTCCGGCATCCACCCATTCACCGAAGAAATAACGCGTCTTCATGGTCTTCCTCGTCGTCATTGCAAAGCAGCTCCCTGGCTGTCTGATAGAACCCCCAGAGAAAGCGCTTCCTCTTCGATTGCCACGGAAAGGCAAAACCTACCTGACAATATCGCCGGCGGCAATGGCACAACCCTTATGCTTTTCGACACCACCTCTGCCCACTAACGTAAACGTCGGAGACAGCCTTCCGCACGGGCACGGCGTCGGATCGAGATAGCCAAGGTCAGTCGACAATACCGCGAGGTTTGGCATCATTGCATTGAAAGGGGTTATGAATTCCAGAAGCCCGATCTCCCCGGGCGGAAGGACTTCGAGCGTCACTGGGTTGCGTGGAAATACACGGTTATACACCGGAACGTGGAAGCGGTGATTCCGGCAAGTGACATAAGGTGCGGCGTGCTCCGCTATTCCGTAACCGTCGCGAATCCTGTCCTCGCGAATACCAAGCTTCGCCGTCACCATGGCGCGGAAGTGCTCGCGGGTGACTGCTCTGTCCTCCGCTGCCTTCCAGCCGCCTCCTGTCATCATCATAGAACCCGGCGGAAGCCGAATTGGCTTTTCGTCTTTAAGCGACACGAGAAGTTCGTAGATGAAGGACGGCATGCCTCCGATTCTCACAGGCCGGCCCTGGGCTTCGAACTCTCGAAGTTTCGTGACAGCCTCGTCGCGGCGAAACTCCCATGCGCCAGCAGAATTTTTATTCACGCAGAAGTATGATTCTTTTACCGGCGCAAAGCGTTGCTCGTTCTGCACCGAGAACGCATTCCCCAGATCACCCGCATCGCTGGGGTCGAAAATGAAATTGACGTAATTCGACGGTTCCTTAGAAGTGAGGTTCTCTTGTTCCCACAGGACGTCGAGTTGGGACTGCACGCGGCGAAGCGATTCCGTGTCGAACCAGATCTGAGTTTTCTGGCCGCGCGTGCCGGACGATGTGAGCTTCAGGACAGCCTTCTCGGGCGGTAGTGAAAGCAGAAGGTAATACTTCATCGCATCCACGCCCACAAAAGGTAGCCGTTCGAGGTCTTTTTCCGTATGAATCGCCTGCGGATCGAAGTTTCTGCGCCGATAGATATGCTTCAAATCCGGCGAGTGTCCGTCATGGAAGATAGCCAACTCGCGGCATGCTGCAACCATGACGCCACATTTCATGTCGTTCCAGTCGAGCGGATCCTTAATCTCGCAGATTGCGTCCGCGTTCGGGAATATCATAAGCCGGCATTCCTTACGTAATTTTCGCGAATGATCGAAAGCAACTGCCTCGCCGTATCCGTATACAGTCTGATCTCGTCGAAGTCGACTCTGGCGGGGCCCAAGGCCTGGAACCGCAGACCAAGCCTTTCGGAGCAATGCCAGGGTACAAAGCCGCCGACGAAAAATCCGTCTTCCGCGAGGGCGTCATAAAGGTGACCGATTCCTGCGGAGCCGACAGGAACTTCAACCGCTGCGTACTGGTAACCGCTCCTAAGAAGCTGTCGCCATTCTTTCCTGATGTTTTCGACCGCCTGGCGCCCCGGCTCATGGCACTGGAAGACGACAGAATTCTGCGCGGGCTCCAGCTTCTTGTGATACCGGCCCAGAGGGGCAGGACGCTGAAGACGCGACGCCGGGTACCAATTCAGATTAAGTGGTTTAAGGAGAAAGCCGAGCATGCCGCCCAAGTTCAGCGGGAGCTCGATTTCG
>Ga0182030_10024821_pt1 | contig 10976 bp, 9 predicted proteins | sample 812S3MmetaG_FD_121299 | JGI IMG/M metagenome (GOLD analysis project Ga0182030, IMG submission 121299) | Permafrost microbial communities from Stordalen Mire, Sweden - 812S3M metaG (Illumina Assembly) | ecosystem: Environmental > Terrestrial > Soil > Wetlands > Permafrost | place: Sweden... | reverse complement strand
TTCTCGCGTCGTCGGACAGCAGCTTCATGACCGCCAGCGAGGTCGCCGTTGACGGCGGCCTGGCGCAAATCTGAGAAATGGAGAAGTTTTTATGAGCACACTAAAAAATGTCCAGATTGTGAAGGATTTCTTTGCAGCAATGGGCAGCGGCGACAAGCAAGGTCTGCTGGCGTTGTCTGCCGAAGATATTGAGTGGATCATTCCGGGCGAGGGCTGGCCGCTGGCCGGCACGCACCGCGGGCACGCGGGATTGGCCGATTTGCTTCAGAAGGCTTCCGAAACGCTGGAAACTTCATACCCAAAGGCCTTTGAATTCGTAGCGCAGGGAGACCGGGCTCTGGTCGTCGGCTTCGCTACGGGAAAAATCAAAGCCACGAATAAAACGTTCAAGGACCATTGGGTCTTCGCCATTACCGTTCGAAATGGCAAACTGACGAACATCCGGGAGTATATTGACACGCAAGCACTGGCGCGGGCCTCCGAGATGAGTCTTGGTAATGAAGAAATCATCAGAAAACTCTACGCTGCCGCAGAGGGGCCAGGAATGGATACCGAGAAGTTTGTCTCCCTTTTCTCGAAAGAAGGATACATGTGCGACATTCCTTCTGGCACAAAGTTTCGCGGGAAGGCCATTGGTGACTCCATTGCCGGCTTAGCAAGTGCATTTCCTGATGTCCACCGTGAGTTATTGAGCATCTACGTCACGGAGAACGTCGTCGTCGTCGAGCTTAGAATTCGGGGAACGCATAAAGGCAAACTGGCCCTTGGTTCTAAAACGATAGCTCCCACGGGCAAGGCAATAGATGTCCCGTGTGTCGATGTTTTTCGCCTCGAGAGTGGAAAGGTCACCTCCTTTAATTGCTACAATTTGCCTTCCGTAATGCAGCAACAACTTGGCCTTGTCAGCAGCTGATCGGGCCCGGGAACGGTAATTAACCGGCGCGGGACAGGTTCGGCGGCGACGCGCATCCGGCCTGCGGCCAGCCGAACCTCGGCATGGCATTTCTCCCCGTTCGGCGACACCTCATCCGGCCTTCGGCCAAGTTGACTCACTCGCGTCCCCGCTCGTTCGGCCCGCTGCGGGCTTTCGGCTCTGCCGAACTCCTTTCGCAATTTTCAAAACAGCTCAAGTCTCCCCAGAGCGGAGAAGGAATTTATTTTGTGGGACGATTTTCCAGGGTGTTCGCTCCTCGCCATTCCGGCTCGGACCTCAAACCCTGGGCTATTATTTTTCGCCCTGTCAGGGCTTCGGTTCGGTTTCGTGAGAATTCGTGAGAATTCGTGCAATTCGTGCAATTCGTGCAATTCGTGTCAAAGCCTTTGCGTTCTATTGCGGCAATTGAATCCGTGTTCATCCGCGTATGCGGCGTGGCCGTCACGCGGCTTTACGCGTGTCCATCTGTGGCTAGACGTTTTCCCCCGGCTCCGGCTGTTTCAGGAAATCAATGAACTGCCGCAGGGCGGGCGGCAGTTGGCGGTGCTGGCGGTGGAGGGCGGCCACCGGCACTGCCGCCAGTTCACCCCGGGCCACTTCATCGCGCACCAGGCGTTCGGGCAAAATCGCCACGCCGGCCTCCATCTTCAACGCCTGCTTGAGCGGTTCGATGGCATGGAACTGGTGGCAGCGCCTTGATCAGCGGCCGCCACGGCAACTGTGTCCAGACGATGAGGGGTTGCCCCGGCAATTGCGCGAGCGTAACCAGCGGCAGCCGGGCGAACGGGTGTTCCGGCAGGCACACCAGCAGGAACGGCACTTCCCGGATGATCTCGATGGCCAGCCCCGGCAGATGTCGCGGGCAGGGAACGAGGCCCAGGTCCACCTCGTTGCGGAGGGCGGCTTGATGGACGCGCGCCATGGTGTCGTAACCAACCTGGATCTCCACCTTGGTCAGCGCGGTCTTGAGCCGGTCGAGCAGGGGCGGCAGGCGGTGCAGGCCGATGCTGGGGCAGGCGGCCACATGAAGGGTCTCAATGCCGGACGCCCTGACCCTGGCAATCTGAACGCCCATTTCGTCGGCCAGGCCGACAATCTGGCGGCAGTAGTCATGGGAGACCCGGCCGGCCTGATTTAGTTGCAGCCTGCGCAGACCGGGCACGGCCAGCAACGTGCCAAGGGCCTTTTCCACGGCATGGAACGAATGGCTGGCATTGACCGGGGTGCAGTGATGGAGCCGGGCGGCATCGGTGAAGCTTTGGGTGTCCGCCACGTCAATGAAGAGCCGCAACGCTTCCAGTTGCATGGGGAGAAAGACTTAATAAAAAATGGAAATGCCGTCAAGTGGATGCCGTGGCGGCCGGTGGCGGCAGCAGAAGGGGACCCATGATGAAATGAGGTTCAGTCGGGTGGCGTGGCCGGGGGCTGTGATTGCTTTTGGTCGAAGCGGACAAAATGCTTCACCGGGCAAAGCGATGGCCGGGAAAAATTGCCGGAATTGCCAGCAAACGGAGAAAACGTGTTTGGCACGTCAGTTGCATGTATCCCATCCATACGGTGCTGAATTGGATCTAGACTGCCAGCAGACCACAAGCAGCTTCATTCTTCCAGTCCCGTCCGGCGGATCAACTACCTCACGGACGGGACTTTTTTTTGCAACGGGCCAAGCAGCGGGAGAAGACTTGCCGGACGGCGGCGGATCAGATGTCAAATGACCAGGGTTGAACCGGAGTTTTCAATTTTATTTCGCACCGGATGCAGTAACGCTGCCCCGATGATCGGGCCGGCCAAATCCTTGTTGAATTTGCCGCGCCAAAAAATTATCGTCCCGTCATGCGCCGACTTCGGAAGATGCCACTTTTGCCTGCGCCACCTGCCATCCCCTTGCTTGAACCTGAATGGCTGCCCGCGTGAAGTTCCTGCCTCTCTTTTGCCTCTGCCTGCTGGCGTGGTCGTGTCTGCCGCTACCCGCGACGGATCTGGCGGTCGGCCGTAACGGGGGCGCGGCGGACGCGGACGTCGTCACGCCGATGGCGCTGGACGTGGTGGATGCCGCCGCGACCGCCGCGCTTCAGTCGGCCCGGGCGCGGCAAATCCCGGCGGTGTTCCGCAGTTTTCCGGAGGCGACCAATGTGATGACGCGCGATTTTCTCGCCGCGTTCGCCCAGGCCCGCACCAATTTCCTGGCCGAGCTGGTGGATGAATTTCATTCCCCGACACTGGATGAAACGACCATTGCGGCGGCGGATTTTGGCCATCTGGTCACGGGGTTCGGCGTAAAACATAAAAATTTTCCCGTCCCGGATAAACTCGCCGCCGAATGGGCGCGCGGCGACGACGGCCGGGCCATCCGGGAACAACTCCTGGCTGCGCTCCAGTCGGCGGCCTGGCGCGTGTGTCCCGACACCTTGCCCGACGGCATGGTCGTGGGCGACACTATCCGCCTCGTGCCGGTCACGACGGCGGATCAAAAGCTGTCGCCGGACACGGTGCAGCAAAGTCCGCTGGTCTCAGCCGCCAGCCTGACGACCGTCGCCAATGCACAGGCGCGGTTCCGCCGCGAATTTCCCGCCGGGCAGCAGTTGTTCGCGCTGGCGCTGGCGGCGTTCCTCCAACCGAACTGCCTGCCCGACGCGCCGTTCACGGAGTTGACGCGCGGCACCGCCGTCAGTCAGATGGTCGTCGTCAATCATTATGACGCCGGCGACACGGTGGTGCACCGGGGCGACCTGATGGATGCAAAAACCAAAGCGGCGCTGGCGGCGTTGAATGAGAAAATGCGGTCCAGTTCTTCAACGGCCGTCGCTGAAATCCCCCGGCCAACCCCGCCGCCGGCCGCCCCGGCACCGGCAGCTCCAACTCCAATTTTGAATCCGCCGGTGGCCGCATTGAAAGCCGGCACAAGGCGTGAAGCATGGATCATCGCACTGGCCGGCATTTCGTCCGGTGCGCTGCTGTTGGCGTGCTGGCGGGTTTGGCGGAATAAAAAACGCGCACCGTTGTCCGTGCCGGAAATCCAGAGCCCGCTTCCCGTTGCCAGCCACGTCTTCAACGCCGGACTGGCCCCGGACGTGGCGCAGGTGTTGCGCGAGATGGTGGTGCAGGAACTGGCGTCGCAACGGCGCGAACTGCTGCTGGTGCACCAGGCCGCCACGGAAGAAATCGCCGCGCTGGTCCGCCGGCTCGACGAACTGCAGGCACCCAGGCAGGAACGCCAGCACGCTTATGAAGCCCGCATCCGGACGCTGGAAACCGAGCTGGCCATCCGCACCGCGGAGAACCGCGAGCTGCTCAAGCTGAAGATTGAGTTGACCCGCCGCCAGTTGGAAACCGAACTCGCCGCCACCCCGGCTTAAACGGAACTTTTAACGCAAAGACGCGAAGGGCAAAGAAATTCAACCTCTTTTGCCGTCCGACTTGAGTATCACCGTTTGGTGACCACAAACCGCCACCCAACAGCGACGGGGTTTCAGACATTCACTTTGCGCCTTTGCGCCCTTGCATTGAATTCCGCCGGCTTGGTTCCGGCGTAAGCGGCGGACATGGATTGGCCGGCCGGCCACCGGCCGGGTTCAACCGTGGTCAAGGAATCCTGCGCCCTCAAATCACCGTGCCGTGCGGAATCACCGCGTCCTTCGGGATGACCACAATGCCGTCGCGGATGAAGTAGAGCGCGTGGTCCACGTTCTCCGGCTTGCCGGCGGGCGAGATGGTCACGTTGTTGCCGATGCGCGCGTTCTTGTCAATGATGGCGTTCTCGATCTTGCAGTTCTCGCCGATGCCGACGCGCGGCCGGCCTTCGTGCTCGTTTTTCTCGACGGATTCCTTCGCCTCGTAGTAGTCGCTGCCGAGAACGATGACGCGGTTCAATTGCGTGCCCGACCCGACAATCGTGCGCAGGCCGATGATGGTGCGGTTGATGGAGGCGCGGTTGATGATGCAGCCGTCGGAAATGACGGCGTGGTCAATCTGCGCGCCGTTGATCTTGGAGCCGGGCAGGTAGCGCGGGCGCGAAAAAATCGGCGCGCTCATGTCGAAGAAGTTGAAGCGCGGCAGTTCGCTCACCAGATCCAGATTCGCCTCAAAGAAGGAACGGATGGTGCCGATGTCCTCCCAGTAGCCCTGATAAACATAGGAGAAAACGCGGCGCGACTGGATGGCGTGCGGGATGATGTGCTTGCCGAAATCCGAGAGCGGGTTGTCCAGCAGCTCGCAGATGACCTTGCGGTTGAAAACATAGATGCCCATCGAGGCGAGATAGGATTCGCCGCCGCCCTTGATGCCGAGGTTCGCCTGCATCGCCGCCGGCAGCTTGAGCGAGTCCAGCACGGCGTCCTCCTTCGGTTTCTCCACGAAGCGCGTGATGCGGTTCGTGTCGTCAATCTGCATGATGCCGAGCGCCTTCGCCTCCGCCCGGCCGACCGGCAGCGTGGCGATGGTGATTTCCGCGCCGGTCACGATGTGCTGCGTGACGACATCCTGAAAATCCATCCGATACAACTGGTCGCCGCTCAGGATGACGATCTGGTCGAAGTCGTGGTTCAAAAAGTGGACAAGATTTTTCCGCACCGCGTCCGCCGTGCCTTCATACCACGACGAGTTGGTGAAGGTCTGCTGCGCGGCGAGGATTTCCACGAAGCCGCTGGAAAAATGATCGAACTTGTAGGTGCGCGAGATGTGGCCGTGCAGCGATGTGGAGTTGAACTGCGTCAAAATGTAAATGCGCCGGAAGCCGGAGTTGATGCAGTTGGAGATCGGGATGTCCACGATGCGGTATTTGCCGGCGAGCGGCACGGCGGGCTTGGCGCGGTCCTTCGTGAGCGGAAACAGGCGCGTGCCCTGGCCGCCGCCCATGATGACACAGAGAACCTTGCTGGTGTTGGTGGTCTGGCGCGTGTTTGACATAAAATCTTTTCAGTTGAATCCAAGAAAAATTTAACGCCGATGACGACCATGAAGCAAGCCGGAGATTTGGTTTTGCGATTTATTCTTGAGTTGACCCAAACCCAATAATTTGAAACGGTGCTTATGAAACCCGAAACAAACTTACCCCATAAAACCATAAAAAAACGACTCACCAATGAAAATCCAGTCAAACTCGGAATAACGCTTGCCGTCATTTACGGCATCATGTCGCTTATTTTTATCATTCCTTTTTTCCTCATCATGTCGGTGGTTGGTGCCGCCGGCGCAAAAAACGGTGGTCAAGCCCTCCCGTTTGTTTTTACGGGTGCGTTCATGATCTTTCTGCCGATCATCTACGCTGTCCTTGGATTTATCGGCGGGATCATCGCCGCTTTTATTTACAATCTGGTTGCCAAATGGACGGGCGGAGTTGAATTCACGACGGAAGAAGTCCAGTGATTTTCACGCCTCGGGCAAAACATAGGCGGCGAACTCCGCGTGCAGATGCGGCGGGATGCGGACCTTGAACCGCGCGTTTTTCCCGCTGTAACGGCTCGTCACCACCTGGCCGACGGCGTGAATCCGCGCAATGACGGCGGCCTTTTCCTGCGGCACGCGCAAATCCAGAAATTCGCGGATAGGCCGGAGCTGCGTGCCGAGTTCCGCCAGCAGCGGCGCGATGCCTTCGCCCGTCTTCGCGGAAATGGAAACCGCGTGCGGATATTTTTCCCGCATCATGGCGGAGATGCCACCGGGGAGCTGGTCAATCTTGTTGAACACCATCAGCACCGGTTTTTCCGCCGCGCCGATCTCCATCAGCACCATGTTCACCGCGTCAATCTGCTCCTCCGCCTGCGGATGGCTGATGTCCACGACATGCACCAGCAAGTCCGCCTGCACCACTTCTTCCAAAGTGGCCTTGAACGCCTCGACCAGACCGTGCGGCAGTTTTTTGATGAAGCCCACGGTGTCCGTGAGCAAAACATTTTGGTTCGTCGGCAATCGCAACCGCCGTGTGGTCGGGTCGAGCGTGGCGAACAATTTGTCCTCCGCCAGCACCGCCGCGCCGGTGAGCTGGTTGAGCAAGGTGGACTTGCCGGCGTTCGTGTAGCCGACGATGGAGGCGAGCGGCCAGTGGCTGCGCTGGCGGCCGGCGCGCTGCGTCTCGCGCTGGCGGCGCACCTTGTCGAGTTCGCTTTCGATTTTCTCGATGCGCTCGGAAATTTTCCGCCGGTCGGCTTCGAGCTGCGATTCGCCTTCACCGCCGATGGAGCCGGTGGAACCGCGCTGGCGCGACAAGTGCGACCAGAAGCGAGTGAGGCGTGGCAGCAGATACTTGAGCTGCGCGTGCTCGATCTGCAACTTGCCCTCGCGCGTGCGGGCGCGCTGGCCGAAAATTTCGAGGATCAGCGCGGTGCGATCCATGATTTTGCAGCCGAAAATCTTTTCCAAATTGCGCGTCTGCGCCGGCGACAGCTCGTCGTCAAAAATGACGGTGTCCACGTCTGATTGCTTGCATTGCGCGGCGAATTCCTCGGCCTTGCCCGGCCCGATGTAGGTGGCGGCGGCCGGGGCGGCCATTTTCTGCACGCCTTCGCCGACGATGAGCGTGCCGGCGGTCTCGGCGAGTTCTTCCAGTTCGGCCAGCGATTCACGCACGTCGGCGGCGGTGCGGGATTTGAGTTCCACGCCGATGAGAAAGACGCGCACGGAGCGCGTGTCGCGGGTCTGGATGAGCGATTTCAAAGTTTCTTGCCGCAAAAGCTAACAGAAAATTCCGCCGGTGAAAGCGCGGAGTGGTCATTCCCGTGCCGTGAGCATCTTCACGGCTGGAACCGCACGACATACCACGGCTGCAAGCCCTCGGAAACCTTCAGCATGGCGTTGGTGGTGGCGAACAGTTCCGCGCCGGATTGCGGCAGCCATGCCTCCAGCGTCGTGTGCTGTTCCTTCAGGTTTTCCCCGCCCACGACGACGTATTGAACCTGCTGCCGGATTTGTGCCGGCGGATCGGTCAGGAAAAAATGCGCCACGCGCCGTTCGCCGAATGGCCGCCACAGCGAGATGTCCGTGTCGTCGGTCGTGCCGATGAAGCCGACGGTTTTGGTTTCCGGCGGCAGCAGCGTGCGGACGCCGGCGAGCGGATCGGAGCGGCCGGAATAAACCGTGTAAACTTTCAGCGCGCGGCCGATCTGGCGCTGTTCGGGATGTGCTGCGTTCAGTTTGGACAAGATGGTTTTGGCCGGCCACAGCGGCCGGTCCGGCGAGAGGATTAAAACGACAAAGGCCAGAACCAAAACGCCGGCGGTCAAAATGCGCCACCAGCGGCGGCGGATGATCTGCGATTGTCCGGCCCCGGTCAGCAGCAGCGGCACCAGCAGCAGATAATACGGCGCGATGAGCCGCTGCGGCGTTACCATGCCGGATTTCATGCCATAGGCGAGCAGGGCGATCCACGGCGCAACCAGCACTATCTTGGAAAACTCAACTGGAATGACGGGATGAAGCACGGTTTTCTTTCCAACCGCGCCGCCGTTTTTCACAAACCGGCCGGCGGCGAACGAAACCAGCAGCAGCACGCTCAAGCCGAAGCCAATCCCGGCGGAATCTTCAATTGGCAGTTCGCCAATGCCTTCAAAGCCGCCCTCGAAGTTGGCCTGCATGGGCGCGACGATGAAGTGCGGCAGGAGGGTCAGCGCGTGCTGATTCCACCAGCCGGCAAACGGGCAGAGCGGCGGGACAAAATTATTGAACGCGATCAGCAGCGCATTGCCCCAGACGCCGACGACGGGGTTTTTCATGTCCATGCCTTTGTGCTCGATGGACAAACCGGACCAGTCACCCAGATAATGAAAATTCAAAATCGCTGTCGGCAGAAACGAAACCAGCGCCGCGAGCAGGACGACGAGCGCGGTCGCCGCAATTTTTTTCCGCAGCAGCGGCAGCACGGCGAAAATCAAGATCGCCGCCGGCAGCAGCAGCGGCAGATTGCTGGCCTTGGCTCCCGTCAATAACGCGGCGGCCAAAATGGAATGCCACAAGTCCGCCGCACGCCGCGACTGCCACGCGCGTGCCGCAAAATCCACCGCCGCCAGCGCATAGACCGTGGGAAACGTGTCGTTGGCGATGCTGCCCGCCTGCAGCAGAAAATCGTAGCCGGTCGGCAGCAGCCACATCCAGTGCCACGCCACCCGCGCGCGGACGCCCAGCCGCGTGAAAATGCTGAAGACCAGTCCGGGCAGCAGCAGGAACGGGATGAAGTTGAGCAGAAACAGCGCGCGGCCGGATTTCATGAAAAGCAGCAGCGGCGCGGTCAGCCATTCCATGCCGCAGGCGCGGTCGTTCATCCGGAAGACGGGCGTGTGGATCCAGAACCAGCCGGCGTGCGCCAGCCATTGCAACGCGCGCGGCAGGCGGTAGCTGATGCCGGTGTAATTGCTCGGCGGATACAGCACGCCACCCAGAAAAATCAGGACGGCCAGCGCCGCGAAGCCCAGTGGCAGCGGACGGCGGAACCGGCGCAGAAATTTTTTCAGGCAAAATAATTTTCCGCCGGGAACCAGACCTAATTCCCTGCGTCCGAGCCAGAGAAAAATGACGAAGACAGCAAAAGCGATGGTGTAGCCGGGGCGGTTCAACTGGCTGCAGGCCGAGAGCATCCAGCCCGCCGCGCTTGCGAACGCGGAAACCCAGAGCCAGAGCCGGACGAGCGGGACAAATGACATTGTTTTGCCGGGAATGTTTTAACGGCTAAATCTGAAAATCCAGCACCGCGTTTTTGTCCGACTTGTTCAACACGCGCATGTCCAGTCCGTCGTAAATCACCAGCGAGTTTGGCTGGACGCTGTCCATGATGAAAACGTTGCCGCCGATGGTGCTGCCCGCGCCGATGATGGTCGCACCACCGAGAATCGTCGCGCCGGGATAAATCGTCACGCGGTCTTCAATCGTCGGATGCCGCTTTTTGCCGCGCAGCGCCTGGCCGCCCGCCGTGGACTTCGCGCCGAGCGTCACGCCGTGATACATCTTCACATGGTTGCCGATGATCGCCGTCTCGCCGACGACCGTGCCGGTGCAATGATCCACAAAAAAGTGCGAGCCGATTTTCGCACCCGGATGAATTTCCATGCCCGTGCGCCAGTGCGCCCACTCGGTCATGATGCGCGGGATGAGCGCGACATCTTTCAGATACAACTGATGCGCGAGCCGTTGCACGGCGATGGCCTCGACGAACGGATACGAAACCAGAATCTCCTCCCGGCTCAACGCCGCCGGGTCGCCGTCAAAGGCCGCGTCCACGTCCGTCTGTAAAATTTCGCGGATGCGCGGCAGGCCGTGCAGAAACTCCACCGTCAGCTTGTGCGCCGCCTTGGTGATTTCCTTTTTCGGCAAATCCTTTGGCGGATGATATTCAAGGCTTTTGCGGATTTCGTCCTCCAGTTTTCCCAGCACGGAATCCAGCAGCGCCGCCGTCTCCACCTTCACTTCCGACGAGTGGATCAGCTTCTCGTCAAAAAATCCCGGAAACAGCAGCCGCAGCAAATCCTGCGTGATGGCCGTGATGGCGCGCTTGGACGGCAGGTTCTTGCCGTCCAGATGATTGATGCCGCCGACCTGGGCGTAGGACGCGACCAGGTCGTTCGTGAGCTGGGTGACGGTTTCCACAGGGAATGATTTACCACAAAGGAATGAAGAAACAAAGATTTTGTCGGTCACTACAGGATGAGCCGGCGCTCCCAGGTCTTGGAAACCGTTGTCGCGAACTTGGAATTCAAACCGATTCAACCGTGCTTTCAATCCGCCTTGCCGAAAACGTTGCCGAGCAATTGCGGCTTGTGGGAATAATCCAGCAGCGGCTCAATGGAGTTGTCGTGGTAATTCTGGAAGAGCCGGACGAGACCGGTCTCGGTGTTATACGAATGGTCGTTGTCCAGCGGCCAAAACCAGAGACTGCCGTCGGCGGCAAGACTGAAGATGCCGCCTTGAGCATTCTCGATGGCAATCCAGTCCGCGTGCGTGCCGAGGCGGACGGGTTTTTGTTCGAGCATCTTGCGCTCGTAATGATCGTGATCCCAATCTTGCCGGTCATTAAAATGAAACGGCCACAGCCACAGCGTGCCGTCATTTTTCAGCGTGA
>Ga0182030_10024820_pt1 | contig 10976 bp, 14 predicted proteins | sample 812S3MmetaG_FD_121299 | JGI IMG/M metagenome (GOLD analysis project Ga0182030, IMG submission 121299) | Permafrost microbial communities from Stordalen Mire, Sweden - 812S3M metaG (Illumina Assembly) | ecosystem: Environmental > Terrestrial > Soil > Wetlands > Permafrost | place: Sweden... | reverse complement strand
CGCGCCCTCAAGGCGACCGAGGAGGGAGGAACCGTTCTTCCGTGACCGCCGCAACTTGAAATACGCGTTAATTCAACGGCAGTCCCAACGGGATTTGAACCCGTGTCTCCACCTTGAGAGGGTAGGGACGCCCTTATACGCCAGTCAATATAACTCCTAGTCAGACCACTATTATCAGCCTCTAAAACCCTAACGATGGTGGTTTGGGCGTTACATGGGCGTTCCCCGGCCCTCATTTAAGAAGTGAAATAATCACGCACCTGGCGCTGAACGCCCTACCGCCGGTTGGCGGGGACATGCGATTCCAGAGCCGGAAGAATCTCCTCTCGGAGAGTGCGAATGATGTTGGTTACGGCTCTCACGGGCATTATCCCGTTCACGACACCAATGTCCACCGCTATTTCCGGGTTACCGCTAATTTCGACGTTCACTTCAGACTCTTCGAGAGGCGGCGCATTGAACCAACCGAAGTTGACGCACACCGCTCCGTCTGCCACGAAACCGCCTCCCTCTGGGACGGGTGCCACCTGTGTCAGCGGTATTCCACGAGCGGTGGTAGTTGCAACAAGGTTGGCTACTCCTCCACTCAAAAGCACGAGTTCTCGGTGCTTGTCAGCGTTGTCGAATTTCCCCAGTATTCCGAGCGGATGGAGTTTCGAGTCGAGTCCGTCGTTGGCGCCCCAATACGGTTGCAACTCCTTGATCAGGGCAACCGCTGGATCCTCCAGGCCCATAACGGCTCTCTCGAAACTCGCCCGTCGATTGTCGTCTCGACTGATGAACTCGCCGGACGCATCTTTTGCCCAAATGTCAACATCGTTGAGCGGGAAACCAGGGTTCCAGCGAAACCTGCGGGGCCGCATCGCGACGAGAACGTGGTCGAGGGCTGTCCGGAGATTGTGAACGACGTCACCCAAAATCAAGGACAGGCTCGGGTCGGGTTGCTCGGTAATTTCGAGTACGTACTGCCAGCGGCTTATATCGCCACCTCGATCTGGCTTATGAACTGTTCTATACGGTTGCTTTGCTTCGTAACTCCGTATGCCAGCGTCGAGGTCCTTGAAGTGATGCTCCGCCCGCTCAACCTTGAGCCACCAGGAGTCAGTCATGCCACACCGTAACCCCCTAGTGACATCGACTGGCCATTCCATCGCGACCGAACGTTGATCGCGAAATTGACCGAACGCGGATCTCAATGGTTACTCAATAACCAGTTCAGACAAAGCAGTTACAGACGACTATGGCACTCTGTCAGGGTGTCTCTTCCATCGGCCCTAACGTCCGCGTGGTGTTAGAGCGTCCACAGGCGCCGACGTACGGCGACCACATCCGCGTCAAGCGGTTTCCGCTGCCTTACTCGCATCACGGAATATTCGTCTCTGACGATCACGTCATCCAGTTCGGGAGTGGCATCTTCGACAAACCCCACGCCGCTGTCGAGGTGACCACGTTGGAGCAATTCGCCAGACATGGTCAAGTTGAAGTTGTTCACTACGGCGACAACCTGGGTGCGGTCGGCATCGTAAGTCCACCCGACAATCGAGCGAACATTGTTGGCAACGCCGAGTGGCTATTGCTCAATCAGCCATTCAGTCGCTACCACCTGGTTGCGTGGAATTGCGAACATGTTGCGACCTTCTGTGTAACCGGCAAGATGGAGAGTTTGCAAGTGCGGCGGGTCACGGTTTTCATTGTCTTTTCGATTTTCGCGTTCATCTTGATACTCATTCCCCTGAAGCGACCGTCCAAGCGGTTCCGCTATTGGATTTGGCCCCTCTGGGTGGCCGGGCTTTACCTTGTCTACGTTTACAACTACGTCACGCCGAGAGTATTGCGAAACCTCGACGAAAAGTGGAAGCACGACCACCCCTAACTAGAGATGTCCTGGGCGGCCGAGTGGCACCCGCGCCACTAATGCGAAGCAGGTGAGTTATTCAGGCGACTGCTCGCTGTCGGCTTTATCCATGAGACGGTTCCTGGCCTCTTGTCTTCCCCGCTGAGTCTTCTTTTCACGGAATTGCCACCAGTGTTTCGGCGAGTTCTTTAGTTCGTCGTTCAACGGGCCAAGTTCCGCGGTCAGCGCGATGATCAATCGAGTGGCCATTAGTTGGGTTAGTTGAAAGGAAGCATCTATCTCTTCCAGGTTGGCGGGGTCACCATTGACGTACCTCACTACGAGTAGGTGCAGCGAAGAAGACGCGTTATGCAGTTGGTCAAACTGAAACCGAGCAATGAGGCTGCCGAAAACGCGCAGCTGCGCCGACATCTGATACCACTCATCGCCTGTCCACAATTCTGGCTTCTCTGAAAAGCGAGGCGGTCTGCCCTTTGCCTCATCCACAGCAATGTTTGCCCACGCGCGAACTCTCGCGACGTGGTTCGCCACCATTACGTATGCTTCCGCTTGCTTCTCACGAAGGAACTGGTCTCTCGCAAGGCGCGAGTTCGCGCGTAGAGTTCGCGAAGTTGCCCACGCCCCGCCGACCGTGGCAACGATCCCGGCAGTTAGGGCACTCCCCCAGCGATGACCGCCGTCCATATGGCGAGATCCCCTCCGCTGATCGAAGCACTCACGATGAAGGCGTCACGCGAGCAAGTTTCGCGACCGGATGGCGGACGGTAGGCATGCCACACGGTATCCCTCTAGCGACATCTAAATCTCTTGCCGAGAAAGCATGAGTAACGTTCGCCTACGCAATAAGCATGATGCAGTGCCATAATCGGATTTATGTCGTCGCTCAACAACTTCGCTCATGATGGACTTGACGGTGACTAGACACGAACGGCGATCTATGCCTCGACCTCGACGAGGAGGTCGTAGTGGTAATCGCCCGGGCGACTATCTCGCCCTCGGATTGCTCACGATGTTTGTAGTGGCCGTTATGGGATTTTGGATTTACGACGAACGGCGCGGACCGTGGCTGGCCTTACCCATAATCGTTGCAGTGCTTGCGATCGTGACTTTCTTGCGCGCCGAAGGTCATATTGAATGGCATGGTTCACGGCGCGCACGGTCGAATCGCACCGCGCGCGAGGCCAAGCTAGATCGCATGAGAGGAATAGCCGACGTTGATCCCGACCTCTACAACGCCATCGTCGCCGGACGTGTCATCATGAACCCTTACATCCTTGACGACGACGACCGCCTGGCCGCGTTCGTGCGCGAACTTCGAGTGAGTCGCGGAGTAGCCGACCGCAGACAAACTGACGACGCCTCGAACTCATCTCAACCGCCCAATGAGCCTAAATAGGTGGCATGGCCCTACTCAACTTCTGGTAGCGCGACGCAGGTCATGACTGGGTATCGCATGCATTATTTGCTGCCATACGCCGATACAAAGTCATCCAGGGTTGCTGAACAAAGTGATTGTTGGCTAGGCGGAAGTAGGCAGGTTTCCATCAAACTCGTCACCAACTGGCCCGATGAGAATGTCATCGCACCCCGTGCCGCGTACGCACCACCGGAAGGGTTGCCGTCACCGTGGACACCGGGGGGATCGGTGAACTCGACGACGCTCTTGGTGAGTTGAGTGATTGACTCGCTTGCCGGTGCAGAAGTGAGGCACCCTTGTTCGTAGTCGCTTCGATTCTCTTGCGCGGCGGCAGCGAATAGAGGGCACGCTTGGTCCAGTCCGCAACTGACACATGCACTGGTTTGTGAACCACTTATCTGTTCGACTGTCGAACTTGACGCAAGTTTGCCGCTGTAGTTATTTGATCCGATTGGCCCAATGAAAAGACTGCTCGAACCATCAGCGCCAATCGAAGCATCGCAACCCCATTGGGATGGTCCCACCAATTCCATGATCCCTTGCCCGTCTGCGAAGACTTTCAACTTTCCGGCGTCGCCGCGCGGAATCATCTCTGTGACGTAATTGGGAAGGTGTGCAGGCTTCGTACCCGATATTCCATAGGTCGTAGTACAAGACGACAAGGGGAGATTCGCGGATACAAGACCCGAGAGGTGGGTCGATGGCTGTGAAGTTGAGTTGTTGGTAACGGTGGCGTTGTGGTGATCGCTGATCGCCACCGCGACGGCACCCGACGCGAGGATCAATGCAATTACGATCAGTCCTACTGCAACTGGGTGATTCGACATGGAGCGACGACGCCTGTTTGACCCATCGTCTACGACGCCAAGTTCGCTCGGTTCTTTCTCGGTTAGTTCACCGCGAACTAATTTCTGCGGTGACGCCGACAACTCGGATTCTCGTCGATCGCTTTCCTGAGGTATTTCGACGACATTTGTGTGGTTGGTTCCTTCAACAGCGGCACCGCACTGCGGACAAAATGCTGACTTCATGGTCATCGGCTTTCCGCACGACACGCAAAACTTTCCTGTACGGGCGGTGGAGTTTCGTGACTGAGTAAGCGAAGCGATCTGACCGAGTGTCATCAATATTGCTATGGCTATCAGAACCCACGAAATTATGTAAAACGTGTTGGCCGTTCGACAGAGCGATTCGTTGGTTGCCTGAACCAGAATTGAACTACACGCCGAATGATTGGGGCTGTACAAAACCAATCCCCCAACTCCAAGTGCGCCAAGTACAACTGCTGCGGGTACGAAGATTTTGGGTCTCACCATTTCGCCTTCCAGGCGGGCCATATGACGAGGTCGCCTCCGGTGATCGACGCACTCACGACAGGCATTCCATACGGGCTACGCCGTGGCGGGACGTCCAGCGTCGTTGTTGCATATGACATACTCCCTCAACTTTTGCTGACGATTAGTTCAATTCAGAATTCAACGGTCTCATGCCAAATCCTCGACAGGATATGCACCGCGAATCTTCACTAGACGAACCTAAGCACCACCTGCCGAAGTGCCTTTTCGTAGTTCCGTCACTGAAGTCGGCCTAACCAGTTCTTCAAGCGCCTTTGCAAGTACGCGGTCTCGATCCTGAGTCGCATGCTGGTATCGAAGTGCTGCATTCGACGAAGCATGACCCGCCCGATGCATTAGTTCAGCCGTAGTGGCACCCGTTGCCGCAGCCAAAGTTAAGCCCGTGTGCCTCAGGTCGTGGAAGTGAAGTTCGGGGCGACCGACGCTTTGACGCGCTTTCGCCCATGCCCGCTGCAGGGTTACTGCCGTGAGCGGCGAGCCCGAATTCATCGTGAAGACGAAGGCGTCAGGCTCGCTATCGGTGTAACGGGCCAAATGGCGATCTATCGATTCAGTGACGTTCCCGGGGATCGCTAAAGTCCTTCTCCCCGCCGCGGTCTTAGGAGATTTCACGAAGGAAGTTCCGTCACGAGTGAAGGAGCGGCTCTGCTCGACGCGGACAGTGCCATGCATTAAATCGATGTCTCTCCGACGTAGACCGAGTATCTCTCCCCTACGAAGCTGGCACCACGTCCCTAACATCACCGCCAACCTCAACCGATCAGGCATCACGAGACTGAGCGCCTCTACTTCCGCCACGGTCGCAATTGGTCTCTCTGCGGCGTGTTCGCTTCCTGCCCCATCCACTTTGCATGGCGAAGTGAGAATCAGCCCGTCAGCGACTGCGGTGCGCATGATCGTTGACAGAAGGCGATACGCCTTTGCAGCGGTTGCAGGATGATCTTGCGAAATCGAGGCGTGCCAACCACGGATCTTCGAGGGGGCGAGGCCCGCAAGAGTCGATTGTCCGAGCGATGGGATCACGTATTTGTCCAGCACGTACCGATACAACTCGGAAGTCCGCACCGCCAAGTCTGGTCGGCGTTCGAGCCATTCGTTGGCGTACGACTCGACAGTCACTTTCCCAGCCCTGGGGTCTATCCAAGCGCCTCGACGAAGATCAGCCTCAATCGTTGAGAGGTACGCCAATGCGTCAGCCTTTGCCGGAAAAGTACCCGCCGAGTGCAACCGTCCGTCATGCCAGTATGTGGCTTGCCACCTGCCAGATGAACGTTTGCGGACCGAACCAAAGTGTCTGCGCGTCGTCACGCTGCTCGCCCTGCGGCCAACGAGATATGCCGTACGGTCGCCGGGTACCAGCACTTCCCGCCCTGCGCAGTTGGCACACCTTCATCGTTCAGCTTGCGAGCGATAGAAGTCCATGTCTCTCCCATTTCGCGCTCACGGACAATTCTCGCCACCACGTTCTGAGGGAGGGTGTTCGGGCGACCAAGGCGAACCCCCTGAGAACGGCGAACCGCCAGGGCGGCTTTGGTCCGCTCCCCGATCAACCGCCTTTCCAATTCCGCGAACACGGCCAGAAATTGGGCCATGGCCGCCCCCTGAGGCGTTGTGCTGTCGACCGGAGCGTCCAGTGCCACGAGTCCCCAACCGGCGCTCTCAGCGGCCGCCATGAGGCCCGTAGCGTCATGCACCGAACGAGTGAGCCGGTCAAGTTTTGCGACCATAAGGATTGACCCCTCGCCCGCGTCGAGGCTTGCTAGCGCCTTCGCGAGGGCGGGCCGGACCAAGTTCTTTGCTGACAGGCCCGCGTCCGTGTAGACGGCAATCACGGAAAGCTCCCTTCGGGCGCACTCCTGCCGAATCGCCTCCTCTTGGGCTGCCAATCCGAGGCCCGATAGAGCCTGCTCCTCGGTACTGACCCGGCAATACGCAATAACCCCGGGAACATGAACCGTCTTCTTTTGCCTTTTGGTCATCTCGTTATTATAGCAAACGGTCATTTGCTATATCCAGTCCGACCGGTCAGACTCACCGAGCGCGATTTTAAGAGCCACGATTGCCCCTTCAAGGCGGTGTCGAGTTGCGGCCGTCGCTGTCATTTCGCCATGATTCACCTGTTCGAGTAGAGCCTGAAGTTCTGAGGCGAAAGACTGCATAGCGATTTTGGTGAGTGGTTTGGGCATGGCTTGACGTTACGACCGCTGATTCGCGAGGTCCCGGAGCCGGCGGCCCTCGCTCTCATGCCACTCGGCCGATTCACGTAGCTTGGCCGAACACGCCTGCTCTTCTTCCATTTGCTTAATTTCCTGAATCAGCTCCCACACGTCATGGGCGGAGTCGGTTCCCGACTCACGCTCTCGGCAACTAGGGCAAAGCTTTTGTGACGCCTTTCGCTCTGCCGCGCTAACTCTTGAATATTGACTTTTCATTTTCACTCCTTTCAATTGTTGCTAAATGTTCCTCAATGGCTGTCAGACGCTCCTGAATTTCCCGCTCTGAGCGGAGTCGGATTCCAAAGTCCAGGACAGCCTTCGCGGCACCAAGACGCACTGAGGGGGGTTGGGCAAGCTCAAGCAGAGAAGTGAGCGTTTGGACGGCAGAAACTGAGGAGGCTGAGACTTTGGCAATTGCGGAGTCCAAGACTTCTCGACGTGCGTCCGTCACCTGTAATCGAAACGATTCGTCCGAGAGCCTCCGCCGAACGGTACGTACGCTGACCTTTGCGATCGCCGCAGCTTCGGCCGCCGTGGCACCCGTTGCTAGCGCGGCCAATATCACCGCATTTGGGCCCGAACGACCGCCAGAGGTGACAGAGGAGGTCATAAGGGGCCACCTCTCTCCCTTAACAAGGCTTCTCGAAGTAGTTGAATTGCGACGAACAATTCTTCCTCAGCGATCCGACGCTCGGAGGCGCTAACGCGTTGGTCGTCGAGCCAGCGAATTGCTGCGTGCGCCGTGAATAATGCGTCTCTGCATGAGGGGCAAACGTGACTTCTCAAGCCTCCGCCCCCTCGGTCAACGCTGTCTCATCATCAGGGACGTCTAGGGCGTCAGGGCTGAGATCAGCTTGAAAAGGGAGGCCGCACGTTAAGCACTCATCATCAGTTAGCACGTGATCGCACCTTTCCAGCGGGTCTGGCACCGGTTCCCCTCTTCGAGGAGGAACCCGGTTCCCACTGACACCGTCAGACGATCGGACCTGGTTCCGATCGGTTCCGGGAACCGAATACATCTCCTTGACCCGCGCATTTAGCAGGGCCAAACTGGGTGTCTCCGATGACGGTTCCCGTTGCACGGGCTGAGATTCAACCCCACACCGCGGTTCCCCGCGACAGGTTCGGGCGCGAGCCAGTGTCCTCTCTCGCCGAAGTTTTAGCGCAGCCAACACAACACTCTTGCGGCGCCCCTGGTTTGAAGCCGAAAGCAGCTGTAGGGCCACTGCAGCCGTGGCGTCCATCGGCACATGAAGCTCGTCGAGAAGGTCTGCAACCTCGCTTGCGCCTGCGAGCCACGATATGGGCGCGAGAACGTGACGCAGTTCTGGATCAGACTCCTTGGTGAGAGTTACTCGAACGGGAACATAGGGTTCCCTTCGCTTCTTATTTGTGAGGATCACTTGATTGCCTGAGGTAGTGAGCTGCCAGACAACATCGAGTTCGTCAGACTTGGACGAGCTTCCTCGCTGCCCTCGTGAAACATCTTTCCCCGCGTGGTCCAGCCTCAACAACGAGATTCCCGCGCTCTTTAGTGGCAGCCCAGTGTGACGATGAAAGTCTCGATAGGTATCGGCACTGTTTTCCTCACCCGCAACAATGGCGGTCATCGTGTCAAGGACCACCAGCCCCGGGCGGTGGCGCCGCACCATGGTCGCGAGTGCAGCGCCGCCTTCTTGGCTGTCCAAGGGGGGCAGCGTTGGAAGCTGGTAATAGTAAAGCTTTGAAAGATCATCGTCAGGCCCGTAACCAAGATCATCGAGTCGGTCCCACAGATCCTCGAGAGTCATTTCCAGGTCCAGGTAAAGCACCCCAATTGGCGGCAGCGACGGACGACCGAGAACTGAGCGACCACTAGCCATTGCCGCAGATATGTCCAGTGCGAGCAGAGACTTGCCCTGCCCCGCCGATGAGAAGATTCCGGCGTGCCGCCCTCTCGGCAGGATGGGATCGATGATCCAATCCTCACCCGCTGATTCATGTTTCCAAAATTTCAGCCAGTCGACGGGAACGAGGTCGGGATTCATCGCTTCGGCTCGACACGCTGCGACAAGATCCATTCGTCAAGATCCTCAGGAATGAATCGGACGCGAGTACCAGCGACTTTGATAAAGGGAATGCGACGCTCCGCTACCAGGCGCCTGATGAACCTTTCCGGGAGACCCATATATAAAGCCGCATCAGTGACGTTTATAGGCGGCCTTCGCTGCGCCGTGGGTCCGCCAGCGCGAATCGAACTGTTTGACGATGCGGGGGTTGGGGGCATGCTCCTCCTCTACAACCGCCGAGGGGATTGGCCTCAGCAGTCGGAAAAGGGCTGCGCCACTAACTATGTCCCTAAATTGTACCAATGGGACTCACCAGGGTCAACGACATGAGATTCATCGCTTTGATGTGCCCCTACTGTCCCGCAGAGCCGATGCTTTACATGCGAGTGATAACAGATGACCGCGTTTTTCTGAATTCGCCATCGCCTCGGACTGGCACGCAAAATACGATCGACGACCCGACTTACGTGGGACCCAAAGACGTAGACCGCGGTCGCCGAAGCCCATTGGAACGCGAGGTTGAGACTGTAGGCAGTCGTGGAGCCGTCAGATTGGTCTGTGGCCGATGCGGCCTCGCACGAATCATGAAGCGGGCTCGAATCGAATCTGAGGCTAGGAAGGCCGCTAAACAGGGTCTGAGGCGAATAACGCTGAATCACGACGGCGACTTCGAGGCCGTAGTGAAGGTCGAGGACTGGCGTCGATCGACCGCATCGAAACGATCAAACCCCGGGCGTTAGTTGGTCCTAAAGCCGGTCGATCCCTGAGAGCATCCGGGTGATCAGTGCCACGATGAGATCCTTCTCGCTGGGATCGCTCATGGCCGCCATGAGCGTGAGGGCGGCCAGGGCGTTGTTGGAGATTCTTGGTTGACCCTCCGCGTCTCGGAGGATGCCATTTCGATCGAGGAAGGTAACAAAAAGAGCAGCTGCGCTGCGCTTATTCCCATCCGCCAAGGCGTGGTCCTTGACGACGAGGTAGAGCAGGTTCGCCGCCTTGTCTTCGACAGTTGGGTACATGTCTTGGCCGCCGAAGCCCCCATAGATGGCACCGATGGTGCCGTCGAGCTTGCCCGTGGGGTCATGACCGAACAGCTTGTCTTCAGGGAACTGGTCGCCGACGCGATCGATGATGGCCCGAGCCTCTTCGATGGTTAGTTCCCAACCGGGTAGAGCACCATCGGGAGTGGCAATGTAACCGTCGTCGTACTCGCGTAGCAGCTGTAGCCCCGGAACGTAACTGGCGAGTACGTCAGCCACCCCTGCGATGAGCTCGTCATCGGCACGTGACAGCAGGCGTACAATCGACCCGAGTTCGTCCAGGCGCTTGCCGTTGATGGCCACACCTGAAACGATGTAGTCCTTCAGCACACCACTAGCCCAGCGGCGAAATTGGATTGCCCGCGCAGAGTTCGCTCGGTACCCGACGGCGAGGATGACGTCCAGGCTGTAGAAGGTCACCGGGCGGTCCGCAGAAGCAATGTGCAAAATTTGCACATTGCTTTCTTCATCCACTTCGCCGTTGCGAAGGATGTTGTTAATGTGCCTCGTCACGCCTGTGCGGTCAATCCCGAAAAGCTCCGTTATCTGGGCTTGCGAGGCCCAAACAGTCTCCCGAACCAGATCGAGCGGAAGGGACACCTCGATTCCCGCGCTCTCATAGATGACGATCTCTTGGCCGATGTCGTCTGGAACCAACTCAGGCACGACTCTCCTCGTTAGAGCATCTTGGATGGGGCTTCCTTCGCACAACCGCGCCTACCAGTTGTATCAGGCACTCGGCATCGAGCGACAATCAGACAAGTGGGCGCCATGATGAATGGCATTTGTCATAACCGACGATTTTCTTGGGCATTAGTTGGGCGTTAGTGGGCGCGTAGCAGTGGTCAAAAGCGTGTGACGCTGGTCACCGATGGTTACGTCGAACTCGTCTAAATAACTGAAGTAACGGCGAAACAACCGAGCAGTCCCAACGGGATTTGAACCCGTGTCTCCACCTTGAGAGGGTGATGTCCTAGGCCACTAGACGATGGGACCGTGAAAAAATCAGTGCGACCACTGACTCATTCGCTCGGGGGCAAGGACT
>Ga0182030_10024819_pt1 | contig 10976 bp, 8 predicted proteins | sample 812S3MmetaG_FD_121299 | JGI IMG/M metagenome (GOLD analysis project Ga0182030, IMG submission 121299) | Permafrost microbial communities from Stordalen Mire, Sweden - 812S3M metaG (Illumina Assembly) | ecosystem: Environmental > Terrestrial > Soil > Wetlands > Permafrost | place: Sweden... | reverse complement strand
GAGTTTGCCCGTTTTTTCTTCTGGCGCATAAGCGACCTTCCGGCTGGACGCAGCCCCGCCGAGAGCAGGGTAAGATGGACGCATGCGAAAACATTCTCACGCAATGCGGTTCGCCGTACTGCCTGTAGTCTGCTTATTTCTGGCGATGACTGCCCATGCGCAGATTGAAAAGTTTCAGCCGCGCTTTGAAGCGGTGCTCAAGCAGCATGGAGTGGTCGGCGGCGGCTTTGCCTTTGTTCATGGGCCTTCGCCAGCGACCGAGTTTTTCTTTGGCAGCGCGCACAGCGATGCGAAGCAGCCAATCGATCGTGAGACGGCTTACAACTGGGCATCCATCACCAAGACCATGACGGCCATCGCCATTTTGCAACTGCGCGACCGCGGCCTGCTCTCGCTCGATGATCCGGCCGTGAAGTATGTCCCCGAACTGCGCCAGGTACATGATGCGTTCGGGCCCATCGACGCCGTCACCATTCGCCAGTTGCTCTCCCACAGCGCCGGGTTCCGCAACCCCACCTGGCCCTGGGACTGCGACGACTTGACGAACTGCGACTGGCAGCCCTTCGAGCCCACACGCTGGACGCAGGTCGCGGCCATGCTTCCCTACACCCACATCGCCTTCGCGCCCGGCAGCCGCTGGAGCTACTCCAACCTCGGCTACGTCTTCCTCGGCCAAATCATCGAGCGCCTCAGCGGCGACGACTTTGAAGTCTACCTCACCAAAAACATCCTTATGCCGCTCGAAATGCACGCGAGTTACTTTGATGTCGCGCCTTACTTCCTCGCGAGCCACTTATCGGCGAGTTATCTGCGCGCCGGCGCAAAGCTCACCCCGCAGCCTTTCAACTTCGATACCGGCGTCACCACTTCAAACAGCGGCCTTAAAGCTCCCATCGTCGATATGGAAAAGTACGCGCGCTTCCTCATCGGTGAAGCTGCCAATCCGCGCTATGCTTTCGTGTTGAAGCGCAGTTCGCTTGAAGAGATGTGGACCGGCGTGCTGCCCGCCGTCGAGCCTGGCGAGACGTCGACGCCGTATACCTCCGGCCCGGATGGCTCACAGCCCATGATGGGCCTGGGCTTCTTTATTCTCGAGGTCAACGGCCATCGTTACATCTATCACGATGGCGATCAGGGCGGCTTTTCCTCAGAGTTGATGATCGACCCGGCCAGCCACAGCGCCAGCATTCTCGCCTCTAACACTACTGATACTGGCGCGCCGGAGGCGCCGGGCCTGCATCCGCAATCGAACACCGAGCCGGACCCCGACACCGATCTGCGTCAGGCCTTGCGCACTATTCTGATTGAGACCGAATTCCCCGCATACGCGCGCACCTATTGAGCTCTGAAAAACAATCCGCGACGGCGTGTAGAATATTTCCGCGCATCGCACAAGATGGGAATCCATGGCGACACTGTTCGACAAGCTTCAACTCAAAGGCCACCAGGACGTTCTTATTCTGAATGCCCCGGCAAGCTTCGATGGTGAGTTAGCTCAAATGCCCGCGCTCCACATTCATCGCGCCATTGAGTCGCTGCCAGAGATCACGTTCTCGCTCGCCTTTGTCACCAAGCAGAACGAAGTCGACGCGTTGACGCCCAGGATCGCCGCACGCGCCAGAGGCGATGCGGCGGTGTGGTTCGCGTATCCCAAGGGCACGTCGAAGAGATACAAGTGCGATTTCAATCGCGACACGGGCTGGGCGCTTGTGAACAAGGCCGGCTTCGATACCGTGCGCTCCATCGCCATCGACGAAGACTGGACCGGCCTCCGCTTTCGCCGCAAAGAGTTCATCAAGTCCCGCTGACTACCGCACCCCACAATGCTGAAGCAATCCGCATCTCGACCCTGAGTGCCCACCCTGGCGCCCCTGGGCACGCCGTTCTTGTTTTTGTCGCCAGCGGTTAGGGGCCAGGGTAGCGCCGATCTCCAGGCCGGCTGTCGTGCGGGCGTCCCTGCCCGCAGCGGTTCGCTGACCAAGCCCAAATCTCAAAATCCAGGAACTGTTCCCACCCAGGCCGCGTATCTTGCTGCGAGGCGCTTTGTGCTCCCCATCGAACGACGGAGTGCACACTCTCTAACCTGTTCGAATACGGACACTCGTGTTCCATTCCGGTCACAGCACGAACATCAAAAACCGCGGTAGAATGGCAGCCAGCCTGAAAGGACTGGGTTTGATGGACCTCGCGGTTTGGCAGCCCGGATGCAAGCAACTCATCGCTGCCTGAATTTTTTAACCCGGAAACCCTCCCCCTTGACTCTCAAGACCAACAGGGCAAAACCAACTGAGCAAAACCAAATCGAGGATTCAGAACCGAATCGAGGCTCTCTATGAAACCGATCACCCTTCTGGTCGCGGCGCTGGCGCTGTCGGCCGCACCCGTAGTTGCTCTTCCTGCGTTCGCAACTGAAGCCACGTTCGAACGCACGCTGAACGTCAACGGCCATGTCGATCTGTCGGTGAACACCGGATCCGGCAACATCCACCTTACCCACGGGTCCGACAACCAGATCCATATCTTCGGCAAGGTCAAGTCCAACTGGGGCGGCAGTGAGGAGAAGGTGCGCGAGATCGCCGCCAACCCTCCCATCGAGCAGACCGGCAACATCGTGCGCATCGGCATGCACCACGAGAACCTGCACAACATCAGCATCGAATACGAGATTCAGGCACCGGCCAACGCCTATCTTGACGCCGGCTCCGGTTCCGGCGACGTGGTGGACGACGGCGTAGGCGAAAACGCCAAGCTCAGCACCGGCTCGGGCAATATCCACGCCACCGGGCTGCAGGGCGGCTTCAGCGTCGGCACCGGCTCGGGCGACATCTACGCTGAGCAATCTGCCGGCGGCGACGTGAAGGCGGAGACGGGCTCCGGCAACATCGAACTCAAGAATCTGCGTGGCGCGCTCAAGGCCACCACAGGCTCCGGCAACATCAAGGCAGGCGGCGCTCCCACGGCCAGTTGGAAGCTCGAAACCGGCTCCGGCAACGCCGAGCTCTGGGTCGGCGACGCCCCGATGACTCTTGACGCGGAAAGCGGCTCGGGCTCCATCCACACCGACCGCGAGATGCTGACGCAGGGCTCCAGTGATCGCCACCACGTCACCGGCAAGCTCAATGGCGGCGGCCCCACCGTCCGCGTTGAAACCGGCTCAGGCGACATTCGCGTCCACTAAGCGCGAAGGCTTTTCAAATCGCGGCGCACCGTAGGACACAGGCCCGGCGCGCCCAAACAGCGATACTCTGGCGAGACCCTTAAGCCCCATTGGAGGGGTCTCGCCAATTGTTTGCCCATTGAGTGCCTTCAATGTATAAACCAGAAACTGACCTGTCATCTTGAGCGAAGCGTCGTTCAGCGAAGTCGAAAGCCTGCCCTGAGCGAAGTCGAAAAGGACCTGCTTTAAGGGCCGCTTCCTGGATAGCGACGTCCCCCCGGAACCATCCCCCGTCCCACCGCGTATTCCTGTACGGACATACAAAATTGAACGCCGTTAGATAAAGGATACCCTTCTATGAACGCACCCGATCTACAATCGACTTCGCCAGAACCGCTCGAATCTCTACCTGGCAATTCTCTCTTCGCCAACTTCTCCGCGCCCCCGCCGCCCGCCGGCGATCACACCCTCTTCATCGGCCCGTACGGACTGCGCGCCGGCTGGAGCCTGCTGATCTACTTCGCCATCCTGCTCTCGGTCGTCTTCAGCGTGCGCACCGTCCACGACCACTACAAGAACAAGGCTCATCAGGCCGCTGTTGCAGCAGGCCACGCCGCTCCCATCGCTAAGCACGACCCCAATGCCCCTGTGTCGGCAATGGAAACCGTCAAGATGGAAGGCATTTCCTTTGGCGCGATCTTTGCCATCAGCCTGCTGATGGCGTTCATTGAGCGGCGGCGAATCTCGGCCTACGGGCTGGGCGGACGACGCCCGGTGAGCCGCTTCTTTACCGGCCTGTTCTGGGGACTGGCGGCTCTCGGATTGCTGGTGGGTACGCTGCGCCTGCTGCACCTGCTTAGCTTCGACGCGCAGTTGGACCACGGCTGGCAGATCCTCAGCTTCGGCGCATTGCAACTGGTCGGCTTCCTCTTCGTCGGCCTGCTTGAGGAGTACCTGTTCCGCGGCTATCTGCAGTTCACGCTCACGCGCGGGCTGGTTGGCCTCGGAAACCTCATCTCGGCAAAGCACGGCCGGGCTGCGAGCTTCTGGATCGCTACTGTGATTACGTCCGGGCTTTTCTTCTTGGCCCACACGGGCAACGACGGCGAAGACAAGGTGGGCCTGCTGCTGGTCTTCCTGGCCGGCGTGGCGTTTGTATTCGCGCTGTGGCGCACTGGCTCACTGTGGTGGGCCATCGGCTTCCACACGGCGTGGGATTGGTCGCAGTCGTTCCTCTACGGCGTGCCCGACAGCGGTCTGCTGGTCCAGGGCCGCATGTTCGCCACGCACGCCATGGGCAATCCCCTGCTCTCCGGCGGCAGCGTCGGCCCGGAAGGGAGCGTCTTCTGCATCCCGGTGCTGCTGCTAGTGATAGTGGTGCTGTTCTTCACGCGCCCCGCGCCGCTGCCGCCGCTCGAAACAAACAATCTACTCGTCGCAGCTCCGCTGGAAGAGGCCGCCGCAACTCTCTGAAAGCTCGCCACCAGCCGTTCGGCTTGGTATTCTGTGCAAGTCGAACAGCTCGCCAGGGACCAGTCGAGTTTCAACTCTGGGTCAGCCTCAAAAAGCTCCGTGCCCCGTCCATTCGCGGTTTCATCGCGAATGGGCGGGAAACCTCAGACCCCTCTGCGCCGGCTAACGAAAGCCTATGCCCATCTTTCAGGCCCAAGCCTCGCCATCCCGCGCACAACGCATCTTCAGCAAAGCCGCCGCGGTCGCCGTCCTCATCGGCGCATGCGTCTTCGGCATCTTGGAAGCGCGGGTCTGTGCGCAGATCACGGATGCTTCCGCCGGGAGTTCCACGTACCTGATCACATTTCTCACCGCCATCGCCATCGCCATCGGCGGCTTCCTGCTCTGCGTGTACTGGCGAACCCGCCTGCTCGGCGCCAGCCTCATCCTCGCCGGCGTTCTCAGTTCTCTAGTCTTCTTCGGCGACTTCGCGTGGATGACCCGGCAGAATGAGGTGGCGTGGCGAAGCCGGGTTCTTACATTCTCGCTGGCAATCGATCGCAAGTTCTCCGTTGTCGTCTATTTCCGCAAGGGCTCGACGAATCAGCAGATTCATGACTTTCTCACCACAGTTCTTGAAGTGCCAGGACAGCCCATGCATCCGGAACCGGAATTCCCCTGGTTCGTCCGGGAGCACCTGTTTTTGCCGCCCAGCCTGCCCAACGGCCACGAGGCTGCTCTCGTGGATTTCCGCGACACAGCGCCCGCCAGTGTCACCGATCCCTACGTGGAAAAGATCCGCTCCGACCCTCGCGTGGAGAAGCTATTTCTAAACGCCAACCCAGCCACAATCCCGGTTGACGCCGCCCAGTGATAAAGGCGCTTCCCGCACGGCCGTTAAACTAAAACCATGATCCGCGTTTTTCGTCCCATCCCTGTGGAGCAGATAAGACTTCTGGTCTTCGATCTCGACGGCACCCTGATTGACTCCGCGCAGGACCTCTGCAACTCCGTCAACGCCACCCTCGCCCACTTCAATCACCCGCCGCTCGACGACGCCCAGATCGCCGGCTTCATCGGCGATGGCGCGCTGATGTTGATGCAGCGGGCGGTGGCCGAGGCCTACGGCGGCGCGGTTCCGGACGACTTTCTGCAAACCGCCTACGCCTTTTTCCTCGACTACTACCGCGCCCACAAGCTCGACTTCACCTACGCCTACGACGGCGTGCTGGAGTCCCTGGCCGCGCTCAAGGCCCTTCATAACCAGCCCTGGGACCAGCCCGGCGCCCAGTCCGGCGCCCTCAAGCGCACCATGGCCGTGCTCACCAACAAGCCTGTCCGCCCCGCCCAGGATATCTGCGCCGCCCTCGGCCTCGCGCCTTACTTCCTCTACATCTATGGCGGCAACAGCTTTCCCACCAAGAAGCCCAACCCCGAGGGCCTGCTCGCGATCATGGCCGACTCTCTGGCCCGGCCGGAGCAGACGGTGCTCATCGGCGACAGCCACGTGGACGTGCTCACCGCCCGCAACGCCGGCGCCTGGTCGGTGGGCTGCACCTTTGGCCTTTCGCCCGAAAGCCTGCTGACCGCCCAGCCCGACATCCTGGTCGACTCCCCCGCCGAATGGACCGAAGCACTGGCCTATCCATCCAGGATTGGCTAAAGCTCATGCGGGCGGCAGGCCCGGGATTCATCCCCGGCCTGCCGCCCGCACGAGGGTTTCCGCAGCCAGTAAAGCGCTGGCATTTAGAATGAGCCATTTGCGGCCCGGTTGAAGCCGTGCCCTTTCAAAGCGCCCCACGGAGGACCTTCAACGCCCGTTTCCATTTACCGCGGGCCTCCGATACCCTTTCCACACCCAGCATAAATTTTTCTTCTTTTTTCAATCTTTTGGAACCGTTTTCATTGGATAATGGAATCACTGGCCATTTTGTTTGAACTACGACTATAAGAGCGAACTCGACACCGCTAGTGTCCGCCAACCCTGACTGCCGTCAGCCCTAAGCCTGAATGCACTCGGAATGTTGACCAGGACGCAGCACGATACCAACCCTCGAATCCGCTCCAGCCTGCTCGATTTGGCTCACCCCGTTGTTTTGCCTTGGAGATTGAATCTCATGCGCCGTAGCCCCGTGGCCGCAGCACTGCCCGTCATCTTTTCGCTTGCGCTGCTCCCCGCAGCATTCGCCGGCACCCTCGCTTCGCCCGGCGCACCCGGAACCCCTTCCCTCTCCGGTGTGGTCGCCGACCCCACCGGCGCCATTGTCCCCGGCGCTGAAGTTGACCTGCTGAACACCGACGGCTCGGTCGCCAATTCCATCCACTCCGATGGAGAAGGCAACTTCCAGCTCACTGCGCCCCACGCCGGCAGCTTCACGCTGGTCGTCTCCGAGCCCGGCTTTGAGACCGTCCGCACTCCGGTCGTGGTTCCCGATCCAACCGCCGGCGGGCCCGCCGCCGGCGCACCCGCACCGGCGGGCCTGGCAAAACCAACGGCGCCCGTTGCTCTTGCTCCCGTGCCTCCGGTGCTCGCCTCGCTGGCCAAGCCGGTCCACATCATCCTGCCCATCGCCGCCGTCGCTTCCACCATCCGCGTCAACGGCGACTCGAGCGAAGACCTGACCGCACCCGACGCCAACCACGACTCCTCCGTGATGACCTCCAGCGATCTGAAAGCGCTGCCCATCTTCGATAACGACTACGCTAGCGCGATGAGTACCTTTCTCGATTCGAGCGTAGGCGACACCGGCGGCACCGGCCTGATGGTCGACGGCGTCGAGGCCAACCGCGCCACCGTCTCCGCCTCCGCCATCCAGGAGATCCGCATCAACCAGGACCCCTACTCCGCGCAGTACTACTGGCCTGGCCGCGGACAGATGGAGATCATCACCAAATCCACTGCCGACCACTACCACGGCCAGTTCAACTTTCTCTTCCGCAATTCGGCCATGAACGCTCAGAACGCCCTCGCGCCCTCCAAGCCCTTCGAGCAGCGCCAGAACTACGAGGGCCACATCACCGGGCCGATTCCCCACTCGCCGAAGTCGAGCTTCCTCGGCTCGTTCAATCGCGTGCTGTACGACCAGGACTCGGTCATCGACGCAACCGTTGCTCCCACCGCAGATAATCCCAGCGGCCTCTACGAGGCCAACGTCTACTCGCCTGCCCGCGACACCGAGTTCTCCACCCGCGTCGCGCACAAATTCAAGGAAGGCACCTCCGGCTACGTGCAGTACAGCTACCAGGACGCCACCAACCAGAACCAGGGCATCGGCGGCCAGTCGCTGGCCTCTGCCGGCTACAACAACCTCTTTCGCGAAGACGACTTCGTCGCCCACCTCGACCAGGCGCTCTCCGGCTCCATGCTCAATCAAGTGTCGCTGGTCGGCGAGCGCGACTCCACGCAGAACATCAACGTGGCTGAGGCGCCGCGCGTTTCTGTCTCGGGCGACTTTGTTGCCGGCTCCGCGCAGGCTGACTCGCTGGCCACCGAGTTCAACGGCCGCATCTACGACATGCTCACCTGGACCCGCGGCCGCAACACCGTCAAGCTGGGCGCCGGCACCCCGCACATCGATCGCCGCGCTTACGACGACAACACCAATGCTGTCGGCTCCTATACCTTCGGCCCCACCCTGGCCGCCGACGGCGTCACCGTCCTGCAAACAGCACTCCAGAACTACGCCGCCAACCTGCCGTCGGGCTACTCCGAGAACACCGGAGTGGTGCACTTCATCTACCACCAGCAGGAGATGGGCGGCTTCATCCAGGACCAGTTCAAGGCCAACGCCCGCTTCCAGATCACGCCCGGCGTGCGCTACGACTGGCAGAACTTCATGGCCACGCGGCGGCTCGGCTTCAGCCCGCGCGTGAGCTTTGCCTGGCTGCTGAGCGAGGACTCGAAGACAGTGGTGCGCGGCGGCGGCGGCATCTACTATGACCGTGTCGGCTCCGGCCCGCTGTTGGATCTGGCCCGCTACGGCAATGCCGCGCGCCGCTCCCTGTCCCTCTCACTCGCCCCCGCCACGCTGCCCTCCACCGGCTGCGTGCCCATCGGCAACTGCCTCACCCTCGACGCGCAGCCGCCCAACCTGGCCCAGCTTGCCCCCAATGCCAAAATCCCTTACCAGATCCAGTACGGACTCTCCATCGAGCGCCAGCTTGGCGAGAAGGCCACCGGCGTGGTCAGCGTCTACTCCTCGCGCGGCATTGACTCGTTCCGCTCGGTGGACATCAACGCGCCCACGCCCCAGTCCGGCTATACCCTGCGCCCCAACCCCGCCTTTGGCCGCATCCGCCAGATGCAGTCGGCCGGCTTCTGGTCCGGCGACGGCATGGACGTCTCTTACCGCGGACGGCTCAACAAGTGGTTTACGGGCTTCGGCCGCTACACCTGGTCGCGCTACGACTCCAACACCGGCGGCATCGGCTGGTTTCCGCAGAACCAGTACGCCCCCAACGACGAATGGGCCCGCTCCGGCTTTGATCGCCGCAACCGCCTCGGCATGTACGCCATGTTCAACCCAGAGAGCGTCTTCAATCTTTCCGGCGGCGTCTTCGCCAACACCGGCACGCCCTGGACCGTGACCACCGGCGCAGACCCCTACGGCGACAGCCTCTTCAATGCGCGGCCAGACGGCGTGGGCCGCAACACTGAGACCGCACCCGGTTACGTGGATGTGGATCTGCGCTGGGGCCACGACTTCGCCATCACGCCCGACAAGGATGAAGAAGCTCCGCGCGTCGGCTTTTCAGCGGCTGCCTTCAACCTGCTCAACCATCCCAACGTCAGCGGCATTGACACGGTAGAGACCTCGCCCGAATTCGGCGAAACCACGTCCGATGCGCCGCCGCGCCGCGTCCAGCTAGGCATGCGCGTCCAGTTCTAGACCGAAGGAGATTTTCTTGAATTCGCCGAATTCCATCGGCTGCTGAACCCGGTAGCGCCGGTCTCCAGACCGGCTGTCCTGAGGGCCTTCCGGCCCTCAGGCATCTCACGGCTGCACGAATACCGCGCAATCGCGCAGCCGGTAATGGAACTCCTTCGCCTACGCCAGCGCGTTGATCGGCACGTAGTTTCCGTTCGTCCACCACCAGCCCGTCGCTGCCCATAAATTCGAAGTGGCGATGCGCCGCGGTCTCTCCGGTGTCCTCGTAAATAAAGCTGCGGCCGCGCTCGTCGCGATGCGGCTGTCGCTCCCCGCCACGGCCCGCGGGAACCGCGTCCCAGGCCGCCCAATGCCTGCCCACCCTTTTTCCGGCTATCCCAGGGAACTTTCCGCGGGCGCGTGCCGTAAGCTTTGAGAGTGGAGCGCCCATGATCCGCCGCAGCCTTTCCCGGAACTTTGCCCGCAATCTCGGCCGCATTGCCGCCGTCGCCCTGTTCTGCGGAGCGTTTGCGTCCGCCCATGCCCGCGCGGAACAAGATCAGGTGCAGTTCTTCTCCGATATTCACGTCTCGTCCGGTGAAACCGTCCATGACGCCGTCTGCTTCTTCTGCAGCGTCGATCTCGAAGGCAAGGCTACCGGCGACGTGGTCGTCTTCTTCGGCAATACGCACATCGCTACGGAAGCCCACCACGACGTGGTCAACTTCTTCGGCCACGTCACCGCAGACGACAACGCCACCATCGACCACGACATCGTCAACTTCTTCGGCGGCATCCGCCTCGGCAACAACGTCCACGTCGGCGAAGATGTGGTGGCCATGTTCGGCTCCCTGAACACCGGCGAAAACGTAACCATCGAAGGCGATCGCGTCTCCCAGCCAGCAATTCTCTTTTACGGCCCGCTCATCTTCCTGGTCGTCGTGCTGGTGCTGCTCATCCGCGAGTTCCGCGCTTACCGCCGCCGCGTCTTCCTCCGCAACTACGGCTACCCGCCCCACCCATGAACGTCACGCGGTTCGGTCCATTCCTGCTTGCACGGCCAATGCTCTGTCATCCTGAGCGAAGCGTACTTCAGCGGAGTCGAAGGACCTGCTTGTGTCTTTCAGACTTTGCCAGGAACCAACCGAAAATCCCCTTCTTCGCCGGTCTTTGAGAAGTGGGCGGGAGTCCGCCAGGCCCTTTGCGGCGCAAGCCGCGTCTGCCCCACCGTAGGTGGCACGATACCCTGAAGACATGATCAACCTGACCACCACCCCTGACGGCATCGGTGTGCGTCCCCTGCGCATCGTGCTACCCGGCGGCAGCGGCCAGGTGGGCCAGGCTCTCGCACGCGCCTTTCAGCAGCAGGGGCATTCCATCACCGTGCTCACCCGTGCACCCTACACCGCGCCCTGGCAAACCATGCACTGGGACGGCGAAACCGAAGGCCCCTGGACCGACACGCTCGAAGGCGCCGACGTCTGCATCAACCTCACCGG
>Ga0182030_10024818_pt1 | contig 10976 bp, 8 predicted proteins | sample 812S3MmetaG_FD_121299 | JGI IMG/M metagenome (GOLD analysis project Ga0182030, IMG submission 121299) | Permafrost microbial communities from Stordalen Mire, Sweden - 812S3M metaG (Illumina Assembly) | ecosystem: Environmental > Terrestrial > Soil > Wetlands > Permafrost | place: Sweden... | reverse complement strand
CGGTTGCGGACGATGGGATCGGCGATCAGCGGCGCCGCCGAGGCCATGGTGGGCTGCGTCGTCTTCAGCAGCTCCGAGCGCTCAAGGTCGGCATGCCGGCAGAGGGCGCCGATGTGCAAGCTGCCGTCGGGGTCGGCCCGGTGGTAGCTCAGACCGGGCACGTTGTTGATGTCCACGAGGAGCTCTGGCGAGGCAAAGCGCAGCTTCATGAGCGGTACCAGGCTCTGGCCGCCGGCCAGCACCTTCACGTAGTCCCCGCCGTTATGCATGAGGCTGATCGCTTCGTCGAGCGAACGCGGCGCCTCATAACGGAACCGCGATGGATACATAGATCCTCCTGATGTCCTGGGGAGACCGAGCCCGGGAGGGCGTGAGGCTACTGCTCCGGTTCGCGCTCGGTCACCGGCTCGGGGCCCAGGTTCGGAACCGGGTCGCCCGCTGCCGCGAGGCCCTCAGGATCAGCCACCGCCACCGGGAGCGAGTCTTCCTCGGGATCGGGCCGCGGCTGCTGATGCGGCGGCCACGGCCCCGCCACCGGCTGGCCTGCGACCTTGAGGTAGTCGATCAGCTCAGGCCAGGCCCAGACGGTCGGGCTCTTCCCGGTCTTCGGAGCGTTCTCGATCAGCTCGTAGAGGCGCGGGTTACCGCGACTGTGGCCGTCGGACTCAATTCGCATGCCGCATGCTCCTACTCTGGACAAGCGCCATCGCTTGGTAACCCGTCACATGATCCGCTGCACCGGACCGGCCCGCAACGCGGGAATAAGTGCTTACTTAAGGGCGGATCAGAGCCAGGCGGTTCAGCGCTATGCACTGACCTAGCTCCAGATCGTGACGTAGACCGGCGGCCGGAATCGCGAGGGCGGCACGCCGCCGGCCGGCGAGCGCATCAGGTGCATGGCTTCCGGCGTGCCCAGATAGCGGCGGAACGAGCTGGCCGCGGCGCTTTGGTGCTGCCGGTCCAGCAGCGTGACGTACCAGCAGGCATCCATCCGGCAGCCGGGCAGATCGACGCGGGAGAGCTCACCGCGGCGCAGCCGCTGGGCCACCAGGTGCTCGACCGCGGGCGCCACGCCCGTCCCGTCGGCCGCGGCGGCCCAGGCCGCGGTCTGGTTCGGGAAGACCCGGACCTGTTCCTCGGGAATGCCCAGGCCGGCCAGCATCTGACCGGTCTCGCTGCCAGGATCGGTGCCCGACGGGTCGACGAACCACAGCCACTGACGAGGATTGCCGCGCAGCCGGGGCTGGCCGGCGGTCACGACCACGAGCCGGTACTTGAAGATCGGCTCGGTCGCCAGGGCGAGGCTTGCATCGTCGGGCATCGTGGGGGCGATCGCGACGTCCGCGAGGCGGTTGGCGACCAGGACGCTCATCTCCTGGGTCACCGCGACGCCGGCTGACACCTCGACGGAGCCGGGGAACCGCTTGGTGAATGCCTCGGTCAGCGGGCTGATCACGAACTCGGCGATCGTGGAGGTGGATACCAGCCGGAGCTGTTCGGGTGCGCCCTGCGCGGCTCGCACGGCCGCGTGCGCCTCGGCGCCGAGGACGACGATCTGCGACGCGGTGGCGAGCAGCCTGGAGCCTCCCGCGGTCAGCGTCATGCCGACCGGCCCGCGGGTTACCAGCTGATCGCCTAGATGCTGCCGCAGAGCCGACAGGGCCTGGGAGACGGCTGACTCGCTGACGCCAAGCGCGTTGGCGGCGGCGGTCACCGATCCGAGCCGGGCCACCAGGACGAACGCGTTCAGCTGGGTAAGCGTCATTGCACTGTCATTATGCTCGCTGCTCGGACACTCATGACTACCCATGATCGAGCACTGGCCGGTAATGTCCTGCGGCTATCCAGGCCGTCGGGTTGGGGTCCGCGCCCACGACGACCAGGACCGGGAAGCCTGCCACCTGGCCATGATTTCACCGGGCCTGGCTGGCCCGGACCGCTTGCCGTGCGACCTCGCGCAGCCTGGCCCGCAGCGCCGCGCCCGCGGCCCGGTCGGTCTGGGCTTCGACCATCCTCAGGCCGGTGCCCTGCAGAGCCTTGGTCAGGTCACTGGGTTGCTCGAGAAGCTGGTAGGGCAGGCCGAAGGCCGCGGCCAGCTGATGCAGCCGGGCCCCGTGCGGGGTACCGAAGATCCGCTCGAACGAGCCGGGGAAGGCGGCCTGCTCCAGCGTCGAGAAGATCCCCCCGCCGTCGTTATTGACCACGATCAGGCACAGGTCGGGCCGCGGCTCGCCCGGGCCGATCGCCAGGCCGGGGGCGTCGTGCAGGAAGGTCAGGTCGCCGATCAGCGCGAACGCCGGGCCGCCGTGAGCCAGCGCCGCCCCGATGGCGGCGGACGTGGTGCCGTCGATGCCGCTGGCGCCCCGGCTCGCCAGGATGCGCAGATCGTCCCGCGGGGAAAGATGAAAATCAATATCCCGAACGGGCAGGCTTGAACCCGTCCAGAACAAGGCACCTTCCGGCACGTGGCGGGCGAGATCCCGGGCCAGCCGCGGCTCGGTCAGGGTCTCGTCGTCGTCGAGCGCCGCGTCCGTAGCGGCCCGGGCCGCATGGTCCGCCCGCCGCCAGTCCCCCAGCCAGCCGGACTCCCGCGTGCTGCCGGATTCGTCGGCTCCAGCGGAGTCGCCTGCGCCGCCCGAGTCGCCGGCGCCGCCGGATTCGCCTGCGCCGCCGGGCAAATCGGGCGCGGCGGTGAGCCGGATCGCGCGCGCGACGTCGGTGGCCGCCCGCTGCGGGTCGGCCCAGCGTCCCGGCCCCTGCGCGATGACCACGTGCCTGCGGCCCGGCCCGGTGGCGAGCAGGGCAGCCTGCGGGCGGGAGAGCCCAGGCCGGCCGGCCGACACGATCAGGTCCGGCTGGTGCGCCGTCATGAATTCAGGCGTGGCGAGCAGGTACTGGTAGGCGGACAGCGCGTTCGGTCCGCGCCTGGCGCCGGACGACGGCTCGGCGAGCACCGGCCAGCCGGCCTGCTCCGCCAGCGCCACCAGGGCGGCCGCGTCGTAATCGCCGTCACCGCAGACCACCACGCCGCGTTCGGCCCAGGGCACCTCGAGCTCGTCCGGCGCTGGCCCTGGCCGCTCGAAGCTCGTCCACGGCCGGCCGTCCGGGCGCCCCTCCAGAGGTTCGGGCCAGTCCGGCTCGCCGGGATCGCCGGGTTCGCCGGGGACCAGCGGCTCGCGGAAAGCCAGGTTGAGGTGGACCGGGCCGGCCAGCGCGCCCGCCTGGCCGGAGGCGTGCGCCCAGGCCTGGCAGGCTAGTGAGCGCCAGTACCCGGCCATCCCCGGCCGCATCTCGGGTACCCCGGCATCGCAGAACCAGCGCACCGCGCTCCCGTACAGCTTGACCTGGTCGATGACCTGGTTGGCGCCGGTCCCCCGCATCTCGGGGGGCCGGTCGGCGGTAAGCACGAGCAGCGGAATGCCGGACTCGTCGGCCTCGATCACGGCCGGGTGAAAGTTCGCCGCCGCCGTGCCCGAGGTGCACAGCACCGCCACCGGCCGGCGGCTGGCCTTGGCCAGCCCGAGCGCGGTGAACGACGCGGAACGCTCGTCGATCCGCACGTGCAGCCGGATCTGGTGCTGGCCCTCGGCGTCGAGGAAGGCCATGGCCAGTGGCGTGCTGCGTGATCCAGGAGCCAGGACCACCTCGCGCAGCCCGCACCTGATCAGCTCGTCGGTGAACGTGAGGCCGAACGCGGTAGAGGGATTCACGGATGCGAGGTCCCGTCCGCCGGAGCGGACCGCGGCACCGCTTCCGCCAGGAAACGGGCGGCGGACTCGGCCCGCTCCCGCCACGGGTGCGGATCGGTTTCCCAGCGGGCCAGCTGGTCCAGATCGACGGGCGGCCGCCGGACCGGCAGTTCCCCGGCCTCGGGCGCCAGCGGGTTCGCCGTGACGTCCCCGGCCAGCAGCGACATCGTGCCCAGGCCGCAGGCGTAAGGAAGCTCGGGTAGCGCGGCGGCCAGGGCCACCCCGGCGGCAAGCCCGACGGAGGTGTCGACGGCGCTGGACACGACCACGGGAAGGCCGCAGGCCTCCGCCACCGCGAGCGCCGCGCGGACTCCGCCGAGCGGCTGCACCTTCAGCATGACGATGTCGGCCGCGCCCGCGGCCCGCACCCGCAGCGGATCCTCAGCCTGGCGGATCGACTCGTCGGCCGCCACCGGGATATCGATTTGTCGACGTAGCTCGGCGAGTTCTTCCAGGGTGGCGCAGGGCTGCTCGGCGTACTCAAGCCCGAACCGGGCCAGCTGCCGCAGCATCCGCACCGCCTGCCCGGTCGGCCAGCCGCCGTTGGCGTCGACCCGGATCTTGCCGTCCGGCCCCAGCGCCTCGCGGACCGCCTCGACCCGCTCGATGTCGTCGGCCTCGGACTGGCCGCGCTCGGCCACCTTGACCTTCGCGGTCCGGCAGCCCGACCCGGCCACGATCTTGAAAGCCTGCTCGGGCCCGACCGCGGGGACGGTCACGTTCACCGGGATCCGGTCCCTGACCGGCGCCGGCCAGGAATGCATGGCAGATTCGAGTGCGCTGGCCAGCCACCGCGCGCTCTCCTTCGGCCCGTACTCGGCGAACGGCGAGAACTCCCCCCAGCCCGCGGGCCCCTCGATCAGCGCCCCCTCCCGCACCCTGATCCCCCGGAACCTAACCGGCATCGGGATAGCAAACGCCCGCAACCCCCCAACCATCCCTGCCCACTCCGCGTCTCGCATCATCGTGGACAGTTACCCACGCCATAGCAGTAGTACCGGTCCACGATCAGGGGAGGGGCGGGGTGGGTCATGGGCGGCGGGGGAACTTGGCGAAGTCGGGGGCGCGCTTGTTCTTGAAGGCGTCGCGGCCCTCCTGGGCCTCCTCGCTCATGTAGTAGAGCAAGGTGGCGTCGCCGGCGAACTGCTGCATGCCCGCCGCGCCGTCGGTCACCGCGTTCAGGGCGCCCTTCAGCATGCGCAGCGCCAGCGGGGACTTCTCGAGCAGCTCACGGGCCCAGCTGACCGTCTCCTCCTCTAGCGACGCCAGCGGGACCACGGTGTTCACCAGGCCCATCTCCAGCGCCTGCTGCGCGTCGTACTGGCGGCACAGGTACCAGATTTCGCGCGCCTTCTTCAGCCCGACCGTGCTGGCCAGCAGCCAGGAGCCGTAGCCGCCGTCAAAGGAGCCCACCTTCGGCCCGGTCTGGCCGAAGATCGCGTTGTCCGCGGCGATGGTCAGGTCGCAGCAGACGTGCAGCACGTGCCCGCCGCCGATGGCGTAGCCGGCCACCATCGCGATCACCGGCTTGGGCGTGCGCCTGATCTGCACCTGAAGGTCGAGCACATTGAGCCGGCCCACGCCGTGATCATCGACGTAGCCGTCGTCGCCGCGGATCTTCTGGTCGCCACCCGAGCAGAACGCCTTGTCGCCCGCGCCGGTGAGAATGATCACACCGATGCCGGGGTCGTCACGGGCGACGTTGAACGCGTTCGAAAGTTCGAACAACGTCGTCGGCCGGAACGCGTTTCGCACTTCAGGCCGGTTTATGGCGATCTTCGCAATGCCTTCGGCGGTCTCATAGACAATATCCGAATAGTCCATTCCGGGCTCCGGGCCAGACCGCTGCCATTCGATCACTCGCAACCTCCCTGAGTCAGGGTTCTAACCTTAACGATCGTGACAATGCGTTCTTTGCACGCGGTCCTGGTGGAGCGCACCGGCCCCCGGCTGGTGGAGCTGCTCGCCGCCGCGCTGGACGGCACCGGGCCCGCGATCCTGCCGCTGGACGCGAGCCTGCCCCAGGCCCGGCTGGCCGAGCTCATCGCCGCGTTCGCCCCGGACACGATCGAGGACTCCGGCGGCCTCACCACGGCTCGTTCGGCACAGAAGATAGGGGTCGCCGAAGGTACGGCGGTCATCATCGGCACCTCGGGCTCCACCGGCACGCCCAAGGGGGTGGAGCTCAGCGCGGCCGCGCTGCTGCACTCGGCCCGGGCCTCGCTGGCCAGAGTCGGCGCCCGGCCTGGCCAGCGCTGGCTGTGCTGCCTGCCGGCCACGCACGTCGCCGGGATCCAGGTGCTGGTCCGCTCGCTGGTCAGCGGCACCGACCCGGTGCTGGCCACCAGCGCCGACGCCGAGACCGTGGCCGGGTCCGGCTGCGCGCACGTCTCCCTGGTTCCGGTGCAGCTCCGGCGGCTGCTGGCGACCCCAAGCCGGCCAAGCGATATATCGACACCGCTCGCCGGGTTCGCGTCGGTCCTACTGGGCGGAGCCGCCGCGCCGCAGCGCCTGCTCGACGACGCGCGGGCCGCAGGCGTCCCCCTGGTGACCACCTACGGCATGACCGAGACCTGCGGTGGCTGCGTGTACGACGGCCGGCCGCTGGACGGCGTGCGGGTGGAGATCCGCGACGACGATGACCCGAGCGCCCCCCCACCCGCCGGAAGAGGCCGGATCTGGATCGGCGGCCCCGTCCTGTTCTCGCGGTATCGCTCAGGGTCGGGGAGGCACGGGGGGGCGGACAGCCCCCCCGTACTCGGGGGGTCCAGGGGGGTCGCCCCCCCGGACGGGGTCGCCCCCCCGGACGGCGTCTTCCTCCCCCCGGACGGCGTCGACGGCGTCCCCCTCTTCCGGACCGGGGATCTGGGGCAGGTGGACGGATCCGGGCGGCTGACCGTTGTCGGGCGCGCCGATGACGTGATCAACACCGGCGGGCACAAGGTGGTCCCGGGCGAGGTAGCGGCGGTCCTGGAGACCTGCCCGGGCGTCAGGGACGTGGCGGTGGTAGGGCAACCCGACGCGGAATGGGGCGAACGGGTCATCGCAGTGGTGGTGCCCGTCGACCCGGCCAATCCGCCGGCGCTTGAATTGCTCCGTCTGCATGTGCGAGCACAGCTGCCGCGTTACGCTGCTCCAAGCAGGGTCGTAATAGTCGATGCCGTGCCGATGCTCACTAGCGGTAAGCACGACATCGCACGACTCAAGCTGGACCTGCTACGGCGGGAACAAACTGAGGCGGAGAACGTTAGTTAATAGTGCCCGGACAATGTGTCCCCCGCTGATGAATGTACGGGGCGGCGAGGGGTACTTGGTGGAAGCCCAGATGAACGATGTTTGTATTGCGTGCGTTGTTACTAGGAGGAGGGAGGTGTCTCATGCCGCGGATCGCCATGGCAACGTCAACCGCTGAGCGCATCGCTGACTCAGATGACGAGGCGAGCACGACCCGAGTGGATGATCTCATCCAGCGCGGGCGAAGCCAGGGTCACCTGTCTCTTGCGGAGCTGAGGACCGCCTTTGACCAGGCAGGTCTCACGCCGGCCGAGGGACGGTCCATTCTGCGTGAGCTGAGTGAAGCAGGGGTGCGGCTGGCCAACGAGCTGGCCGAGGACCCTAGGCCTGAGCTGACCGAGGACCCGAGGCCGCCGAAGGGCCCCGCAGCCCGCTCGGCCGCCACCACGGCGCGCGCGAGTAAGACCGCCGACGTGGCTCCGGCCGCGGGAGCGAGGGAGGATCCCGAGCCCGACGTAGCCGACGCCGACGTGGTGAACCTCGAGGCCGAAGCGACCGCGCTGAGCGAATCCGACCGCCTGACCGAAGTGGATCTGGATGACCAGACCCCGGCCATGGGCGACTCGGTCCACACTTACCTGAAGTCCATCGGGCGTACCAGCCTGCTGACGGCCGAGCAGGAGGTGGACCTCGCCAAGCGGATCGAGGCCGGCCTGTTCGCCGAGCACAAGCTGGAGACCGCGACCGGACTCGACGAGAACTACCGGCGTGACCTGGAGCTTATCGCCGAGGACGGCCGGCGGGCCAAGTCGCACATGCTCGAGGCGAACCTTCGCCTGGTCGTGTCGGTGGCCAAGAAGTACAGCGACCGGGGCCTGTCCCTGCTGGACGTGGTGCAGGAAGGGAACCTGGGCCTGATCCGTGCCGTCGAGAAGTTCGACTACACCAAGGGCTACAAGTTCTCCACCTACGCCATGTGGTGGATCAGGCAGGCCATCCAGCGCGGCTTCGCTGACTCGGCCCGGACCATCCGGCTGCCGGTGCACGTGCTCGAGATGCTCAGCAAGCTGAGCCGGGTCGAGCGCGACATGCACCAGAAGCTCGGCCGGGAGCCGACTCCCGAGGAGCTCGCGGTCGAGCTCGACCGGACTCCGGACCAGATCGAGGAGCTGCTGCGCACCAGCCGCCAGCCGATCAGCCTGGACTCCACCATCGGTGAGGACGGCGAGACCAGTATCGGTGACCTGATCGAGGACGTGGACGCGCCCGAGGCCTCCGAGCTCGTCGACCGTCAGCTGATGGCGGAGCAGCTGCGGTCGGCGCTGGACGCGCTGACGCCGCGCGAGGCGACGATCATGGCGATGCGGTTCGGGCTGTACGACGGCAACCCGCACACGCTCGATGAGATCGGCCGCGCGCTCGGGCTGACCCGGGAGCGGATCAGGCAGCTCGAGAAGCAGTCGCTGTCCAAGCTGCGTCACCCGAGCCGCGCCCAGCCGCTGCTTGATTTCGCGGTCTAGCAGACCCGCCCGTTTCCGGCCCGAGTGCCGGGCCCGACCTCCCGCCGGGCCCGGCACTCGGCTTGTCTGTCCTGAGTTGTCCCGGGTAGGCCTGAAGGACTGGATCTGACGGCGGGTAGCCTGGAGATTCATGAGCGGTAACACGGCCAGGCGGCGGGTGCTGCGGGTGCCGGTATCCGGCCCTGCGGAGTACCGGGCCGACCTGCTCGCGGTCGAAGAGCCGCTGGAGATCCGGGTGGACGGCGAACCGCTCATCGTGACAATGCGCACGCCGGGTGACGACATTGACCTGGCCGCCGGGTTCCTGTTCACCGAGGGCTTGGCGACCAGCCTTGAAGACGTGCACGAGATCCGGATGTGCGACGAGAACGTGGCCGCGGTGACCTTCAAGGACGGCGGGGCGCTGGCCAACGCCCAGGCCGCGGCGCGGAACTTCCTCACCACCAGTGCGTGCGGCGTGTGCGGCAAGGACAGCATCGAGGCGATCCGGGTCCGGTCCGCGTTCGAGGTAGCGGCCGATCCGGTCCGGGTCTCCCCCGCCGTGCTGGCCGGCCTGCCGGACCGGCTCCGGGACGCGCAGCGGGTCTTCAACCGCACCGGCGGGCTGCACGCAGCTGGCCTGTTCGCCGCGGACGGCACGCTGCTGGTGCTGCGCGAGGACGTCGGCCGGCACAACGCGGTGGACAAGGTAGCCGGCTGGGCCCTGCGCTCTGGCCTGGTCCCGCTGACCGGCCACGTCCTGCTGGTCAGCGGGCGGGCCTCGTTCGAGCTCGCGCAGAAGGCGCTCATGATCGGGCTTCCGGTGCTGGCGGCGGTGTCCGCGCCGTCCTCGCTGGCGGTATCCCTCGCCGAGGAGGGCGGCATGACCCTGATCGGCTTCCTGCGCGGCACCACGATGAACGTATACGCCGGCCTGCAGCGGGTGATCACCGAGAACGCGCCCGCGCCCGTCGGTTAGCCCGCGCGGCTAGGCCTGTGGCGCCGCGACCTGGTAGAGGTCGGTACCTTCGGCGGACACTTCACAGGTCAGCTCGCCGCGGACCGTGAGTACCTCCAGGTGCGCGGCGGTCTCGTTGATCGCCAGGATCTGGCTGAACAGGTCAAGCTCGCTGAACAGGCGCTCTCGCCTGGTCCACTGGATCGCCCTCGCCACTTCGTACGGGGTGGCGTTACCTGCCTGCACCGCGCCGAACGTCTCCGCCAGGCGAATGTCATGGTGGGCGAGCAGCTCCTTCACCCGGTCATGGGTGCTGGCGGTGACCGGGCCATGCGCGGGCAGCAGCCGGGCATCGGGCAGGGCGAGCGTCCGCCCGAGCGAGCTGAGGTAGTCGCGCAGGGCCATCCGGTGACCCGCGGCCTCGAAACCGATCGAGGGAGTGATCTGCGGAAGGACGTGGTCGCCCGCGAACATGAGCTGGGCGGCGGCGTCGTGGAAGACGAGGTGGCCGCGGGTGTGGCCGGGGGTGTGAACCGCCTGCAGCGTCCGCGTCCGCAGGTCAAGGTCGGTCCCGTCGGCCACCCAGCGGTCGGGATCCTCCCATTCGATGTTCGCGGGAGCGTTCCGGTTCGCCGCGGCCAGGCTGGCCTCAAGCTCGGTCGCACCCAGCCTGCGCAAGCTGTCGAAGCCGAAGAAATTGACTGGGCTGCCGTTGCCCTTCAGCAGCTCCCGGATCGCGATCAGGTTCGCGCGTTCGCCCTCGCCCAGCGAGATCATGGTGTGAAACGTACGCCGCAGCTCAACGGCGAGAGAGTAGTGGTCGATATGAATGTGGGTCACGAAGAAGTTGCGGACGTCACCCAGCTCGTAGCCGATCTGGCGCAGCGCCGCCGTGAGCCGTTCTCTGGCCGGAACCAGCGCGATCCCGGCGTCGATCAGGTCGACTCCGCCGGGATCGGTGATCGCGTAGACGTTGACCGCCTTCAGCCCCTCCATCGGCAGCGGCAGCGGGATCCGGTACACGCCGCCACCGAGATCCTCGACATCAGGCTCGATCCAGGCGTACCTATCCGCTGCGGCATGGCTCATCGTGTCGCTGACCCTTCCTCCTGCGGCCCCAGGATCCTCCGCAGGCCCTGCGCTACCGTACGGTAACCATATCGGAGCGGTCCCGCCCTCGGCGTTGCGCGTGTTCCCCGCCTGCCAGATCGTAGGTCCGGCCGGGAACGCGCCTTCGGCCTGGGTCAGCATCAGCAGGCAATTGTCCAGGCCGAGTTCGAAAATGATCTCCTCGTCGAAGCCGGGCCAGACCTTCCCGTCGCGTTCGGCCAGGACCTGACCGCGGACCACCCGGCCGACTCCGGGATCGGTGGCTTCTTTCGCCCGGCCGCGCACAGCGAAGCCATCGTCCTGCCGAGGCGGCGGGCAGGTCTCACTGTGCAGCGCGTAGCGTCCGTCCCGGCGCAGGTCCTGCTGCTTGGGGCCCGCGACGATCAGCAGGTGCAGCCCGGCAGGGCTGATAACCGGGCATACCGG
>Ga0182030_10024814_pt1 | contig 10977 bp, 9 predicted proteins | sample 812S3MmetaG_FD_121299 | JGI IMG/M metagenome (GOLD analysis project Ga0182030, IMG submission 121299) | Permafrost microbial communities from Stordalen Mire, Sweden - 812S3M metaG (Illumina Assembly) | ecosystem: Environmental > Terrestrial > Soil > Wetlands > Permafrost | place: Sweden... | reverse complement strand
TCTCCCAAGGCACACTGATATTATCACCGGGAAAAGGCAGTGGGCAGTGAGCAGTGGACAGTGAGCAGTGGACAGTGAACAGAGACCAGGGACGGAGGCTCCGGGACACTGCGTCGGGAAAATCTGCCGTAATGCGGGACTTGGGTGGAACCGTTGCTCCGTAGCATTCATCTAAATTTTTAACCGCGGCTTGAATGGGGCGTGTAGAACTGTTTTATGGCTGTTTAACTCTCTCTTCCCCAAGAATGCATGAGAGATAACAGACGCGATGAGAAATGGGAGGCGCAATGCAATTAGGACTGATTGGCCTGGGCAAGATGGGCGGCAACATGGCGGAACGGCTGCGATTGGCCGGACACCAGGTTGTGGGCTTCGACTTTAACGCCGACGCGGTGGCAAAGCTGACGGCCTCCGGCAATGTGGGTGTTTCCACGCTTGAAGACCTGGCAGCGAAGCTAGAAGGGCGGAAAGCGATCTGGATCATGGTGCCGCAGGGCAAGCCCGTGGACGAAACGATCGCGAAGCTGGAACCGCTGCTGAACCCCGGCGATATTCTCATCGACGGCGGCAATTCGAACTACAAGGACACGATGCGCCGGCATGACGAGATTGCCGATAAGCACTTCAATTTTGTGGATTGCGGCACATCGGGCGGGGTGTGGGGCTTGAAAGAGGGCTACAGCATGATGATCGGCGGCGACAAGGAGCCGGTTGAATATCTGCGGCCGATCTTCGAAGCGCTGGCCCCCGCGCCGGACAAGGGTTGGGGCCATGTGGGACCGGGCGGGGCGGGTCATTTTGTGAAGATGATTCACAACGGGATTGAGTACGGGATGATGCAGGCCTACGCCGAGGGCTTCACCATCATGGAGACCAAGAAAGAGCTCGGTCTCGACCTGCGGCAGATATCCCAAATCTGGCGCTACGGCAGTGTTGTGCGGAGCTGGCTGCTGGATTTGACGGCGGATGCGCTCGAAAAGAATCCGACACTGGACGGGCTCGAGGCGTTTGTGGAGGATTCCGGCGAGGGACGCTGGACGGTAATCGAGGCGATCGACCTGAACGTTTCAGCGCCAGTCATTACCGAGTCGCTGATGCGGCGCATCAGGTCGCGTGAGCAGAACAACTTTACGGACCGAATGCTGGCGATTATGCGTAACGAGTTTGGCGGACATGCGGTGGTGAAGAGCTAGTTTTCAGTGATCAGTTGTCAGTGGTCAGCGAAGAAGCCCGTGGAGAGCTGACGACTGACAACTGAAAACTGTCATGGAGGTTGCAATGGCGACGATACAGGCTAGTGTGCGTGCGGAGGACCTGTCGCAGGTTACGCATGGCAAGGAACGGATTCCCGATGCGGGGATCCTGGTGATATTTGGCGCGTCTGGCGATTTGACCAAGAGGAAGCTGTTGCCGGCGCTGTTTCATTTGCGGCAGAACAATCTGCTGCCGAAGGAATTTGCGATTGTGGGTGTGGCGCGGCGGCCGCTGGGCGATGAGTTTGCGGCGGATATGCGGGCCGGGATTGTCGAGTTTGGCGGGGTGGATGCGAGCGACTCGGTGCTGGACGAGTTTGTAAAACATATCAGTTATTTTCCGTTGAAATTCGACGATGCGAACGACTATGCGGGGTTGAAGACGGAACTGGACCGGCTGGCGAAGGAGAAAGGTATTGGCGGCAACCGGCTTTTCTACCTGGCCACGGCGCCGGAGTTTTTCGCGGGCATTGTGGAGAACCTGGGGGCGCAGGGGATGGCGCAGCCGGAGAAGGGGAACGTGGGGGTGGTGATTGAAAAGCCATTCGGCCACGACCTGGATTCAGCGAGGGAGCTGAACAGCCAGGTGAACGCCGTGTTCCACGAGTACCAGGTGTTCCGCATCGACCACTACCTGGGCAAAGAGACGGTGCAGAACATTCTGGTGTTCCGGTTTGCGAACGGAATCTTTGAGCCGGTGTGGAACCGGAACTATATCGACTCCGTGCAGATTACGGCAGCGGAGACGCTGGGCGTGGAAGGCCGCGGACCATTTTATGAGAAGGCGGGGGCGCTGCGAGATGTGGTGCAGAACCACGTGATGGAGTTGCTGAGCTTTGTGACGATGGAGCCACCTTCGAGCTTTGAGGCGGAGAGCGTGCGGCAGGAGAAGCTGAAGGTCTGGAAGTCGATTCCGCCGATACCGATTTTGAATGCGGTGCGCGGGCAATACGGACCGGGACTGGTGAAGGGCGAGCACGTGGTGGGTTACCGCGACGAGGAGCGTGTGAGTCCGGAGAGTGGTACGGAGACGTATGCGGGCATCAAGCTGGGGATTGAGAACTGGCGCTGGGCCGGGGTTCCGTTTTATCTGCGGGCGGGGAAACGGCTGCGGAAGCAGGCGACAGAGATCAGCATTCAGTTCAAGCAGCCGCCGCTTTTGATCTTCAACCGCCTGCAAGGGTCGGGCCCGTGCCAGGAGATTCAGCCAAATTTGTTGACAATTCGAATTCAGCCGGACGAAGGAATTGCGCTGCGGTTTGGGGCCAAGGTGCCGAGTACGGGAACCATGGACGTGTGCCCGGTGAACATGGACTTTGACTATGCGGCGGCGTTTGGCAAATCGAGCGCGAACGGCTACGAGCGGCTGCTGCTGGATGCGATGCTGGGCGATCAGACGCTGTTCTCGCACCGCGACGGGGTGGAGACCACCTGGGCGCTGTATACCCCGATTCTGCAGGCGTGGGCGGCGAAGAAGCCTGAGGTATTTCCGAACTACTTTGCGGGGTCGTGGGGACCGGAGTGCAGTGACCGGCTGCTGGAGCGGGGCGGGCACGTCTGGCGGAATGATTTGGGGCGGAAAAGCTAAAAGGCAGATTACAGGTTACAGATTACAGATGACAGTTAGAAGCCCGTTGCAGCACGGCAATAACTGTCATCTGTAATCTGCTCCCGAAAGGAGCCGGTGGTGACTCGAGACGAGGCGCGGAGGCTTGCGGAAGATTGGGTGGGCGCCTGGAATGCGCATGACCTGGACCGGATTGTTGCGCACTATGAGGATGCGGTGGAGTTGACTTCGCCGGTGGCAGCCAGGCTTTTGGGCGTGGCTGATGGGAAGGTGGTGGGCAAGGAGAACTTGCGGGCTTACTTCCAGCGCGGACTTGCAGCCTACCCCGAACTTCAATTTCACCTTGTGGACGTGCTCTGGGGCATAGATACTGTGGTGCTGTATTACACCAACCAAAACGGGAATCGCACGGCGGAGTTCATGGAGCTTTCAGCTGCCGGCAAGGTGGCGAGGGTTGTGGCGCATTACAACGGGTAGCCGCGCGACTGGGTTGCATCCGCTGGGACGAATTCGGTTGCATCCGCAAGGGTTGGCGGGCATCTGATGAACTTATGAGCAACCCTCTTTTTTCTCCATTTCAATTGCGTTCGGTTGTGTTTCAAAACCGCATTGGGGTTTCGCCGATGTGCCAGTACTCGTCTGAGGACGGGTTTGCCAACGATTGGCACCTGGTTCACCTGGGCAGCCGCGCGGTGGGCGGTGCGGGGCTAGTAGAACTGGAGGCCTCCGCAGTGAGTCCGGAGGGACGGATTTCGCCGGGAGACCTGGGCATCTGGAAGGATGAGCACATTCCAATGCTGGCGCGGATTGTGGAGTTTATTCATGCACAGGGAGCGCGTGCGGGGATCCAACTGGCCCATGCGGGGCGCAAGGGGAGCATGTCTGTGCCGTTTGCCGGCGAGAAGCTGGTTTTGCCGGGGGAGGGCGGCTGGGAGCCGGTTGCGCCGAGCGCGGTGGCGTTTTCTGATAAGTACGCGGTGCCACGAGCGTTGGACCAGGCGGGGATAGATTCTGTTGTTGACGGTTTTCGGCAGGCAACTCTGCGGGCCGTGGCGGCGGGGTTTGATTTCGTGGAGATTCACGCTGCGCATGGGTATTTGCTGCACCAGTTTTTGTCGCCGCTGGCTAACCAGCGGACGGATCGCTACGGCGGGGACCTGCTGAACCGGGCACGTCTGACGCTGGAGGTTGTGGACGCGGTGCGGGATGCATGGCCCGGGCATTTGCCGCTGTTTGTGCGCATCTCGGCGACCGACTGGGCGGAGGGCGGCTGGACGGCGGATGAGTCCGTTGACCTTGCAGGACTGTTGCGCGAACATGGCGTGGATTTGGTGGATGTCTCCTCGGGAGGCATGGTTCCTTATGCCAAGATTCCGCTGGGTCCGGGGTACCAGGTGGGGTTTGCAGGGAGAATTCGCCGCGAGACGGGGATTCCAACGGCGGCGGTGGGAATAATTACCGAGGCCGCGCAGGCGAATGCGATTGTGGAGTCGGGAGAAGCCGACCTGGTGCTGCTGGCACGGGAGCTACTTCGAGATCCTTACTGGCCGGTGCATGCGGCCGCGGCGTTGGGTGAAGTGGGAAGCTGGCCGCCGCAATACCTTCGTGCGGCGCCGCACGGTTCGGGAGCGCGGGCAGCGGTGAAGCGTCCAGAGGGTGAATGACAGCAGAATGCCCAGGCGGTTTAGGGCTGAATTCAGTGCCGTTTTGAGAACACGACACGCGAATTGTCCGATTTTGCTTCACAAAGAGTGCAAATGGTGGCCTATACTGCGTGTAGAAGGCGGTTTCTGCTGCTTTCTTGATGGATTCCGCCCCCATTGACCATGGCTACGCAACTCTCCCAGAAGCGCGCCCACGACCCGACCCCGATCCCGGACCGTCTCTATTTCAAGATTGGCGATGTGGCGCGGATCTGCGATGTGGAAACGTATGTGCTGCGATTCTGGGAGTCGCAGTTTCCGCAGTTGAAGCCCAATAAAAGTGGAACAGGACAGCGGCTTTACCGGCGACGCGACGTTGAGGTTGCGCTGGAGATTCGCGACCTGGTTCACACGCAGGGCTACACGCTTTCCGGAGCGCGCCAGGCGCTGGATCAGGCAAAGCGGCGGCGGCCCGAGCAACCAAGGGCTCTTTACCAGGAGCCTGCGCGCGATTCCCAATCGCGCCTCCCGCTGGCGGGCAACGAAGCGACAAACCGGCTGGAGGAGGTGGCCCGCGCGGTGGGCCAGGCTCGCGCCGAGTTGCGGGAAATAGCCGCGCTGCTGGCCACACCGGACCCGCGCACGCCGCGCCGCCGACCGCGCGTCAGCGCAATGCATGAGCGGGAAGACACGCTTTTCCCCGCGTAGTTCATCTTCGCTACCCGTCCGAAAATGGCCTTGTTGAATCCCACTCATCGCGCGATGGGACTGCGCGATGAATGGGGCACTGCGGCACAGCGGAGTGCGGGGAATTACGGACTCTTAAGTGATGTGACTCAGGTCATACGGTAAAGTTCAAGCGACCGATATCGTAGGGTGTAGAAGGTTCCCCTTGTCGACGGTTTCCCCATCTCTCCACATTGTCCCCACTGCGCACAAGATGAAGCAGAAAAAGGTGCTGGTGCGGAGGATGTCACGCGACCGCTCGCAACAGGTCCGCCGCGCGGTGCAGTTTGCTTTCCTTGCGCTGAACGCATGGATCGGAGTTCGGTTCATTCTCTGGGTCCGTTTTTATGAGAGCCAGGGTAGTTCACTTTATGTGGCGCGGCCTGCGGGAGTGGATGGGTGGCTGCCGATTGCCGGGCTGATGAACCTGAGATATTCGGTTGCGACCGGAAACATATCGGGGATTCATCCATCGGCAATGATTCTGTTTTGCGCATTTCTGCTGGCGAGTTTGCTCATCAAGAAATCGTTTTGCTCATGGCTGTGCCCTGTGGGCACGGTTTCTGAGTACCTTTGGAAGATTGGCCGGAAGCTGGTGGGGCGCAGCCTGACATTGCCGCGGTGGCTCGATTGGCCGTTGCGCAGTTTGAAATACCTGCTGCTCGCGTTCTTTGTATTCATCGTGTTTACCATGTCGACCGAGGATCTGGGCGGTTTTCTCGCGTCGCCGTTCGGCATTGTGGCGGATGTGAAGATGCTCAACTTCTTCCGCCACATTGGCGTTGTGGGGCTTGCGGTGATTGCGGTTCTGGTGGTGTTATCATTCTTCATTCAGAATGCCTGGTGCCGCTATTTGTGTCCTTACGGCGCGCTGATGGGCGTGGTGTCAACGCTGAGCCCGGTGAAGATTCGGCGCGATGAGCAAGCCTGCATTGACTGCGGCAAGTGCAACAAGGCTTGCCCCTCGCATTTGCCGGTGGACCGGCTGGTGCAGGTTCGCTCCGTCGAATGCACGGGCTGCATGGAGTGCGTTGCCGTTTGTCCCGCGGAACATGCGCTGCAGATGGCGTTGCCGCCGTGGCCGCAGAACGTGGTGGATCGCGCTCTGCCGCAAGCAGCCCAGCTTCGCTGGCAGCGCCGCGCATTGAAGCCGCAGGTTGTGGCTGCGGTGCTGGCGGTCGTCTTTTTTGGACTGGTTGGCGCGGCGAGGGCTACTGGCCACTGGCAGACCAATATTTCGCGCGAGATTTATATGGACCTGGTTCTTAACGCGGATCGCTACGACCACTAAAGAGTAAAGAGAAACCAACGTGGCATCGCGACCGAGGACTTAAGTGATTAGTTGACAGCGATTGAGCTTGCTACATAGTGGACGCCGTCGAACTTCGCGGTGACATTAACATGGTCTCCCGGATGAAGATCCTGGCTCGCTGGAACGTCGGCAGAGTTGAAGAAGACCTGGTAACTCTTGTTATCTCGAGGATCGATCAGGACGAGCATTCCCGAGTGCATGTCAAGGGTGGATAGATTCCCGTTGAACTTGAATTCGGAGCCTGGCGTTGCGAGGATCTCGATTTGGCTGGCAACGCCTCGTCCCTTGCCATTCGATTCAAATCTGACCGAAATGAGGGCGTCTTTGACGAGGTCTGCGGTTTCCGCCTGAGCGGAAGAGATCGCCAGCTGTCCAACGCGAGCGATCTGCGTGCTCTCAGGCACGACCAGCCTGATAGGCTCGCGGGACAGCGCGGAACTAACAGTCAATTCACGAGTGCTTGAGTTGTAGTTCAGCACCCGGCCCTGGTATTCGCCTTCGGGTGACTGCGAAAGCACATGAACGCTGATGGCGTACACACTGGTTCCGTCCAGAACAGTCTGCACCGAGGCATGATCGGCGGAACCGAGGTCGCGAACAGAAATCTTCTTTCCATCACGAAACACCTGAGTGCGTTCATCAAACAGTATCTTCATTGGCCGCTGACCGAAGACCTTCAGCGTAAGCTCGTCACGAACGGGATCAACCTTCTTAATCTCTCCACCCACGATGGTGCTCTTGCCTCGGGGTACGGACGGTAACGCCGGTAGATCCACTGCCGCACTTTCAGACTGAAGCGCCGGCTGCCGGCTTGCGATTTCTTGTGACATGGCACTCGCGATGGATACCTGCGCGACTGCTAAAGCGCTAAACATAACTACCGCGAGGAAACGGTCCATACTGCACATCCTTTATTCTTTGCGACTGCTAACTTGTGAGACAGGTAATTTGATGGTGTTCGGCGAATCTGACTGGTCCGTGGACTATTTCAAGCAAGCGGAAGATTCTTTGCATGCCGGCAATATCCCCAAGTGTTGTGCAGCCACTGTAAGTGAGCCCAATCGAGACTTACGTTATGCTCAACCGGCCACAAGGAAAGGTCAAAAGAGCACAATGACCCATACGCCAATAAGATTATTCGCAGCCATCGCGATCATAGCTGTTATCAGTTCTCATGATGCCTGGGCGGGAAAGACTCTGAAAATCACCATCCCCAAGCACAGCGAGCTAACGCCCGTGCAGCGCCTCAATCGTGAAGGTGTTGACGCTATAAGGGGACAGCAGTACGAGAAGGCCGCAGCGCTCTTTTACAAGGCATATCTCTATGACCCAGTCGACCCCTTCACCCTGAACAATCTCGGATACATCTCCGAGTTGCAGGGAGAATTGGATCGTGCGCATAAGTTCTACGCGTTGGCTGCGGAACAAGGCAGCAATGCGAACATCGATCGGAGCAATGTGAAGCGGCTGGAAGGAAAGCCGATGCAGCAGGCCTTCGAGAGCCTCCAGGATGTTCCGATGCAGGTAAATCGCATGAATGTGGACGCAATGGAACTCCTTTCAGAAGACCGGGGCATTGAAGCCATTGCCCTTCTTCATGATGCTCTGGCACTGGATCCGCGGAATGCATTCACCTTGAATAACATTGGGGTAGCTGACGAGACCATTGGCGACTATGACAGCGCCTTGAAGTCATACGGCGCGGCTGCTGAATCACGCTCTGCAGAAATCGTAGTTGTCACGCTGGACCGCTCGTGGAGAGGAAAGTCCGTGAGTGTCATGGCGGCGGCAAGTGCGGCACGGCTGGAAGACCGGATTAAGAAGATGGATAGCGCTCATGTAAGCGCCGCTATGTTCGATCTCCGGGGAGTGTCCGCGACCAACCAGAACGATCCGCTTGCGGCAAGGCAGGACTTTTTACATGCCTACTTACTCGATCCGGCAAGCGCATTTTCGCTTAATAATCGCGGGTACGTTGCGGAGATGGATGGCGACCTTGAGACGGCACAGTTTTTCTACGGGAAAGCCCGAAAAGCGAAGGACTCGGATGATCGCGTAGGACTCGCCACACAGGGTTCAGCTGAGGGCAAGAAGCTCTTTTCAGTGGCCACTGACAGCAACCATCATGTGGATGGCGAGCTGGACAAGTACAGCGAGGCACGCCACCGCGATACAACTCCACTTGAACTGACACCACGCAATAATGCTGTGGGCGGGGATTCCAACACACAGACAGCGGAGCCTTCATCTTCCAACGTTCCGCCGGCAGCAATTCCATCCGTGCCGCAAGCGCACTGATTTCAAGAAGGAGTCTTTTCTCATGACAAGGCGCATCGCAGAGATCGCTTCACTTCAATCGATGAAATTCCTTTCCTGCATGCTCCTTGCTCCGAGGGATGGCGGGGATGCATTTTCACCAATCATGGCGGAGTTGAACCGGGATATTCGCGCCATAAGCCGCGAGCAGTTCGAAAATTTAGTGGCATTGGCAAATTCGAATCACGTCATCGTGCGCGGGCTGGTGGTGTTCGGTGAAATGATGCGCGAGGCGAAGGATGAGGTTCGCGCCGAATGGGCCGAGACAGCTCTTACTGCTGAGCAGGCGCGCATCACAAAGGCCCTTGGTTTCCTGCAAGACATTTGCTCCGCGTTCGAAGACAAGGAATACGGGATCGCGGTGATCAAGTCACTCGATCACTGGCCCGATCTCGGCAGCGACCTCGACCTCTACACAAATGCCTCTTCTGAAGACGTAATAAGCCTCATGCAGAAGCGCTTCGACGCTCAAATCTCTACACGCAGTTGGGGAGACCGCCTGGCGGGCAAGTGGAACTTTGTCATCGCCGGATTACCGGAAGCCGTAGAGATTCATATAGGGCGTTTGGGGCAAACCGGAGAACAGGCCGGAATTGCCTCGCGGCTTCCAGAGCGCTCGCGGCGGGTTGTCATCGGCAAACAGGCGTTTCGGGTTCCATCTGCTTCAGACCGGCTCATGATTTCCTCGCTGCAGCGAATGTACCGCCATTTCTATTTCCGGCTGTGCGACATTGTCGACACGATTGCGTTGTCCGCGGGCGGGGGCATTGACTACATTGACCTGCGCTCAGCGGCAACGGCGGCCGGCATTTGGGAAGGCGTTGCCACCTATCTTGCGATTGTGTCGGATTACGCGCAGAAGTATGGCGGCTCGGGTCTTGAACTACCCCAGTTTGTCACGACCGCAGCACGTTTTGGCGGCGATGAAGTCTATTACGCCCGGGACTATTTGCGTGTCCCAATCATGCCGCAATCCGCCAGGCTTTATGGAGAACAACTCGCCGGCCTGATGCGCAGGCGGGAATTGCAGAACGGTGTGCGCCTCAGCTTATTGCCATGGCTTGCTACGGCAGCATTGGTGGGGCAAAAAATCACCGGAAGCGATAAGGGCATTTGGTGAATCCACGGTCTCAGCCTGGGCCGTGTGGAGTGGGAGCCGGAGAATTCGGCTGCTTTCGTTGCTAGCTAACCAGTGGTCAACCAAGAGAGGGGATGCCGGGAGTTACGCCTCCGGCAAATTACAATGGGCGATCTGGTAACGACATCCACACCAACCTTGGGCGGCGCAGCATCCGCGAATTGGTCTGGGCACACAATGCAGACTGCGAGTGCTACCACGTTCTCATCCGTCGAATCTGAGCTGGGATCCTCTCTGAGCATGCAGGCGCCGTTCGCGGAAGTTTCGCGGCCGATTTTCGCGATTGATCCGTTGTCATTCAAGCGCGACAAAACATCAAGCGCCATATCGTTCGTTTTTCATGCAGTGGTAATCGTTCTGGTGCTTACACTGGCGCTGAAAGCCCGGACAGGCGTTGCGCTTCCAACGAACATAACTATCGTCCCGGTAGACTTCAAGCCCTACATTCCTCCCATAATCCTGCCTGTTGCAAAAGCAATGGGAGGCGGCGGAGGCGGCGGAGCGCATGACATAGTGGAGGCCAGCAAGGGACATTTGCCGACGATCGCGAAGGTCCAGCTCATGCCGGCGCAACTCGCCAGGTTCGATCACCCAAAGTTGGCAGCGGAGCCCTCAGAGCAAGTAAAAATTCCAGACAATAACAACCTGCCCAGTATTGGCATGTCGCAGTCGCCACAAATCGCGATGGCATCCCAGGGAAGCGGTAGCGGTTCGGGGTTTGGGCAAGGCAGCGGTGGTGGCATTGGTTCGGGTCACGGCGGCGGAGTCGGAGCGGGAAGCGGCGGCGGCTACGGCGGCGGCCTGATGAGCGTGGGCGGAGGCGTTGCCGCACCACAGCTTATTCATTCTGTTGAGCCCGAGTTTACCGAGGACGCTCGCCGGGAGAACTATCAGGGCAGCGTATCGATCAAACTCATTGTGGATTCGCAAGGGAACCCGCAGGACGTTCGCCTGGTAAGTCATCTTGGAATGGGACTGGAAGAGAAAGCCATCGCAGCAGTCAGGCAGTACAAGTTCAAGCC
>Ga0182030_10024813_pt1 | contig 10977 bp, 11 predicted proteins | sample 812S3MmetaG_FD_121299 | JGI IMG/M metagenome (GOLD analysis project Ga0182030, IMG submission 121299) | Permafrost microbial communities from Stordalen Mire, Sweden - 812S3M metaG (Illumina Assembly) | ecosystem: Environmental > Terrestrial > Soil > Wetlands > Permafrost | place: Sweden... | reverse complement strand
TGGTTGAGCAGCCAGGGCATGTAATCCCAGCCGCCGTTGGCGGCCCGATCATGTTGTCCCGCATTTTGCACATCGTAGCCGCTGTAAAAATAGCCGGTCCAGCCCCATTCCTCCGGCGCACAAACCAGCGCGTTGGGATCGTTGGATTTCACCATGCTGGCATAGTCAAATATTTTGTCCCGAATTTCCTGCATCGTCGGGCCCACCGGATGAACGTCCTGGTGCGTCGAGAACCAGATGCTGTGCTCGTTGTCCATCAGGTAATAGCGCACGCCGCCATTGGTGGACATTCCCCAGCGACTGGTCAGGTGTTGCACATAAGTCTGCTGGAAGGCGGAGTTGGTGGGGAAATTGGCGTCATTGGGATCGTTGGTGGTGATGAGCCAGCCGGTTTGCGTGGCGCTGTTGGTGCCAACGCCATTGCCGGCATCCGCATACCATTGCCAGTCGTTGGCGGTTTGCGGACCGTATTTGGCGATGGAATAACTGGCGAGCTTGCCGCGGCCGGAACCCAATTTCGGCATCCAGCCGATCATCGGAATGGTGATCATCGCCTGGGCGCCGCCGCTCCGGCTGTTGGCCACAAAATCGTCCGCCGACGCCCCGGGCGTGGCGCTGCCATCATCAATGCTTTCAAAATACCAATCGGCGGCGTGATTGTGCGCATTGAGCTGCCAGTTGTAGCGCGTCTCGGCGTTGCCGCCGGAACGGTTCAACGGGAAATTCAAATCCGCCAGTTGGTTCGACGACGCGAAGGCCACGCCATAAATCAGCGGGTTGATCGCATGGCGGTTCGCCAGCGCGTCAATTTGCACCGTCACGCTCGCGTTGGTCGAAGGTGAAACCGGCGCCCCGGATTGCAACAGGAGGTTGTCCACGTAATAGGCGTTGGTCGTGCCAAATGAAGTCAGTTGAATCGTGAAGCGATCGAAATTGTTGGCGTTGGCCACGCCCAACGCATTTAGCGGAACGATGATCTGTTTCCAGGTGCTGCCGGATGGCAGGGCAGATAGCGTGTAGTTGGAAGCGGTGGTCACCTGGGCCAGTTGCGCCTGAACCTGCAGCACCTGTCCGCCCTGGGAACCACCATTGACCCAGAAAGTCAGGTTGGTGTAGGCCGACGTGTCGAAATCGGGATGGTAGAAGGAAAGCCCCTCCCAGGCGTTTTCATTTGCGCTGATGGAATAAGTGCCACTGTACACCGGCGAAGGATTGGCCAGATTTCTCGTCCCCCAACTCCAGTCCACCCAGCCATTTTGGAGTGCGTCGTTGTAAATGACCTGGTCGGCGCGCGCCAAAACGATGGGCAGTCCGGCCAGCAAAATGAAAAGCAAAGCCAGCCACCCGCGACGGCGGGAACAACCATCGTTAGGCTTTGTCGGGATGGATTGCACCATGGCACTATGCGTTCGAATCCCATGCATCGCCAGTGGTTTTCGTGTCCCCTATTTTAACTTCTAATTTGTCCATTCCCGATGCCCAGCCACTTGTAGCTGGTCAATTCCTCCAGACCCATCGGGCCGCGCGCACCGATTTTGTCGGTGCTGATGCCGATTTCCGCACCCATGCCGAATTCTCCGCCGTCGGTGAACCGCGTCGAGGCGTTCCAGTACACCGTCGCCGAATCCACCTCGGCCAGGAACTGCTTCGCGTGCGCCTCGTTGCGCGTGACGATGCTGTCCGAATGCGCCGAGCCGTAGTGATTGATGTGGTCAATCGCCGCCTTCACGCCGTCCACCACCCGGATGTTCAGGATGTAATCGTTGTATTCGGTGTAAAAATCCTGCTCGGCCACGGGCCGGATTGCGGATTGCGGATTGCGGATTGCGGATTGAACCAGCCCCAGCGAAACCGCGTCACAACGCATTTCAACTTTTTTATCGGCGAGCTTCGGCGAAATCTGCGGAAGAAATTTTTCTGCCACCGCCTGGTCCACCAGCAACGTTTCCATCGCGTTGCACACAGCGGGCCGCTGGACTTTCGCGTTCATGGCGATCTCCCCGGCCATTTTCAAATCGGCGTCGGCGTCCACAAAAACGTGGCAGACGCCCTTGTAATGCTTGATGACCGGCACCTTGGAACATTCGGCCACGGCGCGAATCAAGCCCTCGCCGCCCCGGGGCATGCACAGGTCAATGTATTGTGTGAGTGAGAGCAAAATGGGAATCGCCTCGCGATCAGCCACGGACACAACCTGGATGGCGTGTTCGGGAAAACTCGCCAGCGCCTGCCGCCCCGCCTCAATCATGATTTGCGCAATGGCCTGGTTCGAGTTCAACGCCTCCTTGCCGCCGCGCAGAATCGTGGCGTTGCCGGATTTGAAACACAGGCTCGCCGCATCCGCCGTCACGTTGGGACGCGATTCATAAATAATGACCACCACACCGATGGGCGTGGAAATCTTTTGGAGCTTCAGGCCGTTGGGCCGGACACGCTCGTCCAGAATTCTCCCGACTGGATCCGGCAGCGCCGCCACCTCGCGCAGGCCGTTTGCCATTCCCGCGATGCGTTCGTCATCCAGCCTGAGCCGGTCGAGCATTGCTGTTGAAAGACCGCTTTTCGCACCGGCGTCCATGTCGAGCGCATTGGCTGTTTTGATGACGCCGGAATTTTTTTCGAGCGCAGCCGCCATCGCGAGCAGACACGAATTCTTCTCCGCCGTCGTGAGCCGGGCGAGTTCGCGCGACGCCGCCTTGGCGTGCCGGGCCAGTTGCGTCATTTGCTCGTTCAAAGTCATGCGGTGAGAAGGTAAGCCAAAAAGCCAAAGTTAAAAGTGTGAAGTTTTCCGCGCGCATTTCAGCCCGGGGCAGATTTGTCTTCCGCCAACCGCGAGCCGGGATGATTTGGTCCGACAACTTTTGCAAAGAGGTTGCCAAGGAATGGAGAGAGTGTTTTTGCGTTTGGTCGAAACTCATAACATGATTGCTGGCAATCAATTAGCGGCAGGACACGTTGACCAAACGTCGGCCGCACCATCAGCCGGCAGCATTCTGAGGACGGCGTTTAATGAGTTCAGCTTGTCGGCTCGAATCGTTGAGAAGTTGCGTGCCACAATCGAATCTCACGCGCCGGTCGGTTATGAGAATGAAACCGGTTTCCATTACAACGGGGAAGCGTCTGACGGGTTCTTTTCAATTTAAGGCCGGCGCGCAACGCGTTTTTGAAGCGCGGTGCCGGCAGTGCGAGTTCGAATTTTGATTCGGGCGGGCAGCCGTTTATTTCAGCGGGGTTCTTCACCCCCACCTCCTTGGCGTCTGCCGCCCGAATCGGTTTTCCGCGCGCGGGCTGTCCCGTGCCTGGTTTTTGTTCGGGTGGCGGTCGTTTTTTTCAATGGGCATCCCCTGCCCGGCCTCCTAGCGACCGTCGCCCGAACCTTCTTCTGCTCGAGCCGCCTAAAACATGTAACTCAGGCTCACCTTTAATAACACCGGTGCGGCCACTTGATTGCCCGTGAAATTCTGAAACACTGGAAATTCGGCATCCGCGTAGATTTTCACCGGATGAATGTGAAATTCGATGCCCGGAGAAATCAGGAGGCGCTGGTAGCCGGAGTTGTCGGGATTGGCGGCGGCCCCGCTGTCGCTCGTCCGTTCGGAAAAAATGACCTGTCCCACCGGTGAAATTCTCACCCGCCCCAGCGAGAACCCCCGGTAATCAATCCCGGCAGCGGAGTCCAATTCAACGCCCGGACGATATTGAGCTTGAATCAACACCGGCGCGTCCAGTTGCAATTGTGCAAACCAGTCCCATTTTTGATCGCGATCCAAATTGCCGCGATAAAAACCGCCGAGCAAAACATCCGTGCTCCCGGTCCCGATTTCCGTGTCGCGATCAACGTCGCCAAAGGCGTTGTTATAGGTCCAATCACCGGTTGGCAGCTTGACGCCGAAGGTCACGCCGGCGGACAAATCCGCAAAAAATCCCGTGTAGATGCCTTCCAGCCGGGTGTCGCCCAGCGCACCCCAGTTGATGGTGGTAATGGGATTGCCGGGAGCCGCGCTGGTCGTCTTGAAGGTGCGATAGTCGTAAGGCACCTCCAACTGAACTCCCCAACTGCTGTTGAACATGTATTGGAGACCGGCGGTGAAAAAGTCCGTCTTGATCTGCTTGTCGTCATTGTCCGCCGCCGGCGCCTGCGATGTGCCGCTCCAATTATGATTCTGATCCTGAAAATCATATTGAAGATAGGCCATCCCGCCCCCCCCGGATGGAAACATCGAACTGGTTCCCACGTCAAAAACACCGCACCCGCACGCGCAGGCATGAACCACACTGGGCGCGAGCATCCCCGCCAACCAGCCACAACCCGCCTTTACCACTGCTGCTGAATCAAATTTATTTTTCATTTTCATATTTTTAAATTTCAAAATTGCGAGACCACGCCACCAGGCGGGTCTCAAATTAATGGGAAAACCGACACCCGTGCCAACACGGCACAGGCATTAGAACTGCGATGGGTCAGGCGACAAAACGGCGAGGCGGTGGAGTGGGCGGTCGAAGTGCGACCGATTCGGCGAAAGTGTTCACTTGCGGCAACAGCCGAAAATGGGACGGCGCGGCGAGAATAAAATTTTTCTGCGACGGCGGATATTCGAACTTTTGAGTTTGCAGCGTGAACTCGGATTTCTTCTCCGATTTTTTCCCGGCGGCAATTGCCTTGCACAGACAGCAGGGATGCCGGCCGTCAAAGGTGTGCGTCACCGCTTCGGCGACGGAGTGCGTGCAAAGATTGTCCGCCAGCATCGTCGTCCACGCGACGGATTGGAGCACGGCCCAATGCGCGTTCGTCGCCGCGACGAGCGCGAGAATCACACAAATTTTGCCGAACCGGACGAACATGGAGGCACGCTCGCTTTTTGTTGTGCCCAAGTCAAGTTCCGATCAGCGTTCGGAGATCCACACCAGCGTGCCGCTGGGCAGTTGGTCGAAGAGCGGAATCAAATCGTCCGCCGCCAGATGGATGCAGCCGCAGGACGCCGGCCGGCCAAGCGTGGTCTCGTCGCCGGTGCCGTGAATGTAAATGTAGCGCGCATGAGAATCCACGCTGCCGCCGCGGTTGAAGCCGGGTTCAAGCCCTTCGAGCCAGAGAATGCGTGTGGTGATTTTTGCATCCGCAAATTCCGGTTGCGACGTGTGACCGATTACGTGGCGCGATTTGAAAACCGTTCCCGCCAGTTCGCCCGCGCCGATTTTTTCCGCAATGCAGTGCAATCCCAGCGGCGTACCGTTTGAACCTTCTTGCTGGCTGATGCCAAAACGCGATGTGGAACAACGCATTTTTTTTATGCAAAGCCCCGAAGACGCAGAATTATTTTCAAAAAGTGAAACCGTCTGATCCGCTACACTAACCATGAGCGTGAAACGCGTCGGAACCACGCCAAGTCTTTTACAGGCCAGCAGGAAACTTTCGAATGGACTGGAAGCAGCAGGCATCGGAATTTTCAGGCGGGACACCTGCGCTATTTCAATTTCTTCACGAGCACCTTGGAATTGCGTCCGCTTTGCTCGTATTTTTCCCGGCGCGCGGGCGGCAGATCGTCGGGCGTGCCTTCGGCGAAGCCGCCTTTGGATTGAAAATACGTGAACGCCTGCGTCGAGAGTGTGAGCAATTCGTTGAGGCCCATTTCGCGCGCCTTGTTCTCGACAAACTGGATCAGCTTGCGCCCGATGCCCTGGTTCTCGTTCGACGCACTGACGTAAAGGCACGCCAGTTCGCCCTTCTTTTGCTCGGGATAAACGTGCAGCGCCACGCACGCGACCGGATTTTTATCAATTTCAAAAATGAAATAGTCGCCCAGGCTCTTCTCAATCACCGCCCGGGTGCGCTTGACCAGTTCATCCGATTCGACCGCCGCCTTGGTCAGCAGTTGGATCGCCCGCACGTCCTTTTTCTTGGCCAACCGGATCTGCTGGTATTCATTTGCGTAAATGAGCGTGCCGATGCCGTCGTTCGAAAACACCTCGGCCAGCAGACCCTCATCCACCTTGCCGTTGATGATGTGAACCCGTGGAATGCCGGCCTTGCAGGCGGCGCTGGCGTGTTGCGCCTTCGACAAAATGTCCGGCGCGAACCCGGCGCTGTTCTGCGACAACAGTTTCTCCAGTTCCGCCACCAGCATCTGCCGGATGAGCTGGCCATTGTAAATCAGGCCGTCCTGCGCCGTGATGAAAATCAATTTGATGGCCTTCAGCGCGTCCGCCACCGCCACCGCCACGCCGTCGGAATTCACCCGGTACGTCTTGCCGTCGCCGTCGAACCCGAGCGGCGGGATGACCGGCACCACGCCCTGCGACAGCAGCGACTGGAGCAGTTCCACGTCCACACGTTCAACCTTGCCGGTGAACAGGTGGTCCACGCCCTGGATGATGCCCATCGGGTGGGCGATGATGACGTTCGTGCTGGCGGCGCGGAGGTCGTTGGCCGAAAGCCCCTCAAGAATCTCGTGCGTCAGCCGGTTCGCCGCGGTGAGCGCCAGATTGAGCGTGATCGCGTCCGTAACGCCGGAACCGTCAAGGTTGGAGACCTGAACCTTTTGTTCTTCGGCCAGCGCCTTGATCTGCGCCGAAGCGCCATGGACGAGGACCACACGGATGTTCAGCGACCGCAACACCGCCACGTCCAGCAGCAGCGTGGCGAAGTTCTCGTCGGTGACGATCGCGCCGTCAATGCTCAGGATGAACGTCTTCTCCCGGAATTGCGGAATGTATTGCAGGATGCCCCGCAGGTCGGTCAGTTTCACTTTGGCTTGTCAGGTTGTTTCAACGCCCAGATAAGTATTCGGTTTTCGGGGCGATTCAACAATTATTTTGGACGAACTTCCGGCAAGCCCGGACAATTTATTGCCGCGCGCAGACGATGCCGCGCCCCCACGAACACTAATCCGGTCGCAACGCCTGCGGAAAATCCATCGCGCCGTGTTTGATGCGAAGCACTTCCAATCGCATTTCCGCATAGCGGTAGAAAATCAGATAATTTTCAAAATCATCCACGCGCCACGAACGGATGTTCTTCAAATCCCGGCCGCGAAATTTTCGCAGCCTCCCTTTCAACGGTTGCAACGCCAGCTTTTCAACCGTGCCGTCAATCGCCCTGAGAAAATGAAGCGCGGCTTCGGGATTGTTTTCACGGATGTATTGGAAGTAGCCGAAGGCGTCCAGTTCGGCATCGAGGCGGACGAAGATTTCAACCGCGTTCAATCGGCCAGGGCGGCGAAATGGCCGGGCTTGTATTTTTTCAACGGACTGCGGAGCGAGTGACGCAAGGCCGCTTCCAGTTGTGGGTCGCTGTCCTCCTGCTCGACGAGTTCATACACGCGCAACGCCTCGCGGATGACCTCGCCTTGCGACAAATAGCCGCCGCCCTTCATTTTCCGGCCGACGAATTTTTCCTGATGCGGCGTAAGCAAAACTTTCATGGCTGGAAACTAAATGTTGACCCCGGCGTTGTCAAAAAGTTTTAAGAACGCGCCGTCAATCGAGAGGATAAACGTCTTCTCCCGGAATTGCGGAACGTATTGCAGGCTGCCCCGCAGGTCTCGGCATCCGTCCAGCCTTTGAGCTTCAGCGCGGCCAGCGCCAGCCCTCTGATGATAACGCGATTTGTTTTCACAAATTTTTCCGGTCAGTATGACGAATACGATGTGAGCTGATAAACCACCGGAATCGCATTCTGCTCATCCACGTCGTAATCCACCCATTTGACCATGCCCACGCCCAGAGCAATCCATTCGTCATGGGTGGGATTGGGATTGCCAGACCCTAAATCCGTCTTGTGGAATTTGATGCAGTTGGTGAATGTCCCGGCCGGCACCGTCACGGTTTCAATGGCGGCAATGGCCACGCGCTCATTGCTCGCATTGGTGATCACCGTGCCCACCGTTCCAACAAAGAATTCCTCCGATTCAATGTGATTTTGCGGATCATCCAGGCTCCAAGCCTGCTTGTCGTCAGCGCGAAAAATCATGGTGCCGCCCGAAACGCCGCCAGTCACTCCCGCGGCGGCCTCATTGATTACCCCATAATAATTGGTGTATTCCGGCAAATAACAACGTCCCAGAATTTTCAAGGTCTGGCTGTGCGTCTCTTTCAAGGCATTGGTCACCGAGAAAACAAATGTGCCCGGCCGCATCGGCCAGAGCAGGCCGTTGGTGTAGCACGCGACGCGGTAGAACATCGGCACGGCCTGGGTCATGGTTGCGTTGGTGGAGCGGATTGCCGTGAGAAAATCCCATCGGTCGCTCCAGGATGCCCCGGTCCCTAACGCGGGCGACCATTGGACGCTGTAATCGCTGCCGACTGGCGCGGTTACGGTCAACTTGCCGTTGGCGCCAAGGGAAGTTATTTGCACCGGTTGGGCGAATACCATCTGGCTGGATAAAATTCCGGCGGCGATAAACCATTTGACGGCGGATTTTGTTTTCATAATTATTTTTTGGTTGATGGCTGGTTGTTTTTTAATTTTTTCATTGTTTCATTGCGCGGTGAGAATTCACGGTGATTGGAGGCGCTAGAAGCGGTCGGGATAATTCGTCCACTACGGATCGGGAACGATGCTGCCACAAACGACGATTTGATAGGCTGTGCTCATAAAATTTTTGGCCGCGAAGAGGCGCAAAGGGCGCAAAAGAATTTTTCCTGCGGGATTTCGCCCTTTTGATTTGTGTCAAAAGTTAGGTCTGACCCCTTTTATGTTTCCAAACATCCAAATTATTTGCTCAACCGGAAGAACAGGTTCCCCGCCGGCGCGGTGATGGTGATGCTGTTCGTGCCGTTGGTGGTGTTGATTTGATAGCCGCTCGGCCCCCAACCATTGGCCAGCGCGAGGTTCGCATTTTGCTGCAAGGTGCAACTGACGGTATTCGGCCAGGACACGGAGACCATGTTCCCATTATGTGTGATGGTGAGGTTCGGCAACCCCGCCGTTTGCACTACGGCGATGAGGCTCCAGAATCCGCCGGTGAGCGAATAATTGCCGCCGGTCATTGCGCCGCTGGCATCCGGCTGGCCGATGGTGCCGGTGATTTGATAGGTTGCGCCGGTGCTCGTGCCGCCACCGCCGGCGATTTTATACCAGTCAATGGAGTAGGTTTGGGCGTAGCTGATGGTGGAAATCAGCAGGCTAAAAAGCAGAATAAGATTTCTCATGGCGTCCTCATTTCATTTCGACGAGTTCTTTTACCGCTACTTCCAATTTATTCAAACGTGCTTCAAGTGATGCGTTCTGCTGTTTTAACTCCGCGTTCTCGGTTTCCAGTTTCTGATTCAACCCGGGGGTTAAAAGTGCTACCATAGGATTGAATTTTGGGCTTGTTCGTCGAGGTTCCAAACAGAGCTTCCACCAGCATCATCAGTCACAATGAATATCTGCAAGTATCCAGCTTTATTCTTTGCCAAAACCGGATTACGGATGTTCACAAAGTAAGACTTTTCCTTTGAGTCCCTATGCTGAATTTTTTGCCAAAGTCCCGTTGAATTTGCGGAGGCGGGTGGCCACGCGGTAATGTTGGGGTTATACAAAGGCGTATTTGAGAGGTTGGCCGGGTCTATGGAAAAGACCCAAATGTCGCTTTGCGTCTGCGCGAAAACGCAGATGTGGCCATTATTGCTGATATCAGCACCGAATATCGAACAGAATTTATTTTCAGCACCGGGTATTGCCGGCAAGGGACACCAATCGGTCCAGCCTAGCATTCCCGAGTCAGGGAAAGTCAGATTATTCGTATTATCGGGGCTAGTTGGCGACATAATGCGCAGATTAACCTCGGGTTTGCTTCTTTGTTCGGCAATCAGATATGCGAGACCATCCAAGCCGGTGGTAAAGACGAAGCGCAAATGATCGGTTTGGAGCTGGTTTTCACCATTGACATTGATTTCTGTTTGAACCTGCGCCTGAGCGATGGCAGGAGTGCCGGTTAACGAGATCCCGTAATTTCCCAAGCTTTGCCAGTTAATGTTATCCCAAGAGCCACTGCTGCCCATAGCTAGCCGCTGCTGAAGAAACCACAATTCCCCATCGCGACCAATAGCGAATACGCTGAGTGTGCTACTGTCAATAGTCTTCGGCCAGTAGCTGACAGGATCCGGAAGGTCGCTTGGAAAGACGGCAAATCCACCAAAATCACCGGAAGGAGGATGGCCAAGTTTTTTCCAATTGCTCCAAGGGGGACCGACTTTTGTCCGCGCAACCGTATAAAGATCACGCGGTCGGGCAGCATTTGTCCAGTATTCCGCAGGGTCTTCATTAGGCAGGACTGACACAAATAGTTGCAAATGACCGTCAAAATTGTATGCGGCTTTCAATCGGCTGCCGGTCTTTCCCCCCGGCCAGCCAGTGGCGTCGAGTTTTTTAAGGGTGGCCACTGGGAAGTCAAAGTTCTGACTTGTCTTGTTCTGATATTTTTGCCAAACGTGACGCATTCTATCAAAATGCCCAAATATTTCCACATAGGCTTTTGGGGTAGTAGCCCATGCAGTTGTGTCGTTGGTGGCAATAATCGGCGGATGAGTGCCAGGAATAGGACTGTCTGTAGGATTCAGAATAGGTGCTATCTCCCACGTGTCCCATGGATTTGGATTTGTGCTATTGTTTTTTTTCCATATGGTAAAGATTTTCGGTGGGTTTTGATCCTTGCCTGTGCCAACCATTAAAATCCATGTATTGCCATTTTCAAAGGCCACCGATGGGAAATCAGGGAAATCAAGGTCCGGGCCATAAACTTTTGTCCAAACTGGCAGTGTGGGATTAGGCATAATGTCTCCTTTTAGTTTTTTTAGGTTTCTCAATATCCGAAAATGGTTCCGGTGGAGCTTAAGATTATAAATGCGTTGTTGCCGGCGTATTGGAGTTCGATTGATGCTCCAAGCCCGCCACATATAAAACCTCCAGTGCCGACGGTTGTGGTGCTGCTCGGAGACGCGACGGCTGGCGATGAGGTGTAAATTTGGCCGCCGTAAACGCCCGCAACCAGCTTGCTGCCG
>Ga0182030_10024812_pt1 | contig 10977 bp, 9 predicted proteins | sample 812S3MmetaG_FD_121299 | JGI IMG/M metagenome (GOLD analysis project Ga0182030, IMG submission 121299) | Permafrost microbial communities from Stordalen Mire, Sweden - 812S3M metaG (Illumina Assembly) | ecosystem: Environmental > Terrestrial > Soil > Wetlands > Permafrost | place: Sweden... | reverse complement strand
TGGGCGCGAAGCGGAAACAATTGATCCGATGCGGGGCGCCAGGTTTCTGACAGCGGGAAGCGAATGCGGCCGTCCGAAAGCCAGGAGTCGAACGGCAAAGATCAACCCTTTGCAGTCCTCCAACACGACCGGCGGACGAGGCGAGTCGAGCGACACGCAACTTTCAATGCGCGGTCAAAAGGCCGCAGTCTCTTGCGCGCCGCCGCTTACCGCCGAGCCTGACTTTCGAGCTTCCTCGGCGCCTTGAAAATCAATATGGCGAGCATCAGCCCCCAAATGTTGCGGTCCAATATGAAAGCCTTCTCGGCGAGGCCGCCGACGGGCGCCTTTGAGACGACGACGAGGACCAGGATGACGAGGAGCAGCACGGATAGCCAAGCAAGGGCTGTCAGAATCGGCTGCCAAATTTTCCAATAGGCGTCGCGTCTCAACCGCGCCGAGATCACGACGGCGCCGACCGTGAAGAGCACCCAACCGACAAGAGCGTCCACCAAATGAATCGCACCGACTGTCGTCGTCGGCGGCGCTCCCGGGGGGAGAATGTCGGTCGGGAATGCGAAGTCGACAGCAAACGTTATGCCGACGACGGCGAGCAAAACGGCGCCTGTCTTCGACAACGCCTCGGACGGAACCACGAGAGCGAGGGAGGCCGCGAGAGCGAGACATCCGAGGCAGGACGCGAGGAACGCCGATCCGTAGATCCAGCCCAGGGAACCCACGGCGTAATCGCTGATATAGTCGCTGAAGAAATTGTACTGCGTGTTGACGACGTGCGCGACAACCGCGGCCACCAGGAAGTACGCCGTAGCCAGGATCGAAACCATGGCGGCCTGCTTGCCCAGTCCCACGACGTCAAATGCGCCCCCGCCGGCTTCGGGCGCCAAATGGCCTTCTGCGGTCGAGCGAGGCGGGTCGCTCGTTCTCTTTTCCGACATCATGCAAATGTCCGATCGATCGTCGTGCTCTGCCGGCGCGCCTGCAATTTGTTGGAGGAAGCGCTCGAGCCAGCTTCAACGGTATCGGTCTCTTGCTCGACGGATCAGAGTCGGAAAGTACTCAAGAGATTACAAGCCGATCGGTGGCGAAACCCTGCGCCCGAGATAGGTGGGCGTCAAAGCGGCGATTCGGGCTACACGACGCGATCGTCGGTGGCCTGGTTCGGATGGCTGCTCTCGGGGCGGATGACGTCAGCTTTGTACGACAGGAGAGGCCGCGAGACGGTCGTTCGGGCGATTTGCCGCTCGTGGCCACAGGCACGGCGGCTTTCCATTTTACAGAATTTGTGCTACCATTGAAATTCTCTTTTCCGGCATCGCGGCGACACCCGCCGCCGCGGCCGATCACGACGGCAGCCGCAAGCGGCGGCGCGAGCGGCACGGCGAGGCAGCGCCAGGCGAAGCCGACTCGACAGACGCCGAGGCCGCCCTTGACGCAACGGACCGCCTTGATTTCGTTGATGATCCCGCCGCGCCGTCAAGCGCCTGGCTTGACAAAACTTGACGAAACTTGACGAGACTTGACGCGTCGCTTGACGGCGCTCCTGCTCACGCCCCTGGATAATCCTCCAGCCGCCCCACCGCCGGCTCACGCGCCTCGCGCAGCACCTCGCCGACTTCCTCGACCTTGCGCATCACGCGCAGGAGGTTGCGGTTGGCGATCTTCTCCAGGTCGCGTTCCGAGAAGCCGCGGCGGAACAATTCGGCGAACAGGTGCGGGAAACGGGCGACGCTTTCGAGCCCGAGCGGCTCGAGGCCGCCGTAATAGTCGGAGCCGATTCCGACGTGGTCGATCCCCGCCGTTTCGACCAGATAGACGATGTGGTCGGCGACCTGGGCGAGCGTCGCGCGCGGGGCCGGACCCTGGCGCGCTTCGATCGCCGCGATGCGCCCCTTGGGGTCGGCGACCAGCGGCGCCTTGCCGTAGCCGTCGAGCGAGCCCCTCAGCCAGTTGCGCAGGTCCTGCGAAACGAAGCCCGGCACGAAGGTCGCGAGCACGGCGCCGCCGTTCGCCTTCAGCCGCCTCAGCACGTCGTCGGGCGCGTTGCGCGGATGGTCGCACAAGGCATAGGCGTTGGAATGCGACAGCAGGATCGGCGCCTCGGAAACGTCGAGCAGGCGGCGGATGCCGTCGTGTGAGACATGCGCGCCGTCGACGATCACGCCCAGGCGATTGCATTCGCCGATCACCGCGCGGCCGAAGGCGTTGAAGCCGCCGTGGCGCGGCGCGTCGGTCGCCGAGTCGACCCAGTCGAGCGTCTCGTTGTGGCAGGGGATCAGCATGCGCGCTCCCGCCGCATGCCACAGTCTGAGCGGCGCCAGCGCGTTCTCCAGCCCGACGCCGCCCTCGACGACGATGTAGGAGGCGATCCGGCCCGCCTTCTGCGCGCGGGCGAAGTCGGCCGCCGAGCGCGCCGGCAGGAAGACGTCGGGATGCGTCGCCTCGATGCGGCGGATGAGGTCGATCTGCTCGAGCGCCGTGCGCGCCGGGTGGGGCGCGTTGGTCGGCTGGAACGCCGCCCAGAACTGCGCGCCGACCCGGCCCTCGCGCAGGCGCGGGATGTCGGTGTCGCTTTCGGCATGAACGCGCGTCAGGTCGTAGGCGCGCACGTCGCCGCGCGCCTGCCTGTCGACCCGAATCGACCAGGCGAGATCGTTGTGGCCGTCGAACAGCGGCGAGCGCTCCAGCAGCGCTTCGGCCCGGCTCAGCGCGTCGTCGTTACCCATCCGCGGCGAATCCCCTTTTCAAGGCGGGCCGATGCAATCACCATTCGCTCGCCGGCGCCAGCGCTCGCGGTGGGTCCGTCGGCTTGTCAACCGCCCGCTCCGGTAGATAATGCCGCGACTGGCGAGCGGATCGGCGCCGCCGGCTGTGGCGGACGGGCGGAACAAGCGACCATGGGCGCTCAGCGGTCGGGCAAGTCGGGGCGCGACATCGTCGCCTATTTCGCCGGCTGCCTGGCCAATCTCGCCAACGGCAACGACGCGCTCGCCGACGGCGAGGAGATCGTCGTCGTCAGGCCGTTCCATCTCTATGAGCGCGTGCGCCGGCTGTTGACCCTCAATCGCCGCTATTGCGAGGGCCTGGTCGGCGTCTGGGCCTACCCGCCGCCGGACGGCGCCGAGGAGGCGGCGGAATTCTATTTCGACCGCGTGCTCGACCGGCCGATCGCCGCGCGGCGCAACGAGCCGACCTCGGCCGACAACCTCGCGGCGCTGGTGGCGACCCGCGCCGCCGGCCCGATCGCCCCGCCGCCGCGCGACGAAGCGCTGTCGACCTGGAAGGCCCTGGTCGGCGGCCCGACGCGCCGGCGCCGCTTCCGCGAGACGAGCGAGCTGTTCGAATTCTCCAACCGCATCCTCAAATGCCTCGACGCCGCCAACCGGCCCTACGCCGAGACCTTGCGGCTGGGCTTGTGCCCGAAGGAATGGCTCGCCGGCGACGACGCCGCCGGCGTCAACACGCTGAAGGCGGCCAACGGCTTCCTCAAGGCGCTGAAGGCGCAGATGGGCGAGACGCTCGGCCGCCGGCCGAGCGACGCGGAGCTCGAAGCCGCCTTCGCCGCCGCGCCGGTCCCCGGCTCGAAGACGGGCAAGGACTTCGCCGCGACGCCGCTCGGCTCGGCGATCCTCACGCGCGTCGCCGGCCAGGACCAGACCTATCTCTTGTCGTTCGAGTCGGTCGAGGCGACCCAGGCGGCCGAGATTTCCGACGAGGCCGACGGGCCGCTGATGACCCAGCAGGAGGCCGCGCCCTATCTCGACGCGGCGGTCGAGGCGGGCGCGATCGCCCCGCCCGAGCGCGACCTGCTGGCGGCGGTCATGGCGGGGCGGACGCTCAACCAGGCGCTCGGCGAAAGCCTGTTCCTGCGCCGCCGGGTCAAAGTCGATTTCGAAGGCGACGTCGCCGCCTATGTCGAAGACCTGTCGGCCCGGACGGCGCGCTTCGTCGTCGTCGCGGCCGCCAGACCGTAAAGACGGGGCGACGCCTGCCGCCCACGGGAACGATGGCCGGGCCGAGGAGAATGAGATGACTTCGACCTTCGATCCGCGCGAGGCGGCCCGCTTCCTCAGGACGCTGCGCGTCGCCGCCCAGACGGCGATCGCGCGCCACGACCTCGGCGGCGTCGGCGCCGGAGCGCGGCCAATCTCGAGCTTCGCCGCCCTGGCGGCCAAGGGCGCGGAGGATTGGCGCTTTCCCGCCGCCGGCATCCTCAGCGGCGACGGCCTGGTGCTGGCGCGGCTGCTGCACGAGAGCGAAGACGCCAAAGTGCTGGCGTTGCAGGCGCAGGGCGTCGCCGGCCTGAGCGGCTACGCCGAGCGCGCGGTCAAGGTGCGGCTGGGCGAGGGGTTCGAGATCGACGGCATGTTCGACCGCGACGGCGGGCTGCATGTCGTGCTCGACGCCGAGGCGCTGGCTCGCGCCGATTTCGCCCGCCTCGAAGTCGAACTGCTGGATTCCGCCCCGTGACCGCTCGCGTCTTCGTGCCCCTGGTCGGCGCGAACGGCGAGGGGGCGCAATTGTTCGAGGCGATCGCCGGCGACTTCGCGCCCGAGCCGCATCCCGCCAAGCTGGTGCCGCAGATCGCCGAGCTGTTCGACTTCGGCCTCTACGGCATCGGCCAGATCGTGCGCGAGGCGGCCACCCGCTTCGTCGCGGCGCGGCGCGCCCGGCTGTGGCTCAGCCGCAGCAACGGCCTCGTCCATCCGTGGAACCTGCGCATTTCCGATTTGCAGATCGGCCGATTGTCGGACGAGAACGCGCGCTCGGCCGGGCTCGGCCTGACGCTGGCGGCGATCTGCCAGGCGTTCGGCCGCGACCCCGGCGTGGTCTTCGCCACCGGCGAGATCGTGCTGCCGAACGCGCCCGGCGCGCCGACGGTCGCAATCGGCCCGGTCGGCGGCGTGCGCGGCAAGCTGTCGCTGATCGGCGACTACATCGTCCAGCACCGCCAGGCGCTCGAGGGCCGCAAGATGGTGGTCGCGCTGCCGGCAGGCGCGATCGACGGCCGCCCGCTGGCCACGGCCGAGGCGGGCTCGCTCGATCGCTTGCGCAAGGCGGCGGACGAAGCCGGCGCCGAGATCGAATTCGTCTTCGCCGACTCGCTGGACGCGGTCGAGCCGGCGCTCGGCCCCTTCGCGATGCGCGAGATCGTCACGCCGGCGCGCGCGCTCGCGGCGTTCGCCGCGCTGGTGGCGGTCGCCGCCGTGGTTTCCGGTTGGCTTTCGCTGTTGCATGCGCCGATCGCGCTGGCCTTCGAGCCGGTCGGCGCGCCGACGCGCGCCCTCGCCGACGACGCGGCCCCGCAGCGCGCGCGTTACGACGCCGCCGCCGACAAGCTGCAGTTGCTCGGCCCCTGCTTCGACGACCAGCGCGAGCCGCTGGTGGTCGGCGGCGAAACCCTGGTGCTGAAGGTCAGCGCGCGCGACGGTCTGCCCTACGCCAGCCTTCTGCGCCCGCCGCGGCTGTTCGTCGCCTCGGTGTCGCGCGCCGCCGATCCGGTCATCCTCGATGCCGAGCATTTCCGCTCGCTCGCCCCGGCGCCGCGCGGCGGCGGCGAGATCGACTTCACCGCCGCGATCCCGATCGAGCCGGTCGAGGACGAGGTGCGGCTGTTCGTCGTCGCCACCCGCGACCCGTCGCTCGAGATCAGCGCCCTTCAGGACGACCTGCGCACGGCGCTGAGGGGGCTTTCCGGCGCGGCCGTGCTGACGACGACGACGAGCTTCCTCGCCGACCGGGTCGGCGCGGAGATCAGCTACCAGTTCAAGGTGACCAACGATGCGCGCGCTTGTCCCGCCTGACGCGCTTCGGCGCCTCGGATCGATCGCCGTCCTCCTCGTCGCGGTCTGCGTCGCCGCGCCCGCCCGCGCCGCGCCGCTGGCGCTGGCCAGCGATTCCGACTTCGCCGCCTTCGCCGACCGGCTGCGCGCCTTCGCCGACGCAACCCGCGTGCGCTGGGTCGTCGCGGCCAGGACCAGCGCCGACGCGGACGCCGCGGTCGCCGCGCTCGCCCGGCGGCTCGCGCCGATCGACCGGCCGCTGCTCGACCGGGTCGACGCGCTCGCGCTCGCCGACGTCGCGCCGAAGCTCGCCGATGCGGCGAGCCCGCTGGCCTGGATGGTCGCGTCGGGCGGCGGCGACGGCGCAAAATCGCACGCCTGCTCGTGGCAGGTGTCGGTCTCCGACCCCGCCTTCCCGACCGTCGGCGAGACGCCGTTATCGATCGGGTTGGCGCCGAACGACCGCCTGCCGGTCGGGGCCGGCGCGACCTTCCGCGTCGGCCATTCCGGCCTGCTGCAGTCGAAGCTCTACGCTTTCGACGAGACGCGGCCAGGCGCGATCCGCGATCTCGCGACGGTCGCCGACGCCGACATTCCGGTATCCGTCGATCCCGCCGGCGACATGATCATTCTCGCCATGGCGCGCCAGACGGCGCCCTTCCTCGAGCGGGTGAAGTCGGCGCTGGCGGCGAGCGACGGCGCGCGCCGCGACCTCGGCAAGGAATACGCGCTGCGCGACAAGCTCATCGGCCAGGACCGCGGCATCGGCGCCAACATCCAGCTCATTCCGCAGAGCATGCTGTCGGCAAAGAGGGATGTCGCGATCGCGCAAGCGAAGCCGCCCCGGCCCGATCCGCTGATGGAAACCTGCCTCTACGCTCTGACGCCGGCGGAGTGAAGCCGGCGCGTCGGTGGAGCATTAGGCGTCAACCGGAAACGTCATTGCGAGCGAAGCGAAGCAATCCAGTCACTGTGCAAGCCTCTGCAGCTGGATTGCTTCGTCGTTTCGCTCCTGGCAATGACGGACGGCGGGGGAGCCGCGCTACGACTTCTCCGGCGCGCCGAGCAACCGCCACTGACGCAAAGCCGGCCCGAGCGCGGGGCCGCTCTTGCCGTCGATCGGGCCGCTGTAATAGCCGGCGGCGGCGAGCCGCGACTCGAGCGCCTTCACCGTCGCCGGGCTCCAGGCCTGCGTCCGGCTGGCGAGGTCGGCGATCGACTCGCCCGAATCGGCCGCAACGGCGCTGAGCAGTTCATCCGCCGCCGCCGCCGGATCCTTCGCCACGCCGGCGCGCCCCTCGTCGAGCAGCGCGGCCGCGGTGTGATGGCCCTTGGCGAAGCCGAGTTCGGCGGCGCGCCGATAGAGACCGAGCGCGTCCGAGGTCTTGCCGCCGTAGCCGTGCTCGGCGAATTCCGCGAGATCGTAGGTCGCGCGCGCCGAACCGCTCTGCGACGCCTGCTGCAGCAGCGCATAGGCGCGCGGCAGGTTCTTGTCGATGCCCTTCCCCTCGGCGAGCGCGACCGCGAGATTGATCGCGCCGTCGGCGAGGCCGCGCTCGGCCGCCTTCTGGTAGAGCGCGTAGGCGGCCTTGGGATCCTTGGGCGCATGGTCGCCGGTTTCCAGCATGAGGCCGAGGCTGTACATCGCGCGCGCGTCGCCGGCGTCGGCGGCCTTTCGGTAATGCGCGTAGGCGTCGTCCATCCGGCCGGCGGCGGCTTCGGCGCGCGCCAGCAGCGCGGTGTAATGGGCGATCTCGGGATGCGCCGCCGCCGCTTGGGCGCAGACGCCGATCGCCGCCGCCGCGTCGGCGCGCAAAGCCGGCAGCTCGACGCCCGGCGTCGAAGCCGTCTCGTCGTGCGGATGGGTGGCGAGGCGCTCGCAGACGAGGCCGGGATCGTCGGCGGCGCCCTGCGCTTCTTCGAGGCTCGCCAGCAGCGCCTGCGCCTCGCGTGCATGCGCGCCCGCCGGATAGCGCGCGAGATAGAGCTCGACCAGCTTGCGCTCGCGCCCGCTCAGCGCCAGTCGCCACAGCAACTCCTCCACGTCGGCGCGCGCCGACGGATGCGCGGGCTTCGGCGAGGGTCCGAGTTCGCCGAGCAGCGCGCGCACGTCGGCGGCGTGCTCACCGTCGGGATAGCGTTCGAGATAGATCGACAGCAGCGCCGGATCGCGCTCGCCGCCGGCCAGTCGCCACAGCAACGCTTCCGGCGCGGAATCGCCGGCCGTCTCGCCGGCGAAGTAGAACTGTCGCGTCAGCGAGGAATTCTCCCACGGGATTTGCGCGCCGCCAGTCGCGGCGATGACGTCGCGACGCACCGCGATCATCGTCGACGACACGTCGACCCCGGGCGCGGCGACATGGCCGAGCAGCGCGCGCGCGAACGGACTGTTCCGCCCGGCGCCGTCGTAGGCGACGTTGTCGGGCTGGGTGGCGAAAGCGATGAGGAACCCCGCCGCGTCGCCGACCCGCGCCAGGCCGGGCGCGCGCAGCGCGACGTCGAGGCCCTTCAGCGGATTGTTGCGGCAGGCGTCGAGAAAAACGAGATGGACGCCCTTCGCCCTGGCGAGCGCGTCGAGCACCGAGTCGAGACGGACAGTGCGCTTGTCGATGTCGTCGACGCTATGCAACTCAGCGTCGACCGGGATCAGGTAGTTGTGGGCGGCGACCTGCAGGCCGTGGCCGCCGTAATAGAACAGCGAGACGTCGGCCGCCGCCGCGCTGAGCGCGAAGTCGCCGATCGCCTTCTCCATGTGCGCCTGGTCGAGGTCGACGCCGAGCGTCACCGCGAAGCCGAGCGCCTTCAACGCGTCGGCGACGTCGCGCGCGTCGTTGGGCGGATTGGCGAGCTCGGGAACCGAGCGATAGACGCCGTTGCCGATGACCAGCGCGACCCGCGTCTCCGCCCAGGCGGGGGCAACCGCGGCGAACAGCAGCGCCGCCGCCGCGAGCAGGCCGAGCGCCATCCTCCGACGCCGCGGCGTCGCGCCCACACGCGTCGTCTCTCTCGCGGCGCCCATCGTGGCCATCCTTGCGATTCGGATGCCGTTCGGACGCCGCCGAGTCAAGCCGCGCGCGGGCGCCGCCTCAGAGCCCGTCGCCCTTCTCCAGCGCCAGACTGGCGACGTTCAGCGTCTCGGCGACGAAGTCGCCGCCGCGGGTCAGGCGCGGGTGGTCGGGGTCCTCGGCGCGCACCAACTCGACGTCCTTGTGAATGATGGCGATCGCGTCGCGCAGGGCGCGCTGCGCCTCGGCCTTGGTGCGCGCGGCGCGCACGCGCTGCGCCGCCCGGGCGACGACGTTCGGCGCGTCCTGCAATTGCGGCGGCAGCCGCGGCGCGACCCGGGCCAGCGCTTCGGCGTAGGCGTCGAGGGCGTCGGCGATGCAGCCTTGCGTCGCGCAGCCGCAATTACGGATATAGGACTCGGTGGCGCGCGACAGCGCCTTGACCGAGTCGCCGGCCTCCTGGAACATCGGCGGCGTCGGCAGGCTCGGCCCGACGTCGCAAGCGCCGGAGGACGCGGCGTTGGGGCCGAACGCCGGACCGTTGCTGCTCGGGCCGGCGGGCCCGGAAGCGGATGGACCGCCGCCAGAGCCTTGGCCCCCGCCGTTGTGCCCGCCGCCCCCCTCCTGCGCCATCGCGGCGGCGCTGACAGCGAGCGCGACGGCGAGGACGAGCGTCGCCATCCAGAATTTTGCAACTCTTGCTAAGGTCGTCGCGCGCACCGAGGCCTCCTCCTCCAACGCGTCGGCGGCCTAAGCCGCCGATGCGCGCTGGACCCTTTGCGGGTTACGGTCCGGTTCGACGTCTATGGTTACGCGAAGCCGCGCATCAGGTCGAATCCCGGCGCGCAGCCGCCTTTTCGCCGCGACGGCGCGCGGGCGCGGACGCTTCACGCCTTTTCCACCCTCACTTGCGCGCCGTCGTCGACAGCGGCGACGCGCACCTTTGCGCCCTTGGGCAGGTCGGGACCGGCGACGCGCCACTGGCTGTCGCCGACGCGCATGCGGCCGTAGCCGCGCTCGATCGCCTCGTCGAGATAGAATTCCTTGCCGATCAGCGCGTGGGCGCGGCTGAGCGGCAATGGCGGCGCACCGGAATCGAGCGACCCGTACACCCGCCGGCCGATGAAGACGAAGACGACGACCAGCGCGGCGAACAGCAGCAGCGCCGGCGTCAGCTCGATCGCGACAAAGAATTCGATCCCGCCAAGGGCGACCGCCGCCAGTCCGATCCAGATCAGGAAGGCGCCGGGAACGAACGTTTCGGCGGCGCACAGCGCCAGCCCGGCGACCAGCCAGACGACGTAGGGATGGACGGAGAACAGGTCGAGGTCGGTCACGACCTAGCCTTGCCCCGCCGCTGGCGGCGGAGGCGGCGGCGAGTCAGGAACGACGCTCGCCGGGCGTCCGGGCGGGCGCGCCGCGCCTTCGCCGAACGCGCCCGCCGCGATCTGCGAAATGCCGCCGAGCGTGCCGGCGAGCGAGGCGAGCTCCATCGGCACGATGAACACTTTCTGGTTGGGCGCCCCCGCCAGCGTCTGCAACGCGCGAACGTACTTGTCGGCGATCAGGTAGTTGAGCGCCGCGACGTCGCCGTGCGCAGTCGATTCGCTCACCACCCGCGTCGCAAACGCCTCGGCCTGGGCGGTGCGCTCGCGCGCCTCGGCGTCGCGAAACGCCGCTTCCTTGCGCCCTTCCGCTTCCAGCATGACCGCCGCCTTGCGCCCTTCGGCGCGGGTGATGTCGGATTGGCGCATGCCTTCGGCCTCGAGGATCACCGCGCGCTTTTCGCGCTCCGCCTTCATCTGGCGGCCCATCGCCTCGACCAGGTCCTTGGGCGGCTCGATGTCCTTGATCTCGATGCGCGTGACCTTGACGCCCCAGGGCTCGGAAGCCGCGTCGATGACGCCGAGCAGCCGGGCGTTGATCTCGTCGCGATGCGACAGCAGCTGGTCGAGGTCCATCGAGCCCATGACGGTGCGGATATTGGTCATCACCAGATTGAGCAGCGCCTGTTGGAGATTGGCGACCTCGTAGGAGGCGCGCCGCACGTCGAGCACCTGGTAGAAGGAGACGCCGTCGACCGTCACCGTGGCGTTGTCCTTGGTGATGATCTCCTGGCTCGGCACGTCGACGACCTGCTCCATGACGCTGAGCTTGCGGCCGACGCTGTCGACATAGGGAATGATCAGGCC
>Ga0182030_10024811_pt1 | contig 10977 bp, 10 predicted proteins | sample 812S3MmetaG_FD_121299 | JGI IMG/M metagenome (GOLD analysis project Ga0182030, IMG submission 121299) | Permafrost microbial communities from Stordalen Mire, Sweden - 812S3M metaG (Illumina Assembly) | ecosystem: Environmental > Terrestrial > Soil > Wetlands > Permafrost | place: Sweden... | reverse complement strand
GCGGCCAGTCCCGTCCAGGCGTCGCACTGGTCGTGCGCGATGCGGGTCAGCTCGGTGAAGCCCGAGCGGGCGGCGGCGAGATCGGCCGGACGCTTCCGCTCATAGATCGCGATGCCCAGGGCGCGGCAACACGTGGCGAATCGGCTGACGATGTCGCCGTCGACCTTGCCGTTCAAGCCGGAATTGGCGGGCTGAGCTGCGAGCATGCCAATGTCACCGCGTTCCACGGCTGGTCCTTTTCATGTAGGTAGTCTCCCCTAACCTAATCCGCCTGAAGTTAGCATTGCATAAGCTAACTGTCGAGGCGTCTGGGCCCGTTGGACTGACGACTCTGCTCCCTCTTGGGTGACGCTATGGCGGAGCTTACTGAAAATGATTTTCATTAGCAAATTAATCAGACTCCCAGGTACGGGGAGGCTGAGCCGTTTCCGCATTAGCGGCAGTCAACGAACTCCACGAGCCACTGGCGGCCAGCAAGCCGCCGCGGGCCGGACGGCTGCTCAGCAACGCGGAATGAAGCTCGGCCGGTAATGCCATCCGAACCGACGCGGTCATAGCAGCGACTCCTAGACGATTCGGGTGCACTCGAGCGACCGCCTGGGCCTGGTCGGCTCTCAATGAGGACGCACGTACTAGTCGGTTGCTGGACCGGAAAAGTTCCCCCGTCGAGATCAACGGTCTTGCCGCGGCGACGAACTCCGGTCCCCCTCACCGGGCTCGTGTTGGTCAGGATCCCAGGTACCGGGCAGCATGGGGACTGACGGCCCGCCACCGAATTCGTCACCGGCCAGCGCGGCCAGCCCTGCCGCCTCGACGGCGTCCTTGCGCACTGTTCCAGCAAAACCCAGCGGCCCCGCGCCTCGGCCGGATGGGTGCGCCGTGCCGGCCCACGCGTGTCCCGGGCCGGCCTCCACCGCCGTTTCGGGGTCAGCATCAAGGAATTCATCACGGTACCCGCGCTGATGGTCGTTCATCGCCGCCCGCCGGCGCCGACGCGCCCGCTGCGCTTCCCGGGCCGATGCGGCCGCGGCTGCGGCCGCGGCTGCGGACTCGGGCTCGGGAGCCTGCCGTTGGGCACCGCTGCTCATTCCCGCGCTTCCTCCCACCGTCGGACCAGCCACCAGGTAGGGGTAGGCAGCGCCTGCGACACCAGTTGGCGGCGGTGGGGCCGCGGGTGTGGCTGCGGTCGACGCGGTGGCCGGCGCTGACGCCGGAGCCGACGACGGCGGGGCCGCGGCCGAAGCGCTGACCATCGGAGGGCTGGTGGTTGCGGCCGGCAAACTGGGAGCTTGCGGCACCGGCGCGGCCGCCACGGCACGAGCCGGCTCCGGCTGGATGCCAGCCAGCCCACTCAGGCTCGCGAAGCCTCCCGCAAATCCCGCCGGCACGATGAACGGAAGCGCCAAAAGTTGGGGGAAGAACTCAATGGCCTGGATGGCGTGGCCGAACTCGTCTAATGCCAGCCCGCCGATGTCGTAAAACAGCTGCGTGAACCCCTCCACCGGGTTCTGTTCGATCAGCTGTAGGTCCCTCAACAGAGTTTGGGGACCTTCGAGGAATCGGTTTATCCACCAACTCAAGTCGTAGGGATCACCGGAGTCATTGTCGACAATGGGGAGGTGCCCGTGGCCGCCCCCACCGCCGTAATGGCCGTCGTCGGGTTGGACGGACTTCACGATTTGCGGTGCTGCAGTGGTCTGCGGCGCAGCAGCCACTGCCGCGGTGGCGACCGCCTGATAGGTAGTCATCGTGGTGCCCGCCTGGACCCACATCCGCGCGTAGTCGGCCTCATTGACCGCGATCGGAATGGTATTGATGCCGAAGAAGTTCGTCGCCAGCAATACCCCATGAACCGTATGGTTGGCGGCCAACTCCGGCAAGGTAGGCATCACGGCCAACGCCGTGGCGTAGGCGGTGGCCGCGACTTCCTGCTGGGCAGCCTCGGCCGCGCTGTTGGCGCTGGCCTGCACCAGCCACGCCAAATAGGGCACATGCGCAGCCACGTATTGCTCGGCGCTGGGCCCCTGCCACGCCCCGGCTTGCACCTCCGCCAAGATCGTGCTGAGCTCTTCAGCGACCGATGCATAGGTGGCACTTAACGAACTCCACGACGCGGCCGCGGCCAGTAAGCCACCGGGCCCCGGACCGCTGCTCAATAATGCGGAATGAACCTCCGGGGGCAGCGCCATCCAAACAGGCGCGGTCATGGGCTGCCTGCGACCAAATGTGTCGACGCTGCCGACACGACCGCTCCATGGGTAATAGCCCGTAGCGCCATACCAGGGACTCCTCGCCGGGTGAAATCAACGACCGCCTGGGCTGTCAGGCGGCGCAAGCACCCCGGTAATAGTCGGCGGGTAGCCCGCAAAAGTTCCGGCGCAAGCCAATCTCATTGGAAACTCATCAGAGCCTGAATGCCAATCAGCGGGCGCGGTCCCTCCCGGCGCTCACGCCCTGACGGCACTCACCAGGGTGTTACGGGCGATCATCGGGCCGGCTTCGGTATCCGGCCCGGGCACCGGCCGGCCGACCTCGCGGAGGTAATCGGCCAACGGAGTGCCGACCGCCGTCCAGCCGTGCTTATCGAGCCATTCGGTGGCCGGCGCATGCTGCTCGTTGTAAACCAGCTGGAAGAACAGCCGTTGGTCACCTTCGGCAGCGGCCGCGCGTTCTTCCTCGACGGCAGCCTTGAACTCGTCCGACTCCAGGGGCACGCCGTCCTCGACGGCGACATGGCTGCCCGGGCCGGCCAGCGAGTCGACGCCGGTGAATAACTGCTCCTGGGCGCTCGCAGGCAAATAGACCAACAGGCCCTCGGCAATCCACGCCGAGGGCTTGGCCGCATCAAATCCGCTGTCCCGCAACGCTTGTGGCCAATTCTGACGCAGATCGACGGCGATCTCGCGACGCTCGGCGCGCGGTTGGGCGCCCTGGCCGCTGAGCACCTCACGCTTGAAATCGAGGACCGGCGGACGGTCCAATTCGAAGATCACCGTCGCAGCGGGCCAGTCGAGCCGATAGGCGCGGGAGTCCAGTCCAGCCGCCAAGATCACTACCTGCCGCACTCCCGCGTCGGCGGCGCGGCGAAAGTAGTCGTCGAAGTACTTGGTACGGGCACCCTGGAAGTTGACGAAATGCTCGCCGAACTCGGTGGACTTCAGGGGGTGGTCGGGAATCTTGCCGTCGAGGACGTCGGCGGACGGACCGCCAACGGCACGGCAGAAAATCTCCGCATAGGAATCAACGACCAGCGGTTCAGGCTTCTGTGCCTCCAGCGCTCGCGCTGTCGCGACGAACAACGCGGTCGAACCGACACTCGTGGTGATGTCCCAGGTATCGCCTTCACTACGCACTCCACCGAGACTACGCGGCGCCGGCGACAACTTTCCCCATGGGGCGCAACGGTAGTGGTGAACTTGGGGATGCAAACTGCTCCTCGAACTGGAATGCTGGTAATACCGCGTTTCCGACGTTTGGGAGGTCGATCATCGAGCCGTCACTAGCCTGGTTGCTTCAACCCCTGACGGTGCAAACATTTCTCGACGAAATATGGGGAGCAACGCAGCACCACGTCAAGCGTTGCTGCGCGGGCTACTTCGATGGTCTCCTGCCGGGCTCATCGGCGATTGAGGAACTTTTGAAGTTATATGGCCAGGAGCCGTCGGCGGTGCGCCTAGTCCGGGGACATGACTATAAGCTCGGTCCCAACAGCTATCGACTCATCGATGGCCGCCTCGATGTCGACAGCGTTCGCAACGACTTTGCCAATGGCTACACGATCGTGCTGGACGGCGTGGAGCGCCACGTGCGCGCGATTACGTCGTTGTCGCACTCCATCGAGGTCGAGCTGAACTTTCCCGTAAAGGTCAATGTTTACATCACCCCGCCCGTGTCGCAGGGACTCGTTCCCCACTACGACACGCACGACGTGTTGGTCCTGCAGGTCCTGGGATCCAAGATCTGGCATTTGTACGACGGCGTCGTGGTACCGCCGCGGGAGATCCAGCGCAACAAAAACAAAATAGTTGCTATCGACGACCTCTTACCGCCCACAGACTTGCGCCTGGACGCCGGCGACGTGCTTTACCTCCCACGCGGCAGATTTCATGCGGCCGAGACCACCTCGGAGCCATCGATCCATCTGACCGTCGCAATCGAACCGCCCACCCTGCTCATGCTCGCCATCGGGGCGCTCCATTCGCACAGCTTCAACGACGATCGTTTAAACGCCCAACTACCGCCGCGATACTTCGACGACCCGGACGTACCTGCGGCCCTGGGAGATCTGGTGCGTGACGGCTTTCAAGCCGCCGGGGACCCGAACGCCATTGCCGAAGTACTAGACGCATTTGAGGATGATTTGGTCCGCCGCGGCAAATGCCCACCCGCCAGCCCGCTTTCACACTTCGGAATCGACGGACAAACACTCGTGCGGAAATACCAGCCGCTCTATGCGCGGGTGCGGGCTGTTAACGGCGGCGTTTCGCTGCAGTTCGCGAGTTCATCGGTAGGCGCAGGCGCCGACCACGAAACCGCACTGCGGTTCATCGCGAAAAGCACTGAGCCATTTCGGGTTTCCGAATTGCCCGAGCTGGCCATCCACCAGCAGATCGAGCTGGTCCGATCGTTGATTGTGAGCGGATTCCTTGTCCGATTACCCGACGACTGATTCGTTCGCCGCTCTCGCCCGCTGGACGCCGGTGCGGCTGGACCTCTCCGGGCCCACGCCCGCGGTCGACTGGGCCGACCTCCCGTCGGAGCGCGCTTCGTCGACCCGTTCTTCGATCAGACCATCGCCCGTTGGCAGCCGGTGGTGGCGTCCTGGAAGACCACGGGGTGGTAATCGGGGTGAATGTCGGGTTTCATTCAGTCTCTCCCTCTCCGTCCGGGTTCCAGCTGCCCGGTAGCATCGGCACGGGACTACGTCGCGTCCAGAACGGCTTTCCCTATGGGGCGCAACGGCAGTGGTGAAGATGGGCGTGGCAAACTGCCCGGCAAACTGGGATTTGCAAGGCCACACTGTGTTCAGTCGCGCGACACCACGACGACGTTTGGGAGGTCAACCATCGAGCCGTCACTGGCCTGGCTACTGGCGCCCGTCACGGTGCAGACATTCCTCGACGAAATTTGGGGCGCCAGGCATTACCACGTCAAGCATCGCTGCGCGGGCTATTTCGATGGCCTACTGCAGAGTTCGTCGGCGGTCGAGCAACTTTTGGAGCGCTATCGCCAAGACCCGTCGGCGCTGCGCCTAGTGCGGGGAAAGGACCGGAAGAGGGCCGCCGACAGCTACCGGCTTTTCGATGGCAGCCTCGATATCGACGGCGTTCGTAACGACTTTGCCAAGGGCTACACCATCGTGATCGACGGCGTGGAGCGCTACGTGCGCGCGGTTGGCGCGTTGTCGCACTCCATCGAGGTCGAGCTGAACTTTCCGGTACAGGTCAACGCCTACGTAACCCCACCCGCGTCACAGGGACTCGTTGCCCACTACGACGAGCACGACGTGCTGATCTTGCAGGTGCTGGGATCCAAGACCTGGCATCTATACGATGGCGTCGTGCCGCCGCGCGAAATCCAGCGCGACAAAGACACAGCGGTTGCTATCGACGAACTCTCGCCGCCGACGGACTTGCGCATGGAGGCCGGCGACGTGTTGTACCTGCCGCGCGGCCGAGTTCACGCGGCAGAGACGAATTCGGAGCCTTCGATCCATCTGACCGTCGGAATTCACGCACCCACCTTGCTCATGCTCGCCGTCGGGGCGCTCTATGCCGAGAGCTTCCACGATGATCGGCTGAACGCCCAGCTGCCGCCCCGACATCTCGATGACGCGGACGTGACTTCCGCCGTGGGCGATCTGTTGCGTGACGCCGTCGCCACCGCAGAGGACCCGAGAGCCATCGCGGGCGGTCTGGACGCGTTGGCGGATGTCTTGGTCCGCCGCGGCAAATGCCCACCAATCGGACCGATTTCACACAGCGCCAACATCGACGGGCAAACACTCGTGCAGAAGTACCAGCCACTGTACTCGCGAGTGAAGGCCGTTGACGGCGGCGTTGCCTTGCAGTTCGCGACGTTGTCGGTAGGTGCTGGTGCCGACCACGAGGCCGCACTGCAGTTCATTTCGAGCAGCACCAAGCCTTTTCGAGTTCGCGATCTGCCCGGCCTGGGCACCCAGCAGCAGATCGAGCTGGTCCGATCACTGATCGTCAGCGGATTCCTGGTCCGGCTGACCGATGACTGATTCGCTCGTCGGTCTCGCCCGCTGGACGCCGGTCAGGCTGGACTTCTCCGGGCCCACACCGGCGATCGACTGGGCCGACCTCTCGTCGGAGCGCTTCGTCGACCCGTTCTTCGATCAGACCATCGCCCGTTGGGCGCCCGGCCCGCATGCCCGCCCGGTCGTCAGGACTGGGCTCGATGCGCTCGACGCCCTCGACAGCGAGCCCTCACTCGAGCCGGCGGGCATGATCTTTCACCTTTCGCGGTGCGGCTCGACGCTCGTATCACGGCTGCTGGGAACACTTCCGGGCGTCGTCGTTGTCGCCGAGCCGTCTCCGCTGAACGCGGTACTGGGTCTCGATCCCGCCCGAATCGACGACGCCACGCTGGTGCGGCTGGTGCGGCTCGTGGTGCGGGCACTCGGCCGCCGTCGGCACGGCGACGAAGAACGGTTGGTGCTCAAGTGCACGAGCTGGAATATCCGCCGCCGCGCGATTCTGGCTGCCGCCTTTCCCGAAACGCCGTGGATCTGGGTGCAGCGCGACCCGGCGCGCGTGCTGGCCTCACTGCTCGCCATTCCGCCAGGCTGGTTGCGGCTGCAGACCCAACCGCTCTATGCTGCAAGACGTTTCGGCCTTGACCCGGTGGCGATCCCGGCCATGCCCCGTCCCGAGTTCGCGGCGCGGGTGCTCGCATCGATGCTGGAGGCCGCCGCGACCGATCCGTCGGGGCGGCTGTGCATTGATTACGGCGAGATGCCCGCTGCGATATGGCAGCGCGTGGCAACGCATTTCGGGCTCGCGGTCGACTCCGCGGCAATCGAACTCATGATGCACGAATCACGTTTCTACGCAAAGGATCCGACGCCCCGGGTGTTTTCCGGTGATAGCGCGGAGCTTCGCCCGATGACCGACGAAATGCGGGAGGCCGCTGGGCGCTTCGCCGAGCCCGGTTACCGTGCGCTCGCGTCGCATGGATAGTCCGAGGTTCGGAATATCTCCAGGAGTCGATTTATCCACCAACTCGGTGGTACGGGTTTTCGGAGTCGTCGTCGATGTCGCCATCATTGCCGCCGTGATCGTGAGTCACGCCGCCGATTTGCGCCCACACATCGCGGTCATTGACTGCTTTCGGTAACGCGGTCTCTGCCCGTCGCTGCCCGGACTCGTCGGCGTTGGTCCCCAGCTCGCGTGATCAGCGTGCGCCGCAGTTGCCAACCGCAGAAAAAGGCGCCGGTCGGCCGCGTTCAGATTTCGGTGCATCGCGGGCAGGTCCCGTAGAAGTCGATCTGGTGGGCGACGTCGGTGTAACGGTGTTGCTCGGCAAGCTGGCTTGTAAGGTGTTCAATTTCGCCAGCGGTGAACGCAATTGCGCGCCCGCACTTTCGACACAGCAGGTAGTGGCGGTGCTCGGGTGTGGTGCGCAGCCGATAAAGCATCTCACCATCTTCTGCGCGCTGGGTTTCGGTGATTTTCATGTCGGCGAACGCGCGCAGGATCCGGTATACGGTCACCAGCCCGATCCGGACGCCGTGGCGTTGACGGAGATCGCGATGGAGCTGTTGGGCACCACGGAAGTGGTCGCTGCGATGCAGCAGGTCGAGTAATGCTCGTTGCTGGGCGGTAATTCGGGTCTGGTGTAGCGCCGGCGGCGCGGGCATTGTTGCGCTCCTAGGCTTTCCTGGTTATGGCGCCGCCGATGCAACCCGCGGCTGGCGGCCTCGGGCGCTTATCGCGGCGGCGATCAGGTAGATCGTGGCGACGGTGCTCATGATGGTGAAGGTGGCCGGCGCCGCCGGAACGGCGTAGGCGATGGTGACGCCAATCCAGATCGCGGCCGTGGCCAAGACTGCGGACAGCCAGAACCCGTGCCAGGGCCGGGTCGTCAGCCGCGCGGCGGCGGCGGCCGGCGCGGCGAGCAGGCCAAGCACGACAAGTGCGCCGATGATCTGGGTGGCCTCGGCGACGGTGACCCCGACAATGACCAGGAAGAGCGCACCCAGCAGCCGGGTCGGTACGCCGGCGGCCTGGGCGACGGCCGGATCGATGGTGGCGAACAGCAGCGGTCGGGCGATCGCGAACAGCAAGACGCCCACGCCGACGGCGACCGTGACCGCCAGGGTCATCGCCTGGTCGTTGATCCCGAAGATGCTGCCGAACAAGACATCGACGTTGGCTGTGCCGTTGTTGCCGCTGCCATGGGTGGTGTAATAGGTCAAAAACAGCGCGCCCAACCCGAGCATCCAGGAGAAAAACGAGCCGATCGCGACATCGTCGGCGCCGCGACGGCTGATCACACCGAGCGCGACCCCGGCCATGATGGTGGCGGCGAACAACCCGACGCGCGGGTCCAGCCCGGCCACTAGCGCCGCCATGGCGCCGGTGTAGGCGATGTGTCCTTGTGCGTCGCCGGCGAACACCTGGCCGCGCAACACGAGGAAGTAGCCGACCAGACCGCACACCAGCGCCACCGCGGTCCCGGCCACCAGCGCGTGGCTAATGAAGGGCTGGCCCAGCATGTTCGCGAAACCGGTCAGCGGCCCCGCGGCGCTGGCACGCTCGTCGACGATCGTCATGCCGCCACCGCGGGGCGAGCCGGGGAGTGCCGCCGGTCGATCCGCCGGAGGGTCCGCTCGACGCTCGCTCGGTAGCCGGCGGCAAGCAGATAGATGCCGAACGCGAAGCTGCTCACCCAGAACCCGATCGGATACGGCGAATAGAACGCGCAGCCGATACCGACCCAGGTCACGGCGACCGCGATGAGGACCGAGATCGCAATGCCCATCGCGGGACGGGCGGTGAAGTGGAAGGCGGCCGCGGGCGGGGCCACCAGCAGCGCGAACACCAAGAGGCTGCCGGTGATCTGGCTGGCACCGGCCGCGGCGACGCCGAGCACCAGCAGGAACAGCCCGGCTACGAGTCGGGTCGGGACGCCGTTGACGGCGGCGGCATCGGGATCGATCGAGGCCCACAGCAGTGGCCGCCCGATCGCGGCCAGCACGATCAAGCACACCAGTGCGGCGATGAGCAGCACGTGAAGCTGCTGGGAGCTGACCCCCGCGATGGTGCCGAACAGCAGGCTGGTCAACCCGGACAGGAATCCGTGATACAGGCTGACGAACAGGAACCCGGTCGCCAGTGCGAGGGCTTGAATCGTGCCGATACCGGCGGACTCCTCACTGAAGCCACCTAGCCCGCCCGCCTGGGTCGGCGCGGGCAGCAGCGCGATCGCTGCCGCGGCGCCGATGCAGGCCGCGAAGTAACCGTAGCTGGTGGCCACGCCGAGCCAGGCCGCAGCGGCGGCGCCGGGGAAGCCGACGACGGCCAGCGTGTGCCCGGCGAAGCTTTCCTTGCGCAGCACCATCACCCAGCCGACAACACCGGCGAGAACGGCGACGACGGTGCCGGCGCGCAACGCGGTGACCATAAAGGGGTAGGCCCACATCTGCTGCACGTCGGTGATCAGATTCCAGGTCAGCTGCGGATTCATCCACGCGCTCCAGCGGTGTGCGCGGGAGGAGCGTCGGGTTGGCCGACGACAAACAGGCGCCCGGCCCGGTCACGAAGCACTTCGACCGGGATGCCGTAGAGCGCGCTGAGCTGATCGGCGGTGATCACCTCCTCGGGCGTTCCGATCACGGCCGACCCCCGCGCGATGTAAATGACGCGATCCAGGTAGGGCAGGATCGGGTTCACGTCGTGGGCCACCATGACCACCGCGACCCGGTCGCGGCGGCAGATGTCGCGCACCAGGGCGCTGATCCCGGCCTGGCTGGGTACGTCGAGGCTGTCGAGCGGCTCGTCGAGCAACAGCAGTTCCGGCCGGCGAATCAGGGCCTGCGCGATGAGTAGCCGCTGCTGTTCACCACCGGAGCAGCCGCCAATCGGGCGCCGGGCATAGTCGGCGGCGCCGACCACCTCGATCACGTACTCGAGGCGTCGTCGCCGTTCCGCGAACCGTCGCGGAGCCAGCAGCCGGGTCAGCCACGGTACCGGCGTTCCCCAGCGTGCGCCGTCCAATCCCAGGGACACCACGTCGATGCCGCGGATGCGCACGCGGGCGTCGAACGCGCGCCGCTGCGGCAGATACCCGATCCGGTTGGTGCGCCGGCCGGGGCGCTCGCCCAGCACCTCAACCAGGCCATGCGACGGCGTCAATCCCAGCAGCACCTTGATCAGCGTCGACTTTCCGCAGCCGTTAGGTCCGAGCACCGCGACGAACTCCCCGGCGGCGACGTCGAGGGACACATCCGACCACACGGTCGTCCCGCCCACCACTGCCGAGGCGCCGCGCAGCCGGACCGCGACCCCGTCGGCAACCGGCGCTGGGGCGGATTGCTGGCTGGCGTGGCCGGGGACCGTGCTGGTCATCTACTTTCCCGTCGCGGTGTGCAGAGCTTCGGCCAGGCTAGACAACTGGGTGGATTGCCAGTCTTGAAACGACACGTTCGCCGGCGACAGTGTCTCGGTCACGGTAGTGACTGGAATGCCCCGTTTGTTGGCCGCGTCGACCTGCGCCTGCACATCTGGGTTACTGTTTTGCCTGTTCAAGACGTACACCTTGATCGCCTTCGTGGCAATCTGCTTGTCGATGGTCGCCTTGTCCGCCGGCGACGGATCGGTGCCCTCGCTGATCGCCTTGAGGAATTCCGGCGGCGTGATCAGGTTCAGCCCCAACGCATCCGAGAGCGGGGAGAAGATCGATTCACTGGCACCGACTGGCGTCCCGGCGTACTTGGCTTTGATACTGGCG
>Ga0182030_10024810_pt1 | contig 10978 bp, 8 predicted proteins | sample 812S3MmetaG_FD_121299 | JGI IMG/M metagenome (GOLD analysis project Ga0182030, IMG submission 121299) | Permafrost microbial communities from Stordalen Mire, Sweden - 812S3M metaG (Illumina Assembly) | ecosystem: Environmental > Terrestrial > Soil > Wetlands > Permafrost | place: Sweden... | reverse complement strand
CGTGGCGCCCTTCTTGGGCCTGGTCTCGCATCTGTCACCAGCCTTGAGTGGCACAACGTTGCCGGCTTCAGCAAACTTTCGGAGAAAAACTCTTGACACAACAGCTCAGAAGGCTCCGTGCCTTCGTGGTGAATATTGTTTGCGGCTTGCCGCCCTGTGGGACATGCTTCTTCGGCTTGTCCGGAGCGAGTCGACAAGCTGAAGCATGTCCCACACGTTATATTCAAAGGAGTGCGCTATCTTCTCACCGGCCGCCAGCCTGAGGCCGCAGCCATCCTTCTGGTGGAGAGTGGTTCGCGCGGCATTCTCGAAAAGATGCTCCCGCCGTTGCGGCAATCGTGGGGCAAGGATGTCCGCATCGACATGGTGAGTTGCTTCGCCACCTTGCCGCAAGGATTTCCGCCGGAAACGCGCCTCTATCGCGTGACCGACTATCGCGGAACGGATGGCCGCGGCAAGCTCTATCGCGAACTCGCAGCCAATCGATACTCCCATCTAGGCATCGTCTGTTCCGCCGAGCCGCTCATGACGAAATGGAAGTGGATGCTCGCCCTGCGCATTCCCGCGAAGGTGTTTGTCATCAATGAAAACGCCGATTATTTCTGGCTCGACCGCCTCCATTCCGCCAATCTCCGGACTTTTGTGCTCTTACGCACAGGGCTGGCCGGAGCGGGCGCCGTCCGCATCCTGTCGCGCCTCATTTCCTTTCCGTTCACCTTCCTGTACCTGTTACTCTATGCTGCAACCGTTCATACCAGACGAGCTCTACGACGAGGTTGAAATATGAAAGCCATTCAGGTGAAAGTTGTGGGCGGTCCCGAAAATATGGAGCTGGTGGAGGTGCCAATCCCCACTCCCGGCCCGAAGCAGGCGCTGGTGAAAATCGCCGCCAGCGGAGTCAATTTCATCGACGTCTATTTTCGTACCGGCTTATATAAAGCCGATCTACCGATCGCCCTCGGGAATGAGGCGGCCGGAACCGTGGAAGCGGTCGGTCCCGAAGTCACCGAAGTGGCGCCCGGCGACCGCGTGGCCTACGCCATGTCGCGCGGGTCTTATGCCGAGTACGCGGTGGTGCCCGCTTGGGTTTTAGTCAAGATTCCCGCCCACGTCGACTTCCATACCGCCGCTGCCGCCATGCTGCAGGGCATGACAGCCCACTACCTGACGCACTCCACCTATCCCCTGAAGAGCGGCGACACCTGTCTCGTGCAGGCGGCCGCGGGCGGCACCGGCGGGCTGATCGTACAGATGGCGAAAATGCTCGGCGCGCGTGTGTTCGGCACCGTCTCTACCGAGGAGAAGGCGCAAATTGCCCGCCAGCACGGCGCCGATGAAACCATTCTCTACACCCAGCAGGATTTCGAGGCGGAAACACGCCGCCTCACCAACGGCCGCGGCGTCGACGTGGTTTACGATTCCGTGGGCCGCACCACCTTCGACAAGAGCCTCGGCTCCCTGCGGCCGCGCGGCACGCTCGCTCTCTTCGGTCAATCCAGCGGACCCGTGCCGCCCTTCGATCCCAACATTCTGAACGCCAAAGGTTCGCTGTTCCTGACGCGCCCCGGCCTGCCCAATCACATCCTCACGCGCGAGGAATTGCTGTGGCGTGCGGGCGACGTGCTCAACTGGATCGAAGACGGCAAACTGAAGCTGCGCATCGATCGAACCTACCCCTTGGCCCAGGCCGCCGACGCGCATCGCGCTCTCGAAGGCCGCCACACCACGGGCAAACTGCTGTTGACGGTGCCGTAGGACATGCTTCAGCTTGTCCAAACACGATGTGGCGCGGACACTCCTGTCCGCAACGCCGAGACTCATCTCGGCGTGACGGGTCGAGATGAGTCTCGACCCGGCAGGCAGGAGTGCCTGCGCCACAGGACAAGCCTCCACCCATGACTCTCCAGGCCAAGTTGACCCTCGGCACGGTCCTCCTCGCCACCGTGATCGTGGCCATCAACTCCATCGTGTACCTCGGCAGCATCATGGACCTCCGCTTCGCCGACGCTTACGGCGAGGCCGGCCGTGTGCGCAACATTGCCGTGCAATACGTCACCGACGCCCTCAACAGCCATCCCGAACTGCCCGTAAGCGAACTCCTGGCCAGCGATCGCCTTATTCAGCAGCTGGAAACGGAAGTGGGCTACCACAAGGAAATCGTGGAAGTCGCGGTAGTCGATGCCGATAATGACATCCTGGTGGACAACTTCCCGGACAAGCGCGGTCAGCGCAGCCCAGCCCTTCCGCAGCTCGATCCGCTGGTGCAGGCCGGCTGGATCCGCAAGGTGAAGGTGCTCTGGTCGCACAATATCGATCATTACCAAGTGGATCGCGAACTCGGTCCGCCGCCAATTACCGTAAGGGTGGTGGTGCAGCCGGCCACCATCCGCGACATCATGCAGCCGGACATCCGGAAAAGCGCCGGCATCGCGTTGTTCGCCGTGGTAGGCGCCATCTGCCTGACGTTCCTGTTCTCGGCCTTCGCGTTTCGCCCTTTGGGCCGCCTCCGGCGCCAGCTCGATCTGCTCGCCAGCGGCGAATATGGGCCCGAAAAGACCGCCTACAAGTCCTCCAACGACGAAGTCTCCATCATGGCCTCGAAGGTGAGCCTCCTGGGCGAGCGCTTGCGCGGCGCGCAGTTCGAGATGTCCGATCTGCGCGGCAACATCGACCGCTTCCTGAAGGATCTCGAAGACGCTGTGCTGATCTTCAATCGCGAGAACCGTCTGGTTTTCGCGTCCGGTTCTGTGAGCCGTTTCCTGGGCAAGGAGCGGGCGGCTCTCGCAGGCGAACGGATCGCCGATATCTTCCCGCCGTCCACCAATCTCGGTTTTCTGATCGCCCAAGCCGCCGAGACCGGCATGGGAATTCGCAATCGCCGCATCCCGCTCGCTTCGCCGGTGGAAGGCGCCGAGCCCGGCCCCTCGGTGCTGCTATCGGTCGACTGGCTGGAGGCCCAAACCGGCGCTCGCACCGGATTGCTGGTTCGCCTCCGCGATCCCGAAGCGCAGCGTCAGATCGGCCGCCAACTGCAAACCGCCGACCGGCTGGCCGCCATCAGCCGTATCTCCGGCGGTGTGGCGCACGAAGTAAAGAACCCGCTGAACGCCATTTTGCTGCACGTGGAAGTGGCGCGCGCGCGTCTGAAGCAAGGCGAGGCCGATGTCTCGCCGCAAATGGAAGTGATCTCGCGCGAAATCCTCCGGCTCGACCGCGTGGTGAAAACCTTTCTCGATTTTACGCGCCCCGTCGAATTGAAATACCGCGTCGTACCGCTGCGCGATGTGGTGCGCGAGATCGAGGAGTTGACCCGCCCGCAAGCCGAAGCGGCGAAAGTCCGCATGACCGTCGAGCCCGACTCCGAGGGTGTCGATGTTCGCGTCGACCGCGACATGTTCAAGCAGGCTCTTCTGAATGTCGTGGTCAACGCTATTCAGTCCATGAAAGATGGCGGCGAGCTGCGCATCGAGTGTTCCAGCGCGGGCGACACCGCCGAGATTCGCATCGTCGATACCGGACCCGGCATCCCTCCGGAATTGCGCGACAAGATCTTCCGCCTTTACTTCACCACCAAACAAGGAGGTAGCGGCATCGGACTCGCCATGACCTTTCGGATCGTACAACTACACGATGGTACAATCGATTTCAGCAGCGAACCGGGGAAAGGCACGACTTTTGTGATCCGCCTGCCGATTGCCGTGTGAGCGAGGCTTCCGAATGACACGCGCGCAAGTTCTCCTCGTGGTAGCCATCACCATCCCTTTGGCCGGGTGCGTGTTGGGCGGCAAGCCCAAGGCCGTCGCCGCCGCCCCCGCGCTACCGAAACCGGCTGCGCCTGTCCAGCCACCCGAGCCGCTCTCTATCCCGCAAACCCAGGTGGAACTCCCCGCGCCGCAGACCTTCAATCCCGACGCGCTGAACACCACTCCGCAGGAGGAGCCGCCTCCCCAGGCACAGACTAAGCCCGCGGCGCCTGCGAACAAGCCGCCCCGCCCGCCTGCTCCATCGTCCAACAAGCCTGCCGAGACGCAGCCGGCGCCCGAGCCCGCAGCCGAACAGCCCGCAGAGACGGCGCGCCCTGCCATCCACGAGATCATGCCCGACGCGGAGCGCAACCGCCTGCGGGATGAGGCGCACGCGCACAAGGAAGACACCCTCAAACTACTGCGCGAGGCGAAGCCCAAGACCGCCAATCAGAAGCGGGCGAAAGACGAGATCAATCAATTTCTGAAGCAATCTCAGGACGCGGAAAACGCCGGCGACATGCGCATGGCGGACCAGCTGGCGGAGCGCGCCCACATTCTCGCCAAGGAGTTAGAGAGTGGTAAGTAACGAGTTCGAGCAGCGGAGGCAGACCGTCGCCACCGGGCTCGCCGAGCACAAGCTGGACGGTCTGCTGGTTTCCTTCGGGCCCAACCTGCGCTACCTTTCGGGATTCACCGGAAGCAACGCGCTGCTACTGCTGACGGCGGTGAGATCGATCCTCTTTACCGACCCGCGCTATACCATTCAGGCCCACCGCGAATCCACCTGCCAGGTGCACATCTCCAAGGGTCCGCTGGTGCTGGATATGGTGGCCGCCATCGCGCGGCTGCGCCTGCGGCGCGTCGGCTACGAACCCGCCATGATGAGCGTCGACGCCTTTCAGTCGCTTGACGCCAAGATGCCCGCGAAAGGGGCGCTCGTGCCCGTAAAGGGCTGGATCGAGGATCTGCGGACGGTGAAATCGCCCTCCGAAATCGACCGCATCCGCCGATCGGTCGAGACCAACTCGCAGGCCTTCGAGCAGGGCGTGGCGCGCGTGAAAGTCGGCATGAAGGAGCAGGACCTCGCCGCCGAACTGGAATATCGCATGCGCCGTCTGGGCGCGGAGAAGCCGTCCTTCGAGACCATCGTCGCCGGCGGTGAGCGTTCCGCGCTGCCGCATGCGCAGCCCACTGCCGCGCGCTTCGAGAACGGCCAGCTCATCGTGGTGGATATGGGCGCGCTGCGGGAAGGCTATTGCAGCGACATGACTCGCATGTTATTCCTCGGCACGCCCGGAGCTAAGGTGAAGCGCACATACAAGGCAGTGCTCGAAGCGCAGCTCGCGGGCATAGACGCCGTCCGCGCCGGTGCGCGCGCCGCGGCGGTAGATGCCGCCGCGCGCAAAGTGCTCCGCGGCTACGGACTCGATAAAGCTTTCATCCATTCCACCGGCCACGGCCTGGGACTCGAAATCCACGAGCCGCCGCGCCTCGGCAAGCGCGACAAAAGCCGCCTCAAAGCAGGCATGGCGATCACCATCGAGCCCGGTGTCTACTTGGAAGGCTTCGGCGGCATCCGCATTGAAGACACCGTCCTGGTGACAGAAAAAGGCTGCGAGATCCTGACACCGACCGGCAAGGACCTCCGCGTCATCTGATGTGGGACCGCCCAGGACAAGCTAAAGCATAGCTAAAGCATGTCCCACAAAAAGGCCATTCTGCGTTCCGATGTGGGGCATGCTTTAGCTTGCCCAGGCGAGTGAAACTCGCCTGGTTGAAGCTGAAACCGCTTGCTGACACGCGCGGCTCGGAAACGCAATCCACCGATACCGAGCCGCGACCGTGAGGGAGCGGTTCCGATAACGAACTCGGTTTCTGTTGCCAGAGACGCTGCCGACAGGGACCGTCCCCTGCTGCGCCACATCGCAGCTTCTTAGCAACCTTACTTCGCGCCTTTGGCCGCCTCCATCACCGCAGAGAACGCCGCCTTCGGCTTACCCTCGCGGTCGAACAAGAGCGGGTAGTTCGTACGGCCTCGTATCGGGAAGTTATTCAGCCATGAGCCGCCGTCGGTAACTCCCCAAAATGTCACCCTGCCGATCGCCGCGCGATACTTCACGAAAATCTCGAAGAGTTCGGCATAGCGGCGGGCAAGCGCCTGTTGGACAGGCTCCGGAAGCCCGGCGGTATACGGGTTCGTGCCGGCGCCGCCCGCGCCGGTGGCGGAAACATCGGCCGAATTGCCCGGTGCGTTGCGCGGCAACACGTCGACATCCAGTTCCGTGATGCACACCTTAACGCCCAGCGCCGCGAACGCCTCGATGGTGTCCGACTGCTGCTTCGCCGTCGGCCAATCCAGCTTATCGTGCCCCTGCAGTCCCACCGCGGTAATTGCAATCCCCTGAGCCTTGAGCTTCTTGACGAGTTCCACGGCGCCCTTACGCTTGGCCTCGTTCTCCAGCGAGTAATCGTTGTAGTAGAGTTCCGCCGCGGGGTCGGCTTCATGGGCGAATTGGAACGCCTTGGCGATGTAATCGTCACCAATGATGTTCAGCCATTGCGATTTTCGCAGGCTGCCGTCCTCATTGAGCGCCTCATTCACCACATCCCATCCGCCGATGCGGCCTTTGTAACGGCCCACCACCGTGCGGATGTGATCGTGCATGCGATCGAGCAGGGCATCGCGTGTGAGCGGCGCGCCTTGATCGTCCTTAAATACCCATCCTGGCGTCTGGCTGTGCCACACCAGGTTATGGCCCACGATGAACATTTTGTGCTTCTCCCCGAACGCGACATACCGGTCGGCGGGGTCGAAGTTAAAGCCGCCCGGCCGCGGGTGAATCGCCTCCCACTTGAGCACGTTTTCGGGGCTGATGGTATTAAACTGCGCGGCGATAATCGCCACGTCGCGGGCATTCTTTTCCTCGAACTGGCTTGGGTTTACCGCTGCGCCGATTCGGAAAATTCCCTGGAAAGCGTCCTTCAATGTTGCGGGCTGGGCTTGGGCAACGCCGGCCGTCAGCAGGGTAAGTTGCACTAATCCCGAAAACCGCTTGCTTACGCGCGCGGCTCGGAGGGCGCTTATTGAGCCGCGACCAACTCTTACCGAGCCGCGGCCGTGAGGGAGCGGATACGACTTTCTTAGCATGGTTCTTACCCCGCTGGCGCGAAGCCTTTTCTGCGCTCCGCCAGTTCGTCCTGTATCTGAATATTCAATTTCCGCCCGATTTTGTAAGTCATCAGGCAAACGATCACGACCGCGAAGAGCACCGTCGGAAACAGGCTGATGGTAAGCCGGATGCCCGTCAGCGATTCCGCCGTCTGCACCGCGTTGGCGCGATAGCCGAAGCCGGAGAGCAGCCATCCGGCCATTGCGCCGCCCAGGCTCAGGCCAAACTTCAGCCCGAACAAGATGGTGGCGTAGATAACGCCGGTGATCCGCCGTCCCGTCTTCCATTCCGAGTAATCCACCACGTCGGCGTACATCGACCAGATCAATGGAATCGTCGGCGCGTAACTGAGCGCGCGAACATACTCCAGCAGGAAAATCGAGCCGACCGCGTCTGCCGGAATCAAGGCGAACATCGCCATGAAAATAGTAGTCAGCGAGAACCCCGCGATCGCCACCGCTTTCTTGCCGAACTTCATCGACAGGTAAGTGGAGCACAGCACGCCGATCACGGTGACGAACTGGCTCGACATGTTGAACAGGCTGAATCCCACCGACGCGACATTCGTCTGCTTGGGATCTACCACCAGTCCGAAAGTATTCGACAGGTACGGCCAGAGTCCGTGCCCCGACGGATTCACCAGTCCGGCGGTCTGCAGCAGATTGAAGAGCTTGTCGTGATTGACGTAATACTGGAAATAGTAAGACAGCGTGCCGCCGCGCATCGCCAGCACCGAGAAGTGTGCCAGCGTCAGGACGAACATGGCCACCCACGGTCCGGTCTTCAGCAGCGTGCTGAAATCCTTCTTGGCGTCGGATTTCTGTTTCGGATCGGGCTGAATGCGCTCCTTCGTGGTGAGAAACGTGATCAGGAAGAGCACCACGCAGATTGACGCCCACAGGCCCATGGTCATCTGCCAGCCCTTGGCGTTATCGCCATGCCCGAATTTGGCCACCAGCGGCAAAGTGAATCCGCCCACTATCAACTGCGCGATCATCGCCGAGACGAAGCGGAACGACGACAGGCTGGTGCGCTCGTTGACGTCGCCGGTCATCACGCCCGTCATGGCTGAATACGGCGTGTTGTTGGCCGAATACAGCGTCATCAGCATGATGTTGGTGACGCAGGCATAGACAATCTTGCCGGTAGCCGCAAAATTCGGCGTGGTATACGCCACCACCATCACCACGCCCCACGGGAGCGCGGTCCACAAGACCCACGGGCGGAATTTGCCCCAGCGGGTGTTGGTGCGGTCGGCCATCAGTCCCATCATGGGATCGAAAAACGCGTCCCAGAGCCGCCCCACCAGCAGCAACGACCCCGCTACCGCCGCCACGATCCCCATCGTGTCGGTGTAGAAATTCAACTGGAACAGGATCATCGTCTGAAAGACGAAGTTGGCCGCGCCGTCGCCAAGGCTGTAGCCCGCCTTCTCGAAGAACGAAAGCTTCTGGACTGTTGGCTCGCTCATTGGACCGCTAGAACCACCTTTTGTAAATCGGCATCGCGCGAGGAATTGCCGACCATGATTTCAAAATCGCCGGGCTCCACGGTGTATTTCATGGTGGCGTCGTGGAACGCCAGCAGTTCGGGTGCGATATCGAAGGTGACGGTGCGCTTCTCACCGGGTTCAAGCACAACGCGCTGGAATCCCTTGAGTTCCTTCACCGGCCGCGTGGCCGAGCTGAATACGTCGCGAATGTACATCTGCACTGTCTCGCTGCCGGCCCGGTCTCCGGTGTTCGTGACGTCGGCCGAGACACGCCCCGAGCTGCCGTTCTTGATCTTCGTCTTATCCAGGCGCACGTTGTCGATGGTGAAGGTAGTGTAACTCAGGCCAAAGCCGAACGGATAGAGCGGCGAAACATCGTCGAACAGGTAGCCGCGGCGAGCCGTCGGCTTGTGATTGTAGAAAGCCGGTATATGGCCGGCCGACCGTGGAATCGTGATCGGCAGCTTGCCTCCGGGATTGCAATCGCCAAATAATACCTCGGCCACCGCTTGGCCCGTCTCCTGCCCCAGATACCAGCATTCGAAAATCACCGGCACTTCGCGGCTCAGCATATTGATGGAAAGCGGACGGCCATTGAAGAGGAAGACCACCACCGGCTTTCCCGTCGCCAGCATGGCGCGCACCAGTTCCTCCTGCCGTCCCACCAGGTCGAGGCTCGGCCGATCGCCCAAATGCCAGAATGCCCACGCCTCGCGCGAAGTCTGCTCATTGCCGCCGATGGCGAGCACGATCAGGTCCGCCTTCTTGGCTATCTTGACGGCCTCGGCGATCTGCTTGCGGTCCGCTACCGGGTCGGGCGCCACTACTTCGTCCTGCACCCAGGAGCCGCCCACCGTGATCTTGCATCCTTCGCTGTAGAGCACTTTGGCGCGATTGGCCACGCGCGCTTGAATTCCCGCGAGCACGCTGACATCGTGTTTGGGAAGCCCGCTATACCCGCCCAGCATGCTGCGATTGGCATTCGGGCCGATCACCGCAATGGTCTTGATTTTGTCGAGCGAGAAAGGCGCCAGGTTGTTCTCGTTCTTCAGCAGCGTGACGGTCTGCCGCGCGGCCTGCAGCGCCAGTTGGCGATGCTCGTCGCATCCCACCAGCGCGTCGGCGGCGGCTGGATCGACGTACGGATCGTCGAACAATCCCAATTGGAACTTGGCGTGAAGCATGGGCGCCACCAGCTCGTCGAGCTGCTTTTCCTGCAAGATGCCTTTGCGGACCAGTTCCACCAGGTGCAGGTAGCAATCGGGCTCCGGAAGCTCGATGTTGACGCCCGCTTCCACCGCCAGCCGGCAGGCTTCCTTCATATCAGCCGCCACTCCGTGGCCGCCGACATCCTTGCGCGATTTCAGCTCGGTAATGGCGTAATAGTCGGAGACGATGAAGCCTTTGAAGCCCCATTCCTTGCGGAGCACATCGCGCAGCAGCCAGCGATTGGCGTGCGAGGGGATGCCGTCGATCTCGTTATACGACGCCATCACGCTCATCGCGCCACCCTTTTGAATCGCCTCTTTGAATGTGTAAAGAAAGGTCTCGCGCAGCACTCGCTCGGAGACATTTGCGGGAGCGCAGTTGGTGCCCGATTCGGGCTGGCCGTGGGCCGCGAAATGCTTCAGAGTGGCGATGACGTGGCGCTTGTCGCGAAACGTGGCGTCGCCCTGAAATCCGCGCACCGCGGCGATACCCATGCGCGACACCAGGAACGGATCTTCGCCGTACGTCTCTTCCACCCGGCCCCAGCGCGGATCGCGAGCCACATCGACCACCGGAGTCAGCGCCTGGTGCGCGCCGCGCGCGCGAGCTTCGGCCGCGGTCATAGAGAACAGCGACTCCACCAGTTCGGGATCGAACGTGGCGGCCAGTCCGATGGGTTGCGGAAAGCTGGTGCCGCCGATGGCGGCGTGGCCGTGCAGGCACTCTTCGTGAAAAATCACCGGAATGCCGAGCCGGCTGTGTTCCAAAAAAAACTTCTGGATGTCGTTGGTCAGCTCCGCCATGGTGCGCGCGGTGCGATTGTCGGCCGAATCGCGCGCGCCGCCGGCGTCGCTGGGACGTCCGACCTGCCCTAGTCCCCGGCGCTGGCGAAATGCCTTCCTAGCCTTCGCCCGGTCGAAGTTGCCTTTTTCGTCGATCAGCGTGTCGGCCTTTTTCTGCCAGACGCATTTCATCTGCGCGGCTTTTTCCTCGATGGTCATGCGCGCCAGCAGGTCTTTCACGCGCTTGCCGGGCGGCAGCGCGGAATTTCGATAGGGCGGGAGTCTGGTAGCCGGTTTCTTCATAGATCACGACCTTCGCGGTTTCGTTGCGGAACCAAACTATACCTGGATTGCGGGTCCTGGCGCAAGGCAATATCTAAATCATAGGATTTACAGATGCTTATAGCTCGTTAAGGCCAATTGGTCTTGACAGGCACTTTGTTTTGCTGTACAACTAACTCGATAGGGAAAAGCAGTTTAGGGTCTTTCTTGAATTAAACCTGTGGGAATCAGGTTTTGGAGGTTAGTTATCCCATGAAACAGTGGGGTCTTCGTTCGATCCTGTGCATCCTCGTTCTG
>Ga0182030_10024809_pt1 | contig 10978 bp, 10 predicted proteins | sample 812S3MmetaG_FD_121299 | JGI IMG/M metagenome (GOLD analysis project Ga0182030, IMG submission 121299) | Permafrost microbial communities from Stordalen Mire, Sweden - 812S3M metaG (Illumina Assembly) | ecosystem: Environmental > Terrestrial > Soil > Wetlands > Permafrost | place: Sweden... | reverse complement strand
TTGGTCGGGCAAAATCGGCGGATTTGGCGATGTAGGCGTCAACGCGCGGGTCATTCTTTGACATGGGCGAAGGATAAAAAGTCCGGGGAAGTTTTCAACCGGATTATATTGTTCACAAATCTTGAAACCGCGCGTGAAGTTTTCCAACCCGCCCGTTCACGGTTGGGTCAGGACACGATAAAATCGTTCGTTGATCGACGGTGGATTAGTGTCCAAGAGGTTGAGGGTGGTGTTGGTCGCCAGAAGGGTCGTCAGATGCGCCCACAACAGTAGATTCGAAGAAGTTTGCACTTCGTAACGGTAATCGGGCGAGACGCCGAGGTCACATTTGAACTGACCGGCGGCGGGCATCTGGGATTTGCCCAGGATGGCGCGCGGTGGCGTTCCTAGCGGGACGAAATTAAAGCTCTGAATGATGACCTCAACTTCGTTGTTGTCGGTGGGCGGGTTGCCATTAATCAGCCACAAATTCAGATGCACGTTTTCGTCACCGCTTTGAGGCACGTCGGCGGCGTTGGCGAAGATATGGGCGGCGATAAGGTTGGTCGCGGCGGCGGAATACATGCCAGTCTGGGATTGCCAACTGATCCGGTTGGTTTCCCATACAAAGAGATGGGTCGAGTCGGCCAGTCCGGGCGGCACACGGTAACGGACGAGATGGTTGGCGAGATTGTAGGGTTGAACGACGAACTGGGCGTTGTTCGTGTCCGTCGCATCCTGCCAGCGGCCACATTCGACATCAATCTCGCGATCCGTGAACGCCGGATCGTCGCTATAGGTGAACATACCGAGCGTGACATTGGGATTGAGATTATCCGCAGGAGAATTCAGTTCGAACCGGTAACTGCCCGGGCCGAACGTGCGCGCGGAGATAAGTTCGGCGCATTCCCAGGCGTTCGTGCGATGAGTGATGCGTAGGTGCAGCCAGCCGTTCGTGTCAACCCAGACGTTATTAGTGGCGTCCGAGAAATAATTCGGCCCCGGTCCGGCAAGTCCGGCGGGACTCTTCACCCACCAGTCGTAACCGGAAAAATTTAAGAAGCGCACGCCGGGCGACGCTCGCGTGACGATGGTTTTGGCGATGGCTTGGGCGTAAGCGCTTGTGGACAGATTGGGCAGGCCGAGTACGCAGGCCTGGTTGTAGTTGGTGTTGACGAGCAGGGCAGCGACGCGTGTGGCTGTCAAATCGCCGGCACCACCGGTGGTGACGTTGGCTGACCAGGAACCATCCGGCTGGATCGTTGTGAGCGGTTGCGCGCAGGTTGGTTTGGTCACCCAGCCATAGCCGGGGACGTAAATGTAAACGGCGACGGCGTTCATGGCAGGATTGGCATTCAACACGACTCCGGACAGCAGCGCTGTGGAACCATAAACCGGCAGATTGGTGATGAGAATCGAGGGAGCCGTTCCGTCACATTGCGCAACGAACACAATGAACGAAATCATGAACCATGGCCAGACTGCTTTCACAATTCTTGGAGTTGAATTAACTCTGAAACTTACCCTTTCCCTTTGGATCAGCAAGTCTTGATACAGCGACGGCCAGACTTTCGCAACCCTCCGGTTTTTCCCGTGCCGGTCATTCCAAACGGGCACCATCACGCTCACATCCGTTCTGTTCAACCTAATTCCCATCGTGCTACCAGCCGTCAATTTTTTGCCGCCATCCGGAGGAATCTCAAAATTCCCGATTAATTTTATTGCGTGAGGCGGGGTTGTTTACAAGATTTGGGGCACCAGAAAATCAGACACTGCCCGATGATTTCTCACCAATATCGCTGCATCTTCATCCATCAGAGAAAAACAGCCGGATGTTCCATCATAACTTCGTTCGGGCTGACGGATGCGCAGCCGGAGTGGCGTCTGTTCAACGATGGCACGTTGAGCGACGAATGGCGGCGACGCGACGAAATCGCCCCGGGTTATCGCATCTTCACGGTGATCCGAAATCCGTGGGATCGATTTGTTTCCGGCTGGAAATATTTAAGCGCGACGCGGAAGAAAAGCCTGAAGGAAGTTTTGAAAAATCTGCCCCCTCCGCATAGCGGCCACGATTACAAACATCTGACGCGACCACAGCTTGACATCTTGATGGATGAGCAGGGAAAATTCGTGCCGGATTATGTATTGCGGTTCGAACATCTGGATGAGGATTACGCGAAATTTTGCGATCTCATCGGCAAACCGGACAAAACATTGCCAACCCTGAACTCAACTGAGCACGATCCTTATCAGTCATGTTTCGATGCGAAGTCAATGGAACGGTTTGCACATCATTTTAAGAAAGACGTCGAGTTCCTTGGCTACCATTTTTCCGGCCCGGCAAATCACACAAGCCTGCGTGGGAAAATTCTGGTTTGACGGAATTGGGGCAAATGCGCCGGGCAAAGGGTGGCCAGTCCGTTCAACAGCAAAACATGGCCGGCCTTTTGGAATTCGCGCCAGTTTCCCAGCGCTGTGGCTTGCGCTTTTCCGGTTCCGGCATATTTTGTCCGCGCTATGGGAAAAAATTCACCTTCGACCCCGCATTTGTTCCAACCGTTGACGCTCCGCTCAGTGACGCTGCGCAACCGCATCGGTGTTTCGCCAATGTGCCAATATTCGGCAGGGGACGGCGTGGCGAATGACTGGCATTTTGCCCATCTCGGCTCGCGCGCGGTCGGCGGTGCGGGCATCGTCATCGTCGAGGCCACGGGCGTCGCACCGGAAGGCCGCATCACGCCGGGCTGCCTCGGCCTCTGGGGCGAGAAACACATCGAGCCGATCGCACGCATCGCGAAGTTTGTGAAGGCGCACGGTGCCGTCGCGGGCATCCAGATCGCGCACGCGGGCCGCAAGGCGTCGGCCGACCTGCCATGGAACGGCGGCGCACATCTGTCCGACGCGCAAGGCGGCTGGGAAATCATCGCACCGAGCGCCATTGCGTTCGGCGGCAATTTGACGAAAATGCCGCGCGCCATGACGGAAGCGGACATTGCCCGCGTGCAAAATGATTTTGTGGCGGCGGCGAAACGCGCGTTGACGGCGGGCTTTGAATTTCTGGAGCTGCACGCCGCGCATGGCTACCTGTTCAACGAATTTCTTTCGCCGCTCACGAACCAGCGAATGGACAAATACGGCGGCAGCTTTGAGAACCGGACCCGCTTGCTGCTCGACACGACACGTGCCATCCGGCAGGTCTGGTCGGACAAGCTGCCGCTGGCCGTGCGCATCTCGGCGATTGACTGGAAACCCGGCGGCTGGCAGATCGAAGACAGCATCGCGCTGGCTAAGCTGCTCAAGGTCGAAGGCGTGGATTTGATGGATTGCAGTTCCGGCGGCGCGGTGCCGGACGCGAAAATCACCGTCGTACCGGGCTATCAGGTGCTGTTCGCCGAAAAAGTCCGGCACGGCGCGGATATCGCGACGGCCGCTGTCGGTTTCATTACCGAACCGAAACAGGCGGACGACATTGTGCGCAACGGTCAGGCGGATTTGGTCTTGCTCGCGCGGCAGATGCTGGTGGATCCGTATTGGCCGGCCCACGCTGCCAAAGCGCTCGGCTACAAATTGACGCCACCGAATCAGTATGCACGGGCGTGGTGAGCGCAGGTTTCTGCAACTTTTTATTGTTCCCGCCCCGGCGGACAGGTAATTTTTCGCATGATAAAAAACTTCCGCCCGGTATTGCTCATCTGCACGCTTATCGCGGCCGGGTGTGCGAGTGATGTGCCTGCGCCCGCAAAACTCAACACGCTGACCCGCGCCGAAAAGGCCGCCGGCTGGGAATTGCTCTTTGACGGCGAAGATTTTGCAGGCTGGCATAATTTCAAGCAGGACGGCGTGCGCCCCGGCTGGCAGGTCAAGGACGGTGCGCTCGTCTGCGTTGATCCGCACAACGCCGGCGACATCGTGACCACGAACAAATTCGATTGGTTCGAGTTACAACTGGATTACAATATTTCCGAAGCTGGCAACAGCGGCATCATGTTCCATGTGACCGATGATGGCGACCGCGTTTGGGCTACCGGCCCGGAATTTCAACTGGAGGACAATGTAAAGGCCGCCGACCAGATCCGTTGCGGCTGGCTCTATGCGCTTTATCAGCCGCCGGTGGATCCGCAGACCGGGAAGATTCTCGATGCCACCAAGCCCGTGGGTGAATGGAATCACGTCCGCCTCGTCATCAGCCCGGAGAAATGCATCCACGAAATCAACGGCGTGAAATATTTTGAATACGTCCTCGGCAGCGATGATTTCAACGCCCGCGTCGCCAAAAGCAAATTCAGCACGATGCCGTTTTTCGCCAGGTCCACCAATGGTTTCATCGCCTTGCAAGGCGACCACGGTTCGGTCGCCTTTCGCAACATCAAGATTCTTCCGCTCGCGGTCAAGAATTGAAATAAGGCGGCTTCCGACCGGCTGGAATCGTTTGTGCGCGAGGAGCATCGCGAAGATAAAATTAGGATGCTTCAGGATTTGCCGCGCTCTGATAGAAATTTCTCGACATATTTACCAAGCAGGTCCGCTTCGAGGTTCACCACGTCGCCAATCTTCCTTTCGCGTAAGGCGGTGACCGCGAACGTGTGCGGAATGATCCAGATGCGAAAACCTTTCTTTTGCACGGCGGCAACCGTCAGGCTGATGCCGTCCACCGTGATCGAACCCTTGGGAACGACGTAACGCAGCACGTCCGGCGGCGCGGTGATGTCGAGCACATGATCCTTGCCGGCGCGGTCCCAACGGACGATTTTGCCCAGGCCGTCCACATGGCCGGTCACAAAATGACCGCCGAGTTCGCCGTTCGCGCGCAGCGAACGTTCCAAATTCACGAGCGAACCGACCGTGGCGAACTTGAAATTGGTGCGCTGCCAGCTTTCTTGCAGCAGATCGAACTGGATCAACCTTGCTTTGCCACGCGGAGAAATTTTAACCGCCGTCAGGCAGCAGCCATTCACCGCCACGCTCGCGCCGATCTTCAAGCCGCGACCGCTCACATGTGCGCGCACGGTCAGCCCAATGGATTTTCCCGTCGGCTTGATGCTCTCGACCGTTCCCGCTTCTTCGACAATGCCTGTGAACATCGGATGAATTTGATGGTGCGTCGCGATTCTGTCGAGCCGCGTTTAATCCACTCGTGCGGTCAGCAATAAATCCTCACCCACTTTGCGCCATTCGACCTCGCGAAGCTGGATGACTTCGCTCAAGGATTTCGCGCCTTCGCCCGCGACACCTTTGCGCGAATCACGTCCGCCGAGGATTTTTGGCGCATAAAAAAACGCCACGCGCTGCGCAAAACCGCCGAGCAGAAATGACGCGTTCACCTCACCGCCGCCTTCCACCAGCAGGCTCGTCACGTTTTCTGCACCGAGTTTTTTTAACAACCAGCGCAAGCCGATTGCTGATTGCCGATTGTCGCTGGTCGATTTGGCCAGAGGTGCGATCAGAACATTCGCACGTTTAGTCAGGGCGGCGACGCGACTTTTCGGCGCAAGCTCGCTCACCACAATTGTCGTCAAGGCCGCAAACTCATCGCTCACAACTTTGGCCACCAACGGCGTCCGTGCCATCGAATCCAAAATAATTCGTCGCAACTGCGCATTTTTATTCTGACTTCTGACTTCTGGCTTCTGACTTCTCGCCGTCAGGCCCGGATCGTCCACGAGAATCGTATTGATGCCGACGAGAATCGCGTCACTGCCCAGGCGCAACTTCATTCCATGCGCGCGGGCCTTATCGCCAGTGATCCATTTGGATTCGCCGCTGGCCGTGGCGATTTTTCCATCAAGCGTCATCGCGGCTTTAACAGTGACGAAAGGCGTGCGGTGAACAATCCAGTGATTGAAAGCCTCGTTCAGCTTCGTGCACTCGTCGCTCAAAATTCCGTGAACGACTTTAATACCCGCGCGCGACAAAATTTTGAAGCCCATGCCCGCATGCTGCGGGTTCGGGTCGGTGGCGCCGACGACAACGCGTTGGATGCCGGCGGCGCTGATGGCATCCGTACAGGGCGGCGTGCGTCCGTGCGTGCAACACGGTTCGAGCGTGACATAAAGTGTCGCGCCCTGCGGATTCTGCCCGCACGTTTGCACGTCACGGAGCGCCGCGATTTCCGCGTGCGGCCAGCCCGCGCGCCGATGCCAGCCGCGCCCGATGATTTTGCCATCTTTCACCAGCACCGCTCCCACCATTGGATTCGGCGAAGTCGCGCCGTAACCGCGCCGGGCGAGCCGGAGGGCGTATCGCATGAATTGGGTGTCCGACATTACGTGCATTGTAACTGGTGACGCTCAATGGCTCAAATTCAAAGGAAGCAGGACACGTTTTCTTTACAGAGCCGAGCGCGAGTCCTTATAGTCACTAAAATGTTTCGTCACTTCGCCCTGATCGCACTGTTTGCCGTCCCGCTTCATGCGGCACAGTCGTTTCGCGGTGCAGATATTCCTTGGACGACTTACGAAGCGGAAGACATGACGAACACCGGCACAACGCTGGGGCCGAAATACAATCCTTATCTCGTCGAGACGGAATCCTCCGGCCAGAAATGCGTGAAGCTCGATGCCACCGGACAATTTGTTCAATTCGCCGCACAGTCACCTGCGAATGCCATCGTTGTGCGCTACAGTTTGCCGGACGCGCCGGGCGGAGGCGGCCTCAACTCCACCATCAGCCTTTATCAGAATGGCAAGTTCGTCCAAAAACTTCCGGTCACGTCTAAATATTCGTGGCTCTATGGCAAATACCCGTTCACCAACAATCCGAAGGCCGGCAAACCGCGAAACTTCTACGACGAAGTTCGCTTGAGAGATTTGTCCATCGCCAGCGGCGACGTGTTGCGTTTGCAAAAGGATGATGATGACCACGCGTCTTATTGCATCATTGACCTCGTTGACCTGGAGAACGTCGCGCCGCCACTGCCCGCGCCACGAGATTCGCTTTCTGCAACCGACTTCGGTGCGACCGGCAAAGGAGAAGCTGATGACACCGCCGCACTAAAAAGCTGCATTGCAGCGGCAAAACAGCAGGGCAAAAGTGTTTGGGTGCCCGCTGGTAATTTCATGATTACCGGCAACATTAATGTTCCTTCTGGCGTGACCATTCAGGGGGCGGGCATGTGGCATACGACTTTTGTGGGAGATGCCGGCCTTTACACGAATGTCAGCCGGCGCGTCCGGTTCGTCGGCCGCGGCAGCGACATCCACCTTTCCGACTTCGCCATCATCGGCAAGCTGAATTATCGGAATGATAGCGAGGACAACGACGGCATCGGCGGAACGTTTGGCGTGAATTCCACCATCACGCGCGTCTGGGGCGAACACACCAAGACCGGCATGTGGGTTCTGAACTCTAGCAATCTTGTCGTGGATGGCTGCCGCTTCCGTGACACCGTCGCCGATGGGATCAATTTCTGCGTTGGCATGTGCCACTCGGTCATCCAGAATTGCACCACGCGTGGCACGGGCGACGATTGTTTCGCCTTTTGGCCGGCGACGCACGCGGCGCAGAAATTTGCGCCCGGCTTCAATGTCGTCCGCCATTGCACCGGCCAGTTGCCATTTCTGGCGAACGGCGCGGCCATCTACGGTGGCGATAGCAACCGCATCGAGGACTGCTTGTTCACTGACATTTCGCCCGGCTGCGCCATTCTGCTTAGCACAACGTTCCCGACGGCGGATGCGAAGAAAATGATTGATAACAATTTCAGCGGAACGACGAGGGTGCAAAACTGTGACCTCATCCGCAGCGGCGGATACGACCACGACTGGGCCTGGCGCGCTGCCTTCCAAATCTGCCTGGATCTTCGCAGCATTTCCGGCGTGGACATCCATAACGTGAACATCAAAGACAGCATTTCTGATGGCTTCAGCGTCATCGCGCCGGGTAGCACCAACAATCAGGGCACGCTTTCCAATGTCATCCTCGCAGACGTCCACATCCCTAATTGCGGGCTCGGCCTGAAAGGGCAACACGGCTTGTGGATTCGCAACGACGCGTCCGGAAGCTTGACCGTCACCGACTCAGAAATCATCGAACACAAAAACAGCTCGTCCAATTTTACCCTCAACTGGAATTGATGGAATCCGTTTTGGTTTCGGCAAAGTCGCGCCGTAGCCCTGACGGGCGAGGCGCATGAACTGGGCGTCGCTAATAGAATTATCTAGGTTTTCTTCTGTGTTCAATCCGTGTTTCATCCGTGACTAAAGTAAATTTCATTCCTCAAACAACGCCTGCGCGAATTGTTTGGCGTCGAAGGGCTGCAGATCGTCCGGTTGCTCGCCGAGGCCGATGAATTTGATGGGCAGGCCGAGTTCCTTCTGGATCGCCACCACCATCCCGCCTTTACTCGTGCCGTCGAGCTTGGTCACAACCAACCCGGTGAGCGGAACAGCTTTGTTAAATTCGCGCGCCTGGTTCAGCGCGTTCATGCCGGTCGTCGCGTCCAGCACCAGCAATACCTCGTGCGGCGCGCCCGCGAGTTGCTTGCCGATGACGCGATGCAGCTTCTGCAATTCCTGCATCAGATTGTGCTTCGTGTGCAAGCGGCCAGCCGTGTCAATGAACAGGTAATCCGCCTGGCGCGCCTGCGCGGTGGTCACGGCGTCGTGCGCGACGGACGCCGCGTCCGCGCCGTAACTGCCGGCGATGACTTCGACCTTGAGGCGCGTGCCCCACAATTTGATCTGTTCGATCGCCGCTGCGCGAAACGTGTCACATGCGGCCAACAGCACGGATTTTTTTTGCGCTTGAAAATAGTGCGCGAGCTTGGCGCTGGTCGTGGTCTTGCCCGTGCCGTTGACGCCAACAATGGAGACGACGCAGGTGCTGCCGGGGATTTCACTCAGCTTCGGATCGTTCGCAGAAAGGCTTTTCTCAATCTCCGCGCGGGCAATGGCGAGATAGTCCAATCTTGCCGTGCCCTGGGTTTCGTAAGCCAATTTCACCGCCGCCACGATCTGCGTTGTCATCGCCATGCCGAGGTCGGCGGCGATGAGGGCGTGCTCAATTTCTTCCAGTGACTCGGCTGTCAGCTTGGGCGATCGCGTGACGATGCGCTTGATTTCGTGCGTGAGTTTAGCGTGCGTCTTGGCGAGGCCGGCTTTGAATTTGGAAAAGATTCCCATGAAAATTTTAGCTGTAGAAAAACACGGACAAGCAAAAAAGTTGGCGCGAATTACGCGAATTTGCGTGAAGAAATCTTGAATTCGCGTCAATTCGTGAAATTCGCGTCCAAGCCTTTTCCGATCCGTGTTTATTGGGGTCCATTCGTGGTTTTAGCTTTTCGTTCCGCCACTTTGTCTTTTAGTCTTTGAACATGTTCGTAAGGCAGCTTCACCGTGCCGATGAGCGGCTTGACCTTGCTGAAACCGTGGCAATCGGAGCCGCCGGTGACGAGCAGATGATATTTGTCGGCAATCCCCAAATAACGTTCAGCCATCGCGGTGGAATGTTTCGTGTGAAAACATTCGATGCCGTCAAGGCCGGCCGCCACGAGCGCGGGAATAATATCGTCCGAACGATTCAAACCAGGATGCGCCATGACCGCCAAACCGCCGGCCTGATGAATCAACTCGACGGCTTCAAGCGCGGACATCTTGGTCTTGGGCACCCACGCGGGCCGGCCCTTTTTGAGATAGCGCTCGAAGGCTTCGTCGAGGTTCCCAATGAGTTTTTCCTTCACCAGCGCACGGGCGACATGCGGGCGCCCCGGTGATTTGCAATTGGCGAGCGCAAAAACGGATTCGGCCTGGAGCGGAATGCCCAGTTTGTTCAGCGCGGCAACCATTTCGCGGATGCGATTTTGGCGCACAGCTTGAAACTCGCCGATCCGCGTGAGCAGCACCTGGTTTTGCGTGTCCACGAAATAAGCCAGGATGTGAACCTCGGTGTCCGCGTGTTCCGCCGTCAGTTCGGTGCCGGAAATAAATTCGATGTTCGCCGCCGCGCACGCCACCGCCGCACGCGCGCAACCCTCGACTGTGTCGTGGTCGGTCAACGCGATGGCGCTGAAACCAAGATTGCTGGCGCGTTCCACCAGTTCCTCCGGCGTGAAGGTGCCGTCGGAAAACTGCGTGTGCAGATGGAGGTCGGCGAATTTCATTTCACCGCTCGCGCCGGGCGGAGAATTTCGCCGCGCACCTTGTCGAGGATGCCATTCACGAACTTGCCGCTGTCCTCCGTGGAAAATTTTTTGGCGATGTCCACCGCCTCATTGATGCTCACCACCGGGGGAATGTCCCCGCGGTGGAGCATTTCGAAAATCGCCAGGCGCATGATGTTGCGGTCCACGGCCGCGATGCGGTGGAAATCCCAGTTCTTGGCGTGTTTTTTGATGAGCTCGTCCAGTTCGGTCCGGTGTTCCAGGACGCCGCGAATGAGCGGATCGGCAAACAGCCGGGTTTCGGCCTCGGCGGCGGTGGGCGGGGGCAGTTCGGCGCGCGGCCCCCAGGTGGAGGGGGCCTTTTCGTCTTCCAGGGCGGTCAGCCGCTGGGTGTTCCAAAACTGCCCCAGTTCCAGTTCCAGGTTCTCTGGTGGATTGAGATCGTATTGGAACAAAAATTGAACCGCGCGTTCCCGCGCTTCGCGTCGTTTACCCATAATTGACAGCATGCCTGAAAACCGCACGGCGGGAAATAAAAATTGCGCGACATGAAAATTGCGGGGTGCCCCCATTCCTTAGCGAAGCTTGGGTTTTTTATGAGGAATCCATGGATCCAGAAGAGATCAAAAAAACGAATTCTTGGATTCCTGGTTTCCTGATTTCATCTGTTTTTGGGGTTCTCCGGGTTGTTTCCTCTGGAATTTTATGTTTTTAAGAGGAACCCAGGAAACGAGGAGTCCCGAAAGCCGTTGAGGCAAGGTTGAAAGGTTAAAATGTGGAAGCGTTGCAATGGTGAAGCAGGGGGAGGGTGGTAAGGCACGGAAAGCCGTTGAAACGGCTGGGGTTGGCGGGCGGATTTCCGCAGACACCGGGCTGAAGCCACGGGGCTAATGAGTTGAC
>Ga0182030_10024808_pt1 | contig 10979 bp, 11 predicted proteins | sample 812S3MmetaG_FD_121299 | JGI IMG/M metagenome (GOLD analysis project Ga0182030, IMG submission 121299) | Permafrost microbial communities from Stordalen Mire, Sweden - 812S3M metaG (Illumina Assembly) | ecosystem: Environmental > Terrestrial > Soil > Wetlands > Permafrost | place: Sweden... | reverse complement strand
CGTATCGACGCCGTCGGGATCTGCGGGTCCGATCTGCATTCCTACAGCGAGGGCTCGGTGGGCGACACCGCGGCCATCTACCCCATGGTGCTCGGGCACGAGCCGGCCGGCACGGTGATAAAGGTGGGCTCGGGCGTGACCGGGTGGCACGTCGGCGACCGCGCCACGCTCGAACCGGCGCTCTATTGCTATCACTGCGAATATTGCCGCGCGGGACGCCACAACGTTTGTGCCAACATTCGTTTTCTCAGCACTCCGGGACTCGCCGGCTTCTTCCGCGAATTCGTGAATCTGCCTCCCACGAATCTGTTGGCCATCCCGCCCACCATGTCGATGGAACTCGCGGCGTTGGTCGAGCCCTTGGCCGTAGCGGTGCACTCGCTCAAGCTGTCGACGCCGCGGGCCGACGACACGGTCGCAGTATGGGGCGCGGGAGCGATCGGACTGCTCACCATCGCGAGTCTGAAGGTCGCGGGTGTGAAGCGCATCTGGTCGGTCGACCCTCTGGCGCACCGGCGCGATCTCGCGGTCCACATGGGCGCGGACGCTGCCATCGATCCCTCGGCGGTCGATGCGGTGAAGCAACTCAAGGCCGATACCGGCGGCCGCGGCGTCGATCTGGCGATCGATTGCGCGGCGAAGGAGGACACCGTCAATCAGGCGATCCGCGCGGTCTGCAACGCGGGGCGGGTGGTGCTGACGGGGATTCACTCCGGCGCGCTGGTGCCGTTCGACACGTCGAATCTGCGGCGCAAGGAAATCACGCTGTTCAATGTGCGGCGGTCGAATGACGAGTCGCCTGAAGCGCTGTCGATGATCGCCGAGCGGCCGGAGCGGTTCGCCCCCATCGTCACGCATCGGCGCAGTCTGGAGAATATTGGGGCAGCGTTCGAGATCGCCGAGAGCTACCGCGACGGCGTGGGCAAGATGATGGTTATTCCTTCTTAAGTTCGTTGCCGCTGGTCAGCTCCTTATAGTCGGCAGGCAACACAAAGAGGTAGGAAGGCGGCTCCTCGCGATGCAGGTTGGCGAGGTGGAAGGTTTCTTCACCGGTGCGCGGGTCGTTGTGTTTCCTCATGACGGTGGTCTGCAAGTCGGGGGAAACCCAGGTCTCGGTGACCACGCGGATGGGCCGGTCGTTGCCGATTGCGCCTGCCAGGATGGTCTCCACGGCGAGGGTCCCGTTGGCCGTGACTCCATCGATCACCCGCTGGCCCAGGTTTTCGTGGGGCGCTGGATCGCCCCTGGCAGCAAATTTCGCCGACGCCTGCTCTAACTGAGCGGCCATCTCGGCTGTCAGTTTGTCGAGATCCTCTTTGGACTGGACGGCCGAGTCCGTTCTCGGGACAGAGCGCGCCACAAAGAACTTCCTTTGCTTGTCGACCAGCGTGCCCATGATCGATCTCACCGCGGTCTTCGCCACTGGGTTGAGCGTGTAGCTGAAGCCCGATACGGGGTCGAAAATGACGATCTGATTGGGACCTTCGCGGCGCACGCGGCCTTCACTATCGCGATAGACGGTGGCCTTACTTTCATGGCTGATCTGCGTGCCGTCGGCCAGAGTCTGCCTGGACTCGGTGATCTCGTCGGCGGAATAGGGTACGCCTTTGACGGTCTTTCCCATCACGGGGGAAGAGAATACGTAGATGCCCGGCGGATTCTGTTCCTGGGCCGCGGCACCGATGGCCAGAAGAGCGAACGTCGCGATGAATGGTTTCATACCAGATCCTTATCGATTCCGGACTACCCGGATGGCATGAGCCCGCCCATCCGGCCCTACGATCAAATCTGCCTGTAAGGCGCCACTGTCGGCGCTCACGCGGACTATGGTGGCGGTCTCGATGGGTTCGTCATCGAGCCGCAGAAACTCCTCGTCGGGCGCTGGACGGCGTGCCGCCCGGCGCTTCGCTACAGGGTGCGCCACTGCGGGGCGTGCTGCTGGGGCAGCGGTTTGCAACGGCGCCGCGGGCACGGTTGCCTGGGCTACCGTCGAGGGGCGCACCGGTGCGCGATGCGGCAACCGGACGAAAGCAATGGCCAGCGCAGCCGCTAGCGGCAACGTTGCCAGCCACCAGCGCCGGCGCGGGCGAGCGCGAGGAATCTGGATGGCGTGGTCCACTTCCGAAAGCCCCGCCATCAGTCCGTACACTCGCGCGGCGCGCCGCGAAAGCTCGCGATGCCGAGCGCTGCACGACGGGCAGGTTTCCAGGTGTCCGGCGATTTCCTGTAGCGACTCCACGGGCAGTTCGCCATCGGCAAATGCCCGCAGATCGCCGTCCTCGAAACAACGCTTCATATTCGATCTCCGTAACGCGCTCGGTACTTGCGCTCAAACTGCTGCTCCGCCCGCGCCAGTATACTGCCGACGGAGTTGAGCCGAATCCCCAACGCCAGTGACAGGTCGCGGTAGGCCATACCGTCCGACCGCAGCAACAACAGTTGCGCATCGCGAGGCTTGAGCGCCGCTAACACCCGCTGGACCCGCTCTCGGCGCTCCTCGGCGAGCAGTCGATCAAGTGCGTCATCCGTGGACTGAGGACTTCCGGCAACCGCTTCCTCGCGGCGCTTGCGGCGAGCGTTGGACCGGACCGCGTCGAGCCCAGCATTGATAGCCACCCGGTAAAGCCACGAAGTGCGGCCCTCGTGGTCTTCCGCGGCGGGCTGGCGGGCCAGCTTGCAGAACGCATCGGCGGCGATCTCTTCGGCCTGAGCGCGATCTCCCATCAGCCGGCAGAGCACGCCCACCACGCGCTGGTAATGCGCGTGAAACAGGTCGTCGAACCGCTTGGAAGAGTCCAGGGCCGTTTCCCCCGCTGGCTGCACAACTGGCTGCACAACTCTTAGAACGGCGTCCATAACGCGTTTGTGACGAGAATTTTAGCAGTTTCGCCCCGCCCGGCGAGCGGGCACAATAGAATAGATGATTTCCTGCCGCAACCTGACCCGCCGATACGGCGACTTTACCGCCGTCGACGGCCTGAACCTGGAGGTCGACGCGGGCGCCATCTGCGTCTTCCTGGGGCCGAATGGCGCCGGAAAGTCGACTACCGTGAAGATGCTGACTGGACTGCTCACGCCGACGTCCGGAACGGTGGAAGTGTGCGGCCTGGATGCGGCGGCCAATCCGCGCGAGTTGAAGCGGCGGATCGGGGTCCTGCCGGAAGACCTCGGCCTGTTCGACGACCTCACCGTGGAAGAGCACCTGCTGCTGACCGGCGCGGTCTACGGGCTCGACAAGGCGGAAACGCATCGCCGCACCGGCCAGTTGCTGCACGCTCTCAGTCTGGAACATGGACGCCATACCTTCGCGGCCTCCTGTTCGCACGGCATGCGCAAGAAGACCAGCTTCGCCATGGCACTGCTGCCCAATCCGCGCGTGCTGTTTCTCGACGAGCCTTTCGAGGCGGTCGACCCGGTGACTTCCAAGATCATGCGCGACCTGCTGATGTCGGCGGCGCGCCGCGGCGTGACGGTGTTTCTCACATCGCATATCCTCTCGGTGGCGGAGGAGATCGCCACCCAGGTTGTCATGATTCGCAAAGGCAAGATCGTGTGGAATTCACCGGCCGGCGAATTACCGCAATCGCTGGAAGCGCATTACTTCGACTTAGTGGAATCGCCAGTTGTGGAGGAACTGGAATGGCTCGGCTCGCCGCGATCCTGAAGGCGCTCTGGCGGGCGTTCCAGCGCGGCGAGAAATCCATCGCAACCGTAGCGGGAAACAACTTCTTCCTGGTCGCCCTGCTCTTTCTCGGGAAAGCCGGGTCGTTCCTGTTCCTCATTATGGGCCTGGTGATTCTCTTCCCGCTGAGCACCGATCCGCTGCGCAAGATCCCGCCGTCGCGCCTGGCGCTGTGGCCGCTCGAAAAGCGCGAGCAGTGGATGTTGCGCGCCATCAGTCCGTGGGTCAATCCCATGACGTGGGCCATCGCCGCGCTGGCATTGTGGGCGGTGCGCGGCAGTGTGACCGTGGGGCTCTGGGCGATGGCCGCCGGCTTGGTGGCCGCGGGCTTCGTCATCTCCGAACTGCCGCTGCCCGCGGGCGCCGCGATGTGGCGCAGGGTGCCGCATTTCCCCGGCCCGCTCGACCAACTCATCCGCAAGAACCTGCGCGAAATGCTCTCCACGCTCGACTTCTACTGCGCACTCCTCCTCAGCGTGTCGACGGCCGCCTATCGAATGTTTGGACCGCCGCTGCCCGCGGAAGCGTTTCTCGCCATGACGCTGCTCGTGGTGGTCGCACTGTCGAGCTACGCGCAATGTTTGTTCGGACTCGATGGCGTGGGCGGACGGTCGCGTTATCGGTTACTTCCGCTGAGCGGCTGGCAGATACTGGCGGCGAAAGACGCGGCGTTCCTGCTGGTGGCCGCGGTGCTGTCAGCGCCGCTCGCACCGTTGGCTGGATTGGGCGCGGCGTTCGTAGCGCTGGCGATGGGACGGCGGCCCACGGTGGAGGATCCGCGCCCCCAGACGCGCTGGCGATTCTCGGCGGGAGCGTCGCCGATGTACGGGATCGGGCAGGTGATCGCCATGGCGTTCGCGGCGTCATCGATCTTTCTCACCTCGTGGCTGATCGTGCTGCCGTGCGTGCTGGTGTGGGCGGGGTCGTTGTGGTGGTACGGGCAAAGGCTGGAAGAGCGCGAATTGGCGGGGTGACGGCGAAGCGAGACGCGAGTTCGAACGGCATCCGGCTGGCGATTGTCGAAGTCTGACGAACGCCTGCAAGGCAGAACCCCCCGAAAGATCTGGCGGGATGACAGCGGGCGCTGTCGAGACCGACTCTTGGTATTGCGCGGCAGATCGGCGTGTATTACGCTAGGATCATGCAGACGATTTCCCTGAAATTGCCTGAGCATCTCTTGGCTCAGCTCGAGAGCGAAGCTAAGGCGAGACGGGTGACGAAGTCCTTGCTGATCCGGGAAAGCCTGGAAAAGGCGCTGGAGACGCAATCGCGGTCGGGCGCGTCGTCATGCTACGACTTGGCCCGGGACCTTGCCGGCAGTGTCAAAGGACTGCCGGAGGATCTCGCCGAAAACTCAAAGCACATGGAAGGCTTTGGCGAGTGACGAAAGGCCCAGTCCTACTGGACACAGGTCCATTGGTCAGCTTCCTCGCTTCGGGACTGCGGCATCATTTATGGACTGTTGAGCAATGGAAACGGCTCCGCGCGCCGCTACTCACATGCGAGCCAGTCCTGACCGAGGCGGCTTTCCTGCTGACGCGTGAAGGCCGGGACGCAGATGCCATCTTCGAGCTGCTGGAACGAAAAGTAATTCGTATCGCGATCTCGGTACAGGAAGAGCAGGCGGACCTGCGAGCGCTCATGCACCGCTATCGCAACCGGCCAATGTCGCTGGCTGACGCCTGTCTGGTCCGACTCTCGGAAATCCACACCTCAGGAGAGATTTTTACACTGGATTCGGATTTTCGCGTTTACCGGCGCCACGGCAATAAAGTCATCCCGGTGCGGATGCCTGATTGAGGTTCCGGGTTTTTTCTGAGGCACAGGAAGCTCGGGACTCTGCCGGGAGGGATGGCGCCCAGCGCGAGTTGGATGTCTTTCTGGCTTCCCCGCTAGGCCCGCCGGATTAGGACATTGCCGGTTGAATCCGCGCAATAATGTGGAGGACTGCGTCACGGGAAAGCTACGCCCGACGCATTCGGGGATTTGTATGACCGGAAAATCGACTGCGCACGTTCCGGTTCGGACGCGACGCGAGGCAATGGCCGGTGTCTTGAAGACTGTAGTTGCCTCCTACGTACTGCCCTCCGTGCGGGCACAGGCATCTGGCAAACACTCCGCCTGGCGCGCGATCAACATCATGAATTTCATCCGCTCCCAGGAGCCGCGCGAGAACATCGATCTGATCCAGCCCGTACGAGAGCAGATGGCGCTGATCAAGGCGCACGCGTTTCCGGCGGCCTGGCTGCTTCAGTACGATGCGCTCGTGGAAGGGCCTTTGTCGAGTTCCTCAGGTCTGGGATGCCTCCCGGTCACGAGGCCGGTATCTGGTTCGAGATGAATCGGAGAATCTGCGACGATGCCGGCATCGCCTGGCGTGGCAATCCGGATTGGTCAGGCTTGCGCCCGGCCGAACCGATTGCGAACGGCCCGCCCTACTGCACGGGCCCCGGCGGGGCCGACTCGCGTTGCACCTGGCGCACGTTCCGGTCGACCGATTCCAGAGGGGCGATCTCCAGACCGAGCGGCGCCGTCTTCAGGTCGGCGAATTTGCGCGCGCTCACCATCACCCGGCTTTCCAGCGAGCCTACCGCGCCATTGTAAGCATCCACCGCGCGTTCGAGATTCTTGCCCACCTTATTGAAATGCTCGCCCATGTCGGAGAGGCGCTTAAAAAGCTCCTTGCCGAGCACGCTGATTTCGGCGGCGTTCTGCGCCAGATTCTCCTGCCGCCAGCCGTAAGCCACGGCTCGCAGGAGCGCGATCAGCGTGGTGGGCGTGGCGAGAATGATATTCTGCTCCACGCCGGCTTCGATCAACGACGGGTCGGCCTCCAGCGCGGCGCTGAAGAAGCACTCGCCGGGGAGGAACAGAACGGCGAATTCAGGCGCGTAGTCGAACTGGTCCCAGTAAGACTTGCGGGCGAGTGCGGTGAGGTGATTGCGCACCTGGCGGGCGTGGTCGGCGAGGCGAGCCTTGCGAGTTGGCTCATCGGGGGCTTCGATGGCCGCCAGGTAGCCGTCGAGCGGAGTCTTGGCGTCCACCACGATAGTCTTGCCGGCAGGCAGGCGGACCAGCAGATCGGGACGCAGGCGGCCCTCGTCGCCGCCGATGGTGGATTGCGTCATGAAGTCGCAATGGCTCAGCATGCCGGCCATTTCCACCACGCGCTTCAACTGGATCTCGCCCCATCGGCCGCGGGCGCTGGGAGTGCGCAGGGCGGTGACCAGCTTGCCCGTCTCGCTGCGAAGCTGTGTCTGGGTATCGAGCAGTCCGCGTACCTGTTCATGCAGCGCGGCGTAGGCGCCGGCGCGCGATTTCTCCAATTCCTGGATCTTGGAATCGACCTTCTCGAGCGAGGCGCGCACGGGCGTCACCATCTCGGCGATGGCCTGCTGGCGCAGGTCGAGATCGCCGCGGGCGGCCTGTTGGGTTTGCGCCAGGGTGGATTTCGCCAGGTCGAGAAAGGCCTGATTGTTGTGCGCCAGCGCGTCGGCGGTGAGCGCCCGGAAGGCCGTCTCGGTTTCGCGGCGGCGTACGCGGAGCACCAGCCATGCCAAGGCAAAGCCGGCGATAAAACAGAGGACCGGCAAAATGTTCTGCATCAATCTATATGGTGGCACAAAGTTGGCCTTTCGGCCTATTCGCTTTAGCTTATCGTGCAGCCCATCTTGAGCGCCGCGTTCATCACGATCTGCGTATCGACAATGTTGACGGAGCCATCTGCATGCAAATCGTGGACGGCTGCTGCGATCCCCAGCGCTTCATTGATGTTCGCAAACCGCCGGCGGCGCCCAGAAATACTGTCACTGGATTCGGATCTTCACAAGCGACGGAAGGTCAGCCCCTGGGGAGGTCAGCGGCAAATAGCAAACCGTGGCCACGACCAGCCAAAAGCCAACAGCCAACAGCTAAGAGCCAAAAGCCAACAGCCGATCTACTGCACCGGCTCGAACCGGCCATCGGGCAACAGCCAGTACCGGCGTCCACGCCACAAAATCGTATTTCCGAAAAAGCCGGCGCACCACACCAGCAGCGCCGCGCAATCCTGCAACGGCAGCAACCACCATCGGCGGCGCGTCAGCGGGTCTCGCAACACGTGCCCGGCTGTTGCCCACACAGCGGCGCCACGCAGCACCACGGCGGCGGCCAGCATCGGCCACCAGACCGGACTGATGGCGCACAGCAGCAGCGCCAGTGGCAGCGGATGCGTGAAAATCTGGCCCGCGTAGCCTTTCGGCCGCGAGCGGCGCGCGCTGCGACTCCAGCGGAGCCGGTGCCGCATGTTGGCACTGAACGATTGCGCGCCGATGTAGTGATCGATCACATACGAGGACAGAATTACGCCGAAGCCGTGCTTCGCGGCCAGATTGCCGAGCACAAAATCTTCGGCCAGATAATCCTTCACGGCGTCGAATCCGCCGATCTGCCGGAGAGTTTCGCGCCGCGCGGCGATGGTCGGTCCGAGCGCGAACTTCATGCCATCCAGCATGCGCGCCACCAGCACTCCCGAAAGGAATTCGGTATTCAAACCAATGGCTTCCATCGTCGACCAGAAGCTGCGGCCCGGCACCACGCGATAGGGACACGTCGCCATGCCGAGTTTCTCGTCCGCGAATTCGGCGGCGAGCGCCGACAACATGTCGGGGTTTACCCGGATGTCGCTATCGGCCATCACCACCAAATCATGGTGTGCGGCCTCGAGCATAAGGTCGAGGCTGTACACCTTGGCGTTGGCGTAAGGGGGCTCGCCCGTCACGATGAGTTGCGAGGGCACACCTGGATAGCGCGCCTGCAGCCATTCTACGACTTCGACGGCTGGGTCGGCGGCGCTTCTTACAGCGAAAAGGATTTCGAAGGCAGGGTAGCTCTGCTCGAAGAAAGAGCGCAGATTTTCTTCCAGCCCCTCTTCCGCGCCGGCCAGCGGCTTGAGGATACTGATAGGCGGAGCCACGCCGGGCCGCGGCGGGTGAACGCGGCGATAACGAATCGCGGCGACAATAGTGAGCACCTGGTAAACCAGGGCGCCGGCCACGAGGGCCAGCAACAGCGTTACGACGATCACTTTACTCTACTTTACACTGTAACAGTGTCATGAAAAACACCATTGTCGGGACCGCCGGCCACATCGACCATGGCAAGACCGCCCTGGTCAAAGCCCTCACCGGCATCGACGCCGACCGCCTGGAGGAGGAGAAACGCCGCGGCATCACCATCGACCTGGGATTTGCCCACCTGCAGATCGCCGCCGGCCTTCGCCTTGGTTTCGTCGACGTGCCCGGCCACGAGCGCTTCGTCAAGAACATGCTGGCGGGCGTGGGCGGCATCGACCTGGTGCTCTTCGTGGTTGCCGCCGACGAGTCCATCAAGCCGCAAACCCGCGAACACTTCGACATCTGCCGTCTGCTGGGAATTCCACGCGGTGTCATCGCCCTGACGAAGGCCGATCTGGTCGATCCGGATATACTCGGCCTGGTCCGGCTGGAAGTGGAAGAGATGGTACAGGGCTCCTTTCTGGAGGGCGCGGCGATCGTGCCGGTCAGTTCGCTCACCGGCGCGGGGTTGGACGATCTGCGGCGTGAACTCGCGCGCGCCGCGGAGGCGGCCGCCGAAAAAAGCTCCGTCGGCCATTTCCGCCTGCCTGTCGATCGCGTTTTTTCGGTGAAAGGCTTCGGCACGGTGGCCACCGGCACCCTGATTTCAGGCTCCGTCGAGAAGGAACAGACGGTCGAAGTGTACCCCCGCGAGCGATTGTTGCGCGTGCGTGGAGTCGAAGTGCATGGTGAGCACTCCGACCGCGCCGTGGCGGGCCAGCGCACCGCGGTAAACCTGGCCGATATCGAGCCCGCCGAACTGGCGCGCGGCGACGTGCTCTCCGAGCCGGGACGATTTCGTGCTGTAACTCGCGTGGATTGCCGACTGCAATTGCTGCCTTCGGCCAAGCCCCTGAAGCATCGTGCGCCGGTCCACTTTCATGCCGGGACGGCGGAAATCGGGGCGGAAGTGCGGCTGTTGGACGGTGCGACGGTGCTCCAGCCGGGCGCGGCGGCGTATGCGCGGCTGGTGCTCAAGCAGCCGGCGCTGCTGCTGCCCGGCGACCGCTTCATCATCCGCATGTTCTCGCCGGTGATTACCATCGGCGGAGGCGTAGTGCTCGACCTCCCCGGCAGTCTCCGCACCGCCGGGGCCGCCGAGCGGCTCGCCCTGCTGGCGGAATCCGATGAGTCCGGGCGCATCGCCCTGCTGGTGCGGGAGTCCGAGTTCGGCGCGGGCATCAAGGAGCTGGTGGCGCGCACCGGATTGACGGAAACGAGCGTCGCGCAGGCTGCCGCGCGCGCCTCGCTGATGGAACTGGCCGATTCCTGGTACGTGGATGCGGGCTGGTTCCAGTTGGCGCGCGCCAAATTAGTGGCTGCGGTCCGCGCCTTCCATCGGGAAAATCCTCTCGCCGCCGGAGTCGCCAAACAGGACCTGCGCGCCCGGGAAATGCCGCGCGTTCCGCCGTTCCTGCTGGACGCACTGCTCGCCGCCTCCGCGGAGATCGTGGTGGATGGCGAGGTAGTTCGCCTGCGGACCCATACCGTGGTCCTGAAGGAGGACGAAGAGCGGGCACTCGCGGCCATCGAACGCACCTTCGAGGCGGCGGGACTCGCGGTGCCTGCCATGGCCGAGGCGCTGGCGGCTTCGGGCGTCGAACTCAAGCGCGCGCGCACTTTGCTGGAGACTCTGGTGCGACAGAAACGCCTTCTGCGAATCAACCAGGAATTAGTCTTTCATTCCAGCGCGATCGAACGCCTGCGCCAGATTCTGGCGCCGCGAAAATCGCAGCATTTCGGGGTGGGCGAATTCAAGGAGTGGACTGGGATCTCGCGCAAATATGCCATTCCCCTGCTGGAATACCTGGATCGCGAGCATGTCACCCGCCGCGAGGGCGACCGCCGTTTGATCTTGTAACGGGTTCGCCTCTCGCAATCCCCAATACCGCGCCGCCGCCGGGCAGGTGAAGGCGGCCGCCGTTTGATCTTGTAACAGGTTCGCCTCTCGCAATCCCCAATACCGCGCCGCCCGCCGGGCAGGCGAAGGCGACCGCCGTTTGATCTTGTAACAGGTTCGCCTCTCGCAATCCCCAATACCGCGCCGCCGCCGGGCAGGCGAAGGCCGGCGAAGGGCGAAGGCCAGCGATTCCGTAAGTCTCGGCGCGGCACAGCCCTAAAGCCTTTAGCCCGCAGCGTTTTGCTAAAGGGCGCTTGAGCGGATCATTTTTGCAAATTTCAAATGGTCCTTGACTTGGCCCTCT
>Ga0182030_10024807_pt1 | contig 10979 bp, 13 predicted proteins | sample 812S3MmetaG_FD_121299 | JGI IMG/M metagenome (GOLD analysis project Ga0182030, IMG submission 121299) | Permafrost microbial communities from Stordalen Mire, Sweden - 812S3M metaG (Illumina Assembly) | ecosystem: Environmental > Terrestrial > Soil > Wetlands > Permafrost | place: Sweden... | reverse complement strand
TGACTGAACAAGCTGCAAAATGTGTTCACGTTGAGCCTTTTTGGTACGCCGACACGATTTGGTAGTCGCTCAGCTTACTCGGGGAGGCTCAACGTCCTTCCCGCTAATTTGGACGGGAGTGATGCAACACAGAAGTCGGTGGCCAATCCCGTCACGAATACGCGGCCAATGCCCCGGTCTTTCAGATAGCCTTCCAGCCCGGTCCGGGTTTTCCGATCCGCTTCCTTAAATGCCGAGTAGCTGTCCACGCTCGGATGAAAGCCCTTGCGCACGATGAGCTGGGCATGGTCAATGGCCAGTCCCGGGGCGAATGCGGCATCGGCGGTTCCCTGCACACAATGGTCCGGCCAGAGCACCTGATCGCCGTAAGCGAGAGCGATCGTCTCGAACGGCTTTCTGCCCGGGTGACTCGACGCAAACGAGGCGTGTCCGTCGGGATGCCAATCCTGGGTGAGCACGACGTTCGCGAACGCCCGGGCAATGCTGTTGATGACCGGCACAACTTCCTCGCCGTGCGGGACGGCGAGAGCGCCATCGACGAAACTGTTCTGTACGTCGACGACGATCAGTACTGAGGGCGCATCCCTTTCACCGTACATCGGGGCGGGATCAGAGCTTCGCGGTGAAAGTCAGGTCATAGCTGCGCGTCGGAACCCTCGTCAGGAAGTCGTTGCCGTAGAACCCCTGGTCATTGAGCAGATTGTGTTCATCGGTGAGGTTGTAGATCTCGAATTTGACGGTGTAGTGGTCCAGGAAGTTGTAGAAGACCGCCGTATTCAGCGTGAACTGCCAGGGAATCGTAGGCGGCAGGTAGTAGCCGGTAGTGCTGTTGATGAGGTACGGGGGGAGGGTCATCCCCTGGAGGGTCAGGGCGGCTTCGGTTTCGGGGATATTGATGTAGCCGGCCTGGGTGGTCTGAACCGGTCCTGTGACCTGCAGGTTTGCCTGGAAGCCCAATCCGTTCTGCAGCTTGTAGTTGGCGAGAATATTGAACAGGTGTGCCGGCACACCGGGATCGATGAATTTTTGACCCGAATCCCACACGATATTGGTGGCCGCGCCGTCGTAGTTAATACCCGCATAGGCCGGGAAGTTCCAGAATTCAAACGGCGTATCCAGCACCGTATGCAGGTAGGAGTAGCTCGCCGTCGCGAAGAAATGGGAATTCGGCTGGTAGTTGAGCTCGAGCTCAGTACCGGTGATGTGGGCGTAGGAATGTTGCGTATCGCCCTGACCTACGGGAATGGCACGCTCCTGCCTGAAGCCCGCGATCGAGAAGAACAGCGCCTTGTTGAAGAGGTCAAACTTCATGCCCGCCTCCTCCAGCAGCGTGCCCTGCCGCAGCTGCGTGGTCGCATCCACCCCCAGGGTACCGACCGCGCCATCGTTGGCGTCGGCGAGGACGTACTGCGCCCTGTTGAAGGTGGCATAGGCGGAGACGTGCTCGGTCGGGCTCCACACCAGGCTGACGTTCCCGTTGTACAGGCCATACCAGGCCGTGTGCTGAGACTGGGGCAGCAAGTCGCAGTACAGGGTGCAGCCCGGGTACGGCCCCAACCCCGCGGCCAACCCCTGCTCGTAGAGGGGGTCCGAGTCGTTCAGCTGCACCATGTCGCCGCGCAAGCCGTACATCAGGCTCCACTGCGGCGAGAAGGTCATCCGGTGCTCGAGGAAGATTGCAGCGTCCTGAAGATTGGAGTCGATGGTGGCGTTGGCGTATGCAGCATAGCTGCCCGGGACGCCGTACTGGGAGTGACCGAAGGCGGCGGTGTACGGGATTGCGCCGCCATAGAGTTGCGCCGAGGCGGGGAAGATCCAGCTGGTCGGATCCCCGTTCGACAGGTCGTACACACTCACCGGTTCGTTCGCGAAGCTCTGGATATCGAGGACGTGCGCGTAGCGGTAGGTGATGCCGGCATCGGTCTCGTGCTGCACGAACCCGGTCGAGAATTTCAACTTGAAGTCGGTCTTGTTCTCGATGGAATAGCTGCCTATGGCCGTATCGGCGTAGTAGGCCATCACCTGGTTGTAGCGATTGATGTAGTCGTAGAACGTATTATTCGTGATGGAGAAATTGTCGTTGACCTGATAGGTCTGGATGAGCTGCAGCATGGCATGCAGCGCGTGCGCGCCGGTGCCCGGCGCCTCATCGATGATGATGTGGTCGTTGAGAGTGGTGCTTCCGGTCAGGTCCACCACCGTTCCATAGCCGCCGACATCAGCCAGGGGCGGCGCGCCGGTGAGGTACGTGCCGTTGTTGATCAGTGCCTGGTTGACGCGATTGACGCCATCGTTCTCACGGTAGAGGGTGTCGGTGATGTCGCCGTTCAATGAAACGGTGTAGTTGGATCCGAACTGCTTGACCACGGCGGCATACAGCGACTGTTGATGAAAGAACTCGTCGTTGTAGTAGCTGCCGCTGTCGGTGCTGTTGAAGCTCACGCGCCCGGCCGTGTCTGCGCCCAGCGGGCCACCGACATCGAACTGGAAGATGCGCTTCTGAAAGGTATCGACCTCGGCGTTGAAGGTGGCCGCGAAGCTCGTCAACGAGGGCATCTTGGTCGTGATGTCGATCGAGCCGCCCACGCCGGAGCCGGCACCGCCCTGGACACTGGCCGGCCCTTTGATGATGTCGATCGAAACCACCATGTTGAAACTGATCGGGGCGCCATAGCCGTTGAGCGTGAAGCTGTCGCGCATCCCGTTGTAGAACATATCCGCGTATTGGCCGCGGATACGCGGCACGTTCGGCTGACCGAACGACGCGTCCGAATAGGCACTCGACGTGAGGTAGGAGAATGAACCCGGGTTCTGCACGTCCAGTGCATCGAGCTGCGCCTTCGACAGCACGGTGTTGGCGCGTGGCGTATCCATCACGCTGAGGTCCAGGCCGTACGCCGAGTTGGACGTGACCGTCGTCGGCATAATCAGATCGCCACGCCGGATGCCGTTCACGATGACCTCTTGGAGATCGCCGGAGGACGTCCCCGGAGCATTGGTTGTCGCGGCAACGGGAGCCGAGGAAGAACTGCCGGTCTGCTGCGCCTGCGCAATGTGGAAGGCGCCGAGGCTGCAGAATGTCAATGACACCGTGACCAGTACACGAATGCGTAAAGTCAAAGGACACCCCACGTTCTTATCAGTTGATCCGATGCTTAAGGCAGTTCCTTGGGCATGTCAAGAATGAAGCAGGCGATGCCAGCGACTTTCGTCGTGCGAGAACCATAGTGGTGCACAGAATCGCCGTCGTGCACTATTTCGCCGCGTCGATCACAGAGCGAACGAAGAATTCCTTCGCGTTCGTGTATGCGCGACGATCATCAGGAAACTGCTCGGCGAGTTGGTGCTTCAACCTCGCATACTGTCGCGCCAATCGGTCGTTGGCTCGGAGTATGTCCCTGAAGGCGATATGCGATGTCCAAAACGCCGATTCGGACTCACAGATCGACAGATAGTGCGTCCGGGCGCTGTCGTCGCCCTTCGCGAAGAAGAGTCGGCCGGGCACGTTGTCTTCAGCGCGGTGCTCGTACCCCATGTCTGAAAGCTTGCGGAAAACTTCGCGCGGAAGCTGTAAGGATCTCGCGGCAAGCATCAGGTCGAGGATCGGCTTGGCGTCAAGGCCAGCGACCGCGGCGCTGCCGATGTGTGCCATCGCAACAATCCAGTCACCGAGGTGCCGTCGCAGGTCAGCTTCGGCGCATTGGTAGAGCTCACCCCAGCGCGGATCGTGCGGCACCACGCTGACTTTTCCCCGGGGTAGGCCGAGAGGCGGTTCCATCGTTGCACACCTTAGTTCGATCGTCGCGTTTTTAGCTTCCTGCCCGATAGAACGTGGACACTCGATGCTCGATCCCGCGCGTTGCTTCGAAAAGAAGTACGGACAGTGCCATAGCCACAGCGCTGGCCCCGAGCGCCCGGGCCAAATGCAATTGTTGCATGGTGACTGCGAAGAGGGCGCCGAGGCCCCCCGTCTGCATCAGATACTCCGCCAGCAGCGCGACCAGTACACTGAAGGTAGCTCCCACCCGAAGCGCCGTGGCCAGCGCCGGCAGCGCTGCGGGCAGCGCGAGCAGACGTAAGTTGTGCCAGCGGGAGGCGTGCAGGACGAAAAGCACATCGTGCGACATGGCCGGCAGCTGCCGGAGGCCCGTACTGCAGTACGCAAAAGACGGGAAAAAGGTCATCACGGCAATGGCGATCAGCTCGGTGCGGCTCTCGTATCCGAAGAGCCGGGCAATGATCGGAATCAGGCACACCACGGGCGTCGAGCTCAAGAGCAGCGCAAAAGGTGTCGTGATGCCGGCCAGGAGTTCCGAGAGCCACGCCGCCAGCGCCAACAGCACGCCGGCGGCCATCCCCAAGGCCAACCCTCCCAGGGCAAAGATAAGCGTGTGCAGGGCCGGCATCAGGTAGGCGCCGGGGAAGTGCAGCAGGTCACTGATCACGGAGCCGGGCGGCACCAGCACGATGCTGTTGTAGCCCGCGGCGCTGACCCACACCTGCCATAGCAGCAATAGCAGCAGGACCGGCCACAGTTCCAGGATCAGGCGTCGCATTCGCCAATCCTGCTGCGGACCGCTCGTTCCCCGAGGGTGAGCAAACCGTAGCTCGAGAGAGTGATGGTGGCGATGACAATGACCGTGGCCCATAGGAGCGGTATCTGGAAGTTCTCCATGCTGTTAAGCACCACTACGCCCAATCCGGACGGTGCACCAAACCATTCGCCGACTATGGCCCCGATCATCGCGCTGGAGGCGGCCACCTTCATCCCGGTTACGACCTGCGGGAGCGCAGCGATGGCCTGGAACTTTGTCAGCCGCTGCCAAGGGTTCGCGCCCAGGGTGAGCAGCATCATTTCCAGGCGCTGGCTGGCGCCGCGCAGTCCCACGCCTGTCGAGGTATAGAGCAGGAAAAACACCGGTACGGAAGCCAAAGCCGCCGGAGTGCCCTCGCGTCCCGCGGTGATGATCAGCACTGGGGCGAGGGCGATCACCGGCAGCGCGTTGACCAGCACGGCCATCCGGTCGAGTCCTCCACGCAGCAGCGGGACCAGGTGCGCCAATACCGCAACGGCGGTCCCTAGGAAAACGCCAGTCGCGAATCCTTCGGCTGCCGAACCGAGCGTCGTGATCGTCGAACGCACCAACAATGCACCTCTCGGACCGTTTTCGAAGACGCGCAGCACTTGGCTGAGAGCCGGGAATGTTTTGCCGAGCATCCCGTGGCGGCCGGCGACCTCCCAGGCGCACAGCAACAACACTGTGCCGACGGTCGGGTAGATGAAACCGCGGAATTTCATGCAGGTTCCAGGCTGGCCGTGAGTTCGTCGACCAGGCGGTGGAATTCGGCACTGCGTATCAGCTCGGCAGGCCGCGGCCGGGCGAAGGGCACGCGGACGTCCATGCGTATGCGGCCCGGACGCTCGGTGAGAACGAGGATGCGATCGGCCAGCACTACGGCTTCGTCGACGCTGTGAGTCACCAATAAGGTGGTTGGTCGGCTTTCCAGCCAGATGCGTTCCAGCTCAAAATTCATTCTGCGCCGGGTGACCGCATCCAGGGCGCCAAAGGGTTCATCGAGCAGCAGCAGCTTGGGGCGCAGGGCCAACGCGCGGGCGATCGCGACCCGCTGCCGCATTCCCCCTGAGAGTTCGGCCGGGCGTGCATGTTCAAACCCTTTGAGACCGGCCAGGGCGACCAGCTCGCCGATGCGCTCAGCGGTTGCGGGCACACCGGCGACCTCGAAAGGCAGTCGCAGATTGCCTTCGACAGACCGCCAGGGCAGCAGCGCATGCTCCTGGAAGGCGATTCCCAGCTTCTGCTCCGCCTGTAGATCCCGCGGGGGCTTGCCGTTGATCTGGACCAGGCCCGTGGAAGGCGTATCGAGACCCGCAAGCAGACGCAGCACCGTACTCTTGCCGCACCCCGAAGGACCGATCACGGCAACAAATTCACCATCGCCTAACCGCATGTCCAGCGGCCCTAGCGCAACAAAGGCTTGTCTTTTGCCAGCACTGTTGCGGCGCTGGAAGGATCGCGTGACTCCGGTTAGGGCAAGTGTAGCCATCCGTCAGCGAATCGCCTCGTCGTATCGGTCCATGATCCGCCGGTACTGGCTGCGCAGATGTGAGTGCATCGGTGCGAGGTCGACAGTGGTCAGTTCGCCGTCGCGCAGCACGATGCGTCCATCGATGACCACGGTCCGTACGTCGCGTCCGACGGTGCTTTCCGCCAGCGTGATGAGCGGATCGACCAGCGGAAACTGGTCGGGATCGGAAGTAGCAACCAGTACGATGTCCGCGCGCTTGCCGATTTCGAGTGACCCGATGGAGTCGGCGAGGCGGGCGGTCGCGGCGCCGCCGCGCAGCGCCTGCGCCAGGATCTGCTCATGAGTGACCGGCAGATCAAAGTGGTAGGGAGTGCCGGAAACCACCTGCTGTCCAAGGACTGCCCCGTGCAGCACCTGGAACATGTCGAGGCTGGCGCGGGTGGCGGCGCCGTCGGTGCCGAAGCCCAAGCGGATGCCCCGGCGCATCATTTCCACGACGCGCGGGACACCGATTCGGTAGTTGTTGAGCGCGCAGTGGCAGGCCGAGACATCGCGGTGGGCATAGAGGTCCACTTCGTGCGGGCTCAGTAGTACCGAGTGCGCCGCATGAACGTGGTGGTCCAGGCACTGCGACTGCTCGAGGTATTCGGCGGGCCGGACGCCCCAGCGCGCGATGGCGTACTCCACCTCGTGGGTGCCCTCGGCCAGATGGGTGTGAATGGGTGTCGACAGGGCATGGGACAGATCGCGCATGCCAACGCGCAGCGCATCGCTGTTGACCATGATCTGGCGGAGCGACAGCCAGGCGTTCACCCGCGGATGCTCCTGCCACCGCAATACCAGCTCCTCCGACCGGCGCAATGCCTCCTGGGTGGAGCAGCGCATATTGGCCGGCAGGTCCTCCTCCGCATCCATGGTCGAGAGGGCGATGCGGCCGCGAATGCCGATCTCATCGGCCGCCCGGCCCATCTCGTCGGCAAAGGGGCCGCCCGCCTCGAGAAAGCAGGTGGTGCCGGAGCGGATCATGGCTCCATAGCAGGCAAGCGCGCTGGCGTAGACATCCTCCGGGGCGAGGCCGCTCTCGAAGGAGATGAGATAGCGCTTCCACATGGGTTGGCGCAACTCGCCGCGGCGCTGGATGGACTGGAGTTTACCGTGCAGGAACTGCTGCGCGGTATGCACGTGGCAATCGATCAGGCCCGGCATGGCAATCATATCCGGCGCACGCAGGGTTTCACGCGCCGCCGGCAGCGGGTCTGTGGCGCTGCCGATCCAGGCAATGCTGTTGCCAACGATGGCAATCGCGCCATTGTCGATTGTGGTATTGGCCTTATCGAAACACACTACCTCGCAACCGGTGATGAGCAGGTCGACGGGCCGGGGATCTGGCTGAATCATCGAGCGGACCTCCTGATGGTGTCGTAGGCCTCCTCTAGGAGGCTCATATCGCGCAGGCGCGCGGGCGGGGGCAGCGGTGGTCGGCCGGAAACCCGCGCAACCGAATACATGGAGCCGGCAAAGGCTTCTTCACTGAACCAGAAGGGGACCTCGGCACCCGGTTCGGTCTCAAGTTGGATCTGGAGCCGATTCAGTGTCGTCTGCTGTTCCAGATCAAGTCCCAGGTCGGCGCCGTAGTGGTCGACCGCGAGCCGGGCACCGTAGGCGGGATCGGCCGCATTGACTGCATGACCGCGCAGCAGCGCTTCGAGAAAGCGGACCACCTCGCCGCGGCGCCGTTGCAGGGTCCTGCGCTCGATCGTAAGCAAGGAGGTGCACACGCGATACCCGAGATCGTATAACCGGGTGACGTAAAAGTCGGTGCCCTGGCGCAGGCCCATGCGCGCGAGGCTCTGCGGCTGATTTGTTACAAAGCAGAAGTAGGCGTCGCCCGCGCCTTCAAGCAGTGGCTCGGGAGAAAAGCCGACCGGGACCGTGGTGTAGTCCTCCTTGAGCCCGTTGATGCGGAACAGCGCCTGCAGCACGGCGCGTTCGTTGGGTCCCTGTACCAGGAACCGCTTGCCCACCAAATCCGCAGAGGTGTGTACCGGGTGCCCCGGCAGCGAAATCAGACCGACCGGCCCCACCGGGAACAGGGAGGCCAGGATCACGAAATCATTGCCCTGGGTGATGGCGTCGCAGAATGACAGCCAGTCGGCGTCGCCGAAGTCCGCCTCGCCGGCGGAAATCTCGAGAACCGGCTGAGGCGCATTGGGACCTCCCGGGAGGTAGTCGAATCGCAGTCCGGTGTCGGCGATGTAATGCCGGTCCAGAGCGACCCAAAGGTCGGCGTATTCAACGTCCGGAACCCAACCCAGTGACATGGTGAGTTCGCCCGACCGGTCATGGCGGCGACAACCGGCCGTCAGCAGGGCCGTTCCCGCCATGGCACCAAGCTGCAGAAAGTCGCGACGTAACATTTTCACCCTCGCCGCACATATGGTACATGCGTACCTGGTGTGTCGGGTCGATGGTCAGGATGAAAGGAGTTTGATCGTGTCCAAGAATTATCAGAGCGGCGACGTATGGAGCCGCACCACTACGGTGAACGGGTTTGCGGTCGATGAGCTGCGCTCTGTCCTGCAGAAATCCATCCGGCGCGGTCTGGTGGAGGAGGCGGCCCTGGCGGCCTATGAGTTATTCGTCAATGGACTGGAAACCGAAGAGGTGCTATGGCGCAGGCTGGAGATAATTGCAACCGAGGATGTGGGCCTTGGGCTGGTCAATGCGCCGGCGATCATTGAGGCGTTATACGCACAGGCAACGCGCATGTTGGATCGGGGCGACCGCTGGATCTACTGCGCACATGCGGTGCGGTTGCTGGCCACCGCTCCCAAGGACAGCATGTCGATGGAGCTGGCAGGATGGACGCGGGCCGTAGTGGAAAGGGGCGAACGCAAGCCTGTCGTGGAGGACTTTATGGTCGATCTGCACACTCGCCGCGGCGCCGAGATGGGTCGTGACCTCGCACATTGGTGGAACGAGGGTGCCCGTCTACGCAATCGTATTCCGGGGCACAATCCGAAATGGGGCGACTACCTGCGACAGCTGGCGGGAGCCGAAATCCGGAAAGACGACCCCTGAAAGCGGGTGCGAGATATTGGACACCTCCGCGCTCTCGCTGGACCAATGCATCATCCACGGGATGGCGAAGCTGGTCGGTGATCGCCATTCGGGCCCGGGGTGATGTGCAACAGCCGGGTCGGCTCCAACAGATGCACCCGGTGCCATTCACCTTTGGAGACGATGCACATGTCTCCTGGACCCAATTCGCACAACTGCGTCGGCTCGGTGTCGCCCGTGACGCTGACTCTGCCTGAGATGATGTAGATCAACTCGTCCCCGTCTGGATGCAGTTCCCCACCATGCGGGGGATCACGGTCCATGTCTGCAAGTCCAACAGTAAGAGCGTCATACTGAGCCGGCGGCCCGCTTTGATGCTCTATGGCGGTCATGGACAGATCGTGGGAAATCGAGATTGAATATCGAGCCAAATCGACTTTAGTTATTTTGCCCATCGCTTCCTCCGGCATGACCGCCGCGCAATCTTACTATGATGAGGTCACTACTTTACCGGGATGATGTTCCGATGGAGAGTGGTCGCCAACGAAATCCTGGAGACTTTCTCATGCGCGTGTTTGTCACTGGTGCCACCGGCTTCATCGGTTCCGCGGTCGTCAAGGAGCTGCTCTCGGCAGGTCATCAGGTGCTTGGCCTGAGCCGCTCGGATGAGGGAGCGCAGGCGCTCGGCTCGGCGCTTGCCGGTTCGAACCGGCCGCTGATCGTGACCTCCGGCACCGGGATGGCAAATACCATCCCCGGCCAGCCGGCCACGGATGACGCTGCAACCATCAGCTCTGACGTCATTCCCCGCGCGGCATCGGAAGAAGCGGCGGTCGCCGTCGCTGCAGAGGGAATCAACGCCTCAGTGGTGCGGCTCCCGCAAGTGCATGACTCGGCCAAGCAGGGACTGGTCGGCTATGCCATCACCGTATATCGCGAAAAGGGGGCATGCGCCTATATCGGGGACGGACTCAACCGCTGGCCCGCGGCGTAGGTCCTGGACGTAGCGCGCCCCTACAGGCTGGCCATCGGTCGACGCCTGAAGCTACCTGTCAAATCCATTGCCCGTGAAGAGGCAGAGGGCTTTTTCGGCTGGCTTGCAATGTTCGCGTCGCACGACATGCCAGCCTCGAGCGAGAAGACGCAAAGAATGCTGCAATGGCACCCGACAGGTCCCGGAATGATCGCCGATCTCGAACAGTTGCGTGTCTTTGATAGCTGAAACCCAGACGGGCACCCCGTGGTCGACTCGCCCGATACACCTACAAGTTTTTCTAGACCGCCACCACGATGCAGGAAGGCGCCGCAGACAGCGTGTTCGACACGGTGCACAGCCGCTTGGCATGGGCGGCGATTGCTTCGGCTTCATCGGGTGGCACCCGACCGGAGAACGCAATCTGTACATCGATCGTGGCCAGCCTGCTCGGCAGCTGCACGGCCTTGGTCCCCGTGACATGCACCTCAAACGGTACCCGTTCGCGCTGACGTGCCGCCATCGCGATGCACGGCGAGCGCGGCGTCCGGCGCGGAAAGGGTGGTGATCGACCACTGGCGCGGGAGAACTGTGCTCATCGCGGTAGGCTCCTTCAAAGTTCAGCGAGGTCTGTACGGTCGAAAACCCGTTCGATGCGGCCGCGCTGCAGCAGGGCGGCGCGGTCGCACATGTGCGCGATGACATCCGCGTCGTGACTGACCAGCACCAGCGTGATCGGACGGGTTGCCTTCAGGCGGTTCAGCAGATTCAGGATGCCCGCCTGGACGGACATGTCGAGAGCCGACGTGGGCTCATCCAGCAGCAGCAGCCGTGGCTGGCGCAGCAGCGCCCGGGCGATGGCGACGCGCTGGCGCTGTCCCCCCGAAAGTTGGTGCGG
>Ga0182030_10024806_pt1 | contig 10979 bp, 11 predicted proteins | sample 812S3MmetaG_FD_121299 | JGI IMG/M metagenome (GOLD analysis project Ga0182030, IMG submission 121299) | Permafrost microbial communities from Stordalen Mire, Sweden - 812S3M metaG (Illumina Assembly) | ecosystem: Environmental > Terrestrial > Soil > Wetlands > Permafrost | place: Sweden... | reverse complement strand
TTTCTCTTCGAGCATTCGCGGCGAGCTCGTTCATATGCTCGATAGAGTGGCCCGCTTTCACCGGACTTGAAAGCTCGGATGGAATATCGCCCAACTTAGGCTCAACCTCTTCAGGGACTTCCTCTGGAGTCGAAGCCGGAACAGAGGTAATAATCAGGTTCAAAGAGTTGGCCGAAGCAGGCGCTTCGAATGAAGAGCCACTTGACATCCTCTTCCGAGGTCTTGAGTCTGGCGAGTCAATACTTGCAGACCGACCGTGGCTGACGACCCTCTGGGAAGCTTCAATACTTGCTTTACGCGAGGCCACAATGGTATTTGCTGACTGACCGCGGCCCCCTACTTGTGGTCGAGACATAAGTGGAGACGGAAGAGGAGGTGCTCCTCTCAGTGACGACATAGATCCGTGTTGACTAAGCTTGGACGGTGAAGTTGGCCTTTGTGGAGGTGAGAGTGTAGCAGAATTTGCCAATCGCGGAGACGTCATGCGGGAAGATGTTGATACTGTCGAGCTTGCCTTAGGTGGAGGTAAATGTGCAATCGGAGATGCTTGAAGATCCAGAGTACCATTGGCATGGAAGAACTTTGGTTGTCGGTCTTCTCCAACGGTAGACCCCACAGCAGACACACTGCTACTCTGCGGAGGAGGGGGTATCGATTCTCCATTTGCATAGAAAAAGCTTGAGGAATTCTTCGTCTGTAATGGTGGCTTGGGAGCCGGCGGGGTTGACTTTGCATCACTAGCAAAGAAGAATTTCGAATCCCCAAAGTCTGACTGAATTGGACTTTTTGAAAATCCAGCTTCTGACACTGCGGGACTGAATGAGACCATCGGTCGTTTTGGTATATCCCGATCCAAGCCAAGCCCAGAACCATATATAGCCGGATCTTGAGCAATTCGAATAGTTTCATTTGTAGAAGGCGGGACAGGTGTTCCATTTGGAGTCCCTGTTGGTGTAGTGTTTGTACTATCGACTCGAGACTTTCGTGACCCTGATCTTGGCGTAATGTTGTTGTTTAAAAATGTAGAGACTGGAGTCGACAATTCCTCTCGAGACGAAGCGGGCGTGGCATTAAGGTCAGAACGCGCTCCCTTTCGTGACACTGGCGTCGAAGCTCCCGGTGGAGCTGACCCAGCTACTCTTGGTGTTAATGGAGTTCGATTGGGAGCCTTTGCAGTAACACTGAGGGTTGGCATGAGAGGGCGGACTCCATGTTGCTTATCATATGGTGGCATGTTTGCATTGCCACTTTTTGCTGTCAATGGAGTCGCCTGTCGCATCATCGCATTGTGATCCTTGGATTGTAGTGGCGGTCGCAATGTAGGTCTCGATGGTCGTGGGCGAGTAGGAGTGTTGGTGTCTTGATCATGGTTGTTTTCAAGATTCCTTGAATTGTTGTTTTTGGATCGAGCGACCCCAATGGCGAGGGCCCTCATTTTCGGTCAATCACAGCCACGGCTCACTCACAGCCTTCCGAGCACGGCTGAACATTAGATTTGAATATATTTTACACGAAATCACTGAGAACAAAGGAGATATGGGAGATGTTATTCAGAGGAGAAAGTTGTTTTGTTTACTTTCTCTTCTATTGATAACACTCGGGTGCTATGGGTATAATAAGACCTCGGAGTATTATGGTTCACCAGGTTCACCAGGTTCATTTTCCTCCTCTGAGTTGTCAGTATGGGATGCCACCATATGCAGCATTTGGTATGAGATTCATGCGGTAGCAACTCCACACTCTATCAATGGTCAGAACTTCTGCAAAGCGGATCCTGTCGCGTCATTTTGAGTATCAACCCTGTCTGACGCGAGAGGGGTCCCCTTGAATGGAAACATTTCTGTGCTCCTGTACTCCTGTACTCCTGTACTCCTGTACTCCTGTACTCCTGTACTAGTACTCTTGTACTCCGTACGCTCGGAACTTTACTAGTAGCTGTACTAGTCCTACTACTAGTAGTAGGTGGCTACCGACCAGGCAAGTCATCCCGCCTTGCAGCTGTAGCCGGACTTCGATTCTCGAGCCGCACACCAACCACGAACAACCAACAACGAACAGCCTCAACTCGGATCCTTGAGAGACCATGACCTTCATAGGATTGAGCATCCTCATCGCCTCTTTCACATTTCTCTGTTATAAGCATCCGCCGTCATCGTGGTCTCTCGTAGAATGGCTACGACGACCCTCTATTCAGGCTATCGGCAAACAGAATGCGCCGCCACCGAACCATGACGAGCAGGCAGAGTCAAAGGACATTCTCCTCATCTCAAAAGAAGACCTCGATCGCAACGCAATGCCGCCACCTCCTCCACCCTTCAAGAAACGACCTTCATCACCAACAACCCCTTGCGCAACAACCACCCCCATACCAACCTTCCAACTCGATGACTCGCCCCCGGCGCCCTCCTTCCCCGCTGCAAACTCCGCACAACGCGCCTCAGGAGGAAGCCGAGGCCCCCCCAGATTAAACCCCGTCCCGACCCTCCAACCCTCGGACAGCCTCATGTCCCCACCCCTCCGCTCACCCCTCCCAAATCGCTCTCCCACCTCAAAGTCAAGCTCCTCCCTCGCTCTGCCTCCAACACACAACTCAATTCCCACTAAACCCCGCGAAAAGGTGCTCCTCACCCCCGGCCATTCGCCTCTAGATTGGGCACGCCTCACCTCCTCCCCAAACGCCAACCTTACCGGTCTCCCACCTTCAACTCCTTACCTACGAGTTCCGCCTTCCTTGCTTAAGCAATTTACGGGACGGAAAGGCAAGGATGCATGGACGGTGCTGGGGGGAAAGGTGTATAATATCACGCCGTATTTACCGTATCATCCAGGAGGAGAACCAGAGTTGATGAAAGCGGCGGGGAGGGATGGGACGAAGTTGTTTGGGGAAGTGCACCCATGGGTTAATTGGGAGGGGATGTTGGAGAGATGTATGGTGGGGATTGCGGTTGAGGAGGGAGATGTTAGGTCGGGGAGCGAGTTGGAGGACATGGATTAATTGGTTCTTTTGCATAAGGAGTGGGCGTTTAGCGCTGAGGCGTTGGGACAAATTTGGGGATACAGGATAGAGAACAATCAGTCATAATTGAATGGCAATAGAGGTAGACTGCTAGAGCTACATGGTGGTATAGACGGACAAAGAATATATGATACCCCGGCGTAGTTATAGGAATCATCTCCTCTTACGGAACTTGAATTTAAGTTCATCATCATCACTATCGCTATCTTGTACTTCTACTGGCGCAGCCTTTGCTTTCTTTACCGGGGCCGGTTTGGTCAATATCGTAGCGGCTGGCCTCTTCTTCTGTGCAGGTAAGTTCTGAGAAGCACTGGTCTTGTCCGCTAACTTCTGTGACGTCTGCGAGCGCGAATTAGCAGCCGGTCTTGGAGGTGGTGCGACAACCTCCACATCTGAAGAAGATAGGGCGTTGGCCTCTACTTCTTCTTCGAGCATTCTATCCTGCGCCTCCTCCGCTTCCTTCGCCAATATCTCAGCGGCTCTGGCAGCTGCCCGACCTTTTGGGTTTGTCTGCGACTGTGACTGATTGATATCTTGCGTATCTGTGCCTTTTCCTTTCTTCTTTTTAGTATGGCTATCCTTCTCGAGCCAATACTCATCCCCAATTCCATAATCTTTGGTCTTGGCTTCCTCCAGTGGCACGATGACTCTGTGAAAACCCCTACCATGCCCCACCTCTGCACCACGACGCCTGAATTGCTTGAAATTTTTACGGCCATTCCATTTATCGTCCCATCGATCACTCTCATCCGCTCGAATGGCACGCACTGGAGCCTGCGGTCGAGAAACCTCCATTTCTTCTACAATTGCTAGGTTTCGAATTGCTTCAATATCCATTCCGTTGAGCTCATCATGTAAGTGCTCCCGTTCCGCACGTGCCAGTTCTTCTGCCTTCTCCCTTTTTTGGCGGGCTACTTCGAGTATATCGACTTCTTCCTTGGCTTTCTTTGGCAGAGACTTTGGTGCTGGTTTCTCTTTAACGGACACTGGAGGCGGTGTTGATTCTCCTCTTTGACGTCGTGCTGCATCTTCAGCTAACCGCCTTTTCTTGAGCCGTGAGGCGGCTGGTGCCAACTGTTCCATGGTATCCGCATCTTCCTCTTCAAAGTCAATTGGAGGCGACGATCTCTTCCGACTGTACCTGGAACGGTTCTGAGGCTCTGTATCAACATCCATATCGGGATCCTGAGACACAAATAGGCCTTGAGATTGCAGTTCCACAGCTGGGGTGGGATCAACAGTCACTAACTCCGGGACGGAATTCAGTGTCATAGGAGGATCATCATCGTCATCAAAACCCTTGAATCGCGTGGTTGCGGCTCGCCGAGATCTGATCCTTCTGGTTGGTTCAGACGGTGCCCCCTCCCGGGTAGCTGGAGTCAGTGCTGGTTGGGAGCTTCGGGAGGTCTGGGAGGTCACTGCAGTATCTATGATTTGTCAATAATGATCAAGTCTTCTATTTGGGAAACTTACTAGCTGTTGGAGGTGGGGCTACCACACCGGAGGGATCCAACTGAAGAGGCCTTCGCAATACACTAGCATCGTTTCCTAGTATAGCATCCAAAAACTCGTTCTGCTCGATAAGGCGGTGGTCGAGATGGAGTGAAACCTGTCGATTGAACTCATAGTACCATTCCAAGCCCGCACCTTTCACAGGATTGAATCTGACAACTACTACTCCTTTCCCTTCACTACCATCCTCAAATTCCCCAAGTCCTTTCTCTCCAGCGACCTCTTTGACATACCGCACAAAATCATCTACTTCTGTTTGATCCGGAACCACATCGCGAAACAATGCTTTACCGCCTCCTTCTGTGATAGGAGCAAGAAGAGATTCAAATTGCCGTTGATCATAGAATATGAACGTGTATCCTTCAAATAAACCCTGACGCTGTGGATCCGGTGCATATGCGCTCGCGTCCCGCTGCGTTGGTTCTTCTCCTCGTGGAGGAAGATATTCGAGCGGATTTGGAAAGTTCTCGGCCCAGTCGTCCTCCAAAGGCGATCGATCTTCTGCGCTGGCCGGAATGGCTGCGGCATATATAGCTTTGAGATAGCTATCATTGTGCACGATATATTTCCCGTCAATCAGGGCTAGCAGTCCTTTCGAAGTATTTCGTTTCTTGGCGACGAGGTGAGTCGTCTGGCCACGTTCGTACTCTCGGAGAACCTTGATATCGAGCGGTCCAAGACGTTCGTAGAGGGCTGTATATGGATTCGCTTTCGTTTCCTTTGCTGTGAAGGTGAACGAGAAGGTAATCGGGACCCAATCCAACCTGAAATGATGTTTGTATCTGCCAATCTTTACGGTATTTTCGTCTCTGTCTAACACATATTTTCTAGCACTTATCTGCTCTCCATTTATTAATGTGCCTACTTTTGTATTGAGATCTTCTATTGTGACTTTTGACCGAGTTCTGGGGTTGGCCTGTGAAATAAGAGTAAGCTTGGGAGCATTTGTGGGATATCTCGACAACTGACACATTCTTCAGGTCCAACCGCATCTATTTCAATTGTCAAATGCTTCCTTGAGATCGTCTTGTCCGAGATGATCACGGATTCTCTGAGAGGGGTTCCCTCCGTCACCGTTCTCCCCAGTAAGAATTTCTTGCCTGGGGCCAGCCATAATCTCCTGCCCTGGAATGCATCCCCTTCCGTGTCGAGAATCCACATGCTTTCGGACCCTTCTTCGAATTGGTGATGCAGTTTATGTTTTGTGGAGTTAGTTGTCACTGCCTGAAATGCCGCGTCTCGGCCTCTGGTAAACGCGCCATCAGCTGACAGGGCCTATTCACCAAGGTACCTTAATAAAACGGCCGGTTTCAGGATACCTACTGTTACCCAGTACCTTACCTTAGGTACCTTACTTTAGCTACTTACACTATCTCAAAAGTAATAAACAATGCTATATCAAGTTTTGTGATGTGATACATATACTACTCTAATTGAAAAAAGCCAGAATTCTTATATATACATATTTTATTTTATTTTACATATTGCTTAATACTGTGATTTAGAGTAGCACTTTTATTAAGATGCTATTTATTATTGTTTTTGAGGTAGTAATAGCAGTATACAACTGATCAGAAAACATCTTAACTGACTCTCATAATAAAAAAAGCAAGAATTCTTATATTGTTTTTGGGATATTATATATTGCTTAATATTGTGTTTCAAAGTCGTATGTCTAATAAGGTATTGTTTAATTAGGTAGTTTTGAGGTAGTATAGTAGTATATAACTTATTAGAAAATATCTAACTTGAAATTTACTTTTATAATAAAAAGCAGGTATTTATTATTTAATATTTATTATATTATAAATTGCTTTCTATTGTGTTTCAAAGTTGTACTTCTAATAAGGTATTGTTTATTAGGTTTGAGGTAATACAGTAGTGTAGATTAAGTTTCTTTGTCAAGCATGCCCTGATATTGAAATGCAGTTGATCTCTCTCCATACGCTACTTATATACACCCATTGTATTGTTGTTGAAGAAGTAAAATGAAGCCTGCTGTTCTCCTCCTTCGAGCGCTCCCGTGTAAGCAGGTTCGATAAATTTATTTATTCATAAGTATAGGTATGACATTTGGTTACCTGTCCTAGTAACCCCCACTGAAGCATGAGCACGCAACATCCCTCGCCAATGGTGAGACAACGCGAACCTCTGCATAATAAGGCAAGCACAGGGATTCGGTTCGATACGTTTTGCATCGCGAACATCGAATATGCAGCTTTGCGGATGACATTCGAAATGTGATCAATAACGCCATTTGTGTTTCCTATGTCTACATGTCTATATGCTTGAATAAGAGCAGCTTACGCCCACCATGCAGGCTCACGCCCCAGCATCTGGGAAGAGCCCCTTCGCAGAGATTCCGATGCGACCACTCTCAGACGCCCGATACCAGCGCGTTGCCTCTGCTGAAAGCTCTTCTAATCTCGATGTAGCTGCAAAGGACCCAGACGAGTTTTCTCCGGAGCTCGACGATTTGGATAAAGATGAAGGCAATGCGTCGACAAGACTCCTAGGCCGGGGGAGAGTATTCGCTGGCTTTGGGAGTACCAGGTACCGAGAAGAGATTTTGGTTTCAGAGGTCCAAATCTGTCTACGATCCAGGCGCAATTGCTACTCAACCATCTGTATTTGATGACCCAGATACTGCTGAAGAATATGCACCTCCATTATCGTATGAGAACTACCACAGATTTGATCCTCAAGAGCGCTGGACCTGGGGCGAAGAGCGTGAGTAGTCCTCCGAGTCCATTTCCCTACTGAATCTCTTATGGGTTGTCACACATCTGAGATACTTTTTCAGGCAAAAAGTTGACTCTGGCATTCTCTAGACACATTGATTAGAAAGATTGATCTTCGTATTATGGTCTTTGCTGCAATCATGTTTATGGCATTAGAACTCGACAGATCCAATATTACCCAAGCTCTGACTGACAATTTATTGGAAGATCTGGGAATGACCACAAACGGTACACTCCCCCATTTGATTCCAAAATGATTAGAAGACTAAGCTCTGCAAGACTACAATCTAGGAAATACGGCGTTCAAGTTTGCATTTCTATGTGCCGAGCTTCCATCTCAATTAGTCGCGAAATGGGTCGGTCCAGATGTTGTATGTGTTTGATTCAGTGTGCTATCTTCCTGTTCTCGACAGTCTTACAAGTCGAGACATATTCAAACTCTGAGCAGTGAGCACGTGCTGATCTTGAAAATTCAGTGGATCCCAACACAAATGGTTCTTTGGTCTGTCGTAGGTTCTAGCCAATTTTGGATGAAAGGAAGAACAGCGTTTGTAGCATGCCGAGCTCTTCTGGGAATGCTGCAAGGTGGGTTCATACCAGAAGTATGGTCCCTAGATTCCCCATCGTGGCAAGAAATTGACCCAGAATATTAGATCATTCTTTATTTATCGTACTTCTACAAGCATCACGAGCTGTCGCTACGTCTTGGATTCTTCTGGACTGCTTCTGCATTTGCCGATGTTATAGGCGGATTTTTGGCCTTCGGTATTCTACATCTTCGCGGCGTAGATGGTAAAGCCGGCTGGAGGTGGTTGTTCCTTATCGAGGTATTTCTCTCTCCATTCTTTCTTGTCTCACAGACTAATTAATAAGGGGGCGATCACTCTGATCGTCGGTCTCTTAGCCTTCGTCCCAATGCCATCGAGCCCGACATCCACGGCCAGTTGGCTGCGTGGAGAGCAAGGCTGGTTCTCTGAACGCGAGGAAAAGATTATGGTGAACCGCATCATTAGGGAAGACCCAAGTAAAAGCTCCATGCATAATCGCGAGCCACTCACGCCAGCGCTACTTTGGCAGAGCATGAAAGACTTCGACCTTTGGCCCATCTACATCTTAGGCTTGACATTTCAGACTCCCATGTCCACGCCGTCCAACTATTTGACTCTTTCGCTGAAAGAGATTGGCGTTGGTACTTTCAAGACCAACTTACTTGTTATTCCGACCAAGGTTTTTCACGTCATCAACATGCTCTGCCTCACATATGCTGCTGAGGTGTTTGGAGAGCTTACCTTTATATCCATGGCACGTTTCCCTGTTGTCATATCTTGCCATGGCAAATTCAAACCCCGCAGAGAGTAATTGTCTCACACAATTGATCACAGATTGGTCAATTCTGGGCCCTCCCATTCCTGATATTCATCAACATCGTCGACATCAATGAGATCAATAAGTGGGTGGCTTTCATAGTCATGACGGCCTTATTGAGCTATCCATCCGGTAAGTAAATACGATGTCATATCGCGGTAGGCCATAGGCATAAACTAACTCTAGTCATTAGCACATCCAATTCAGGTCGGCTGGAATTCTCGTAATTCCAATACGGTCCGTTCCAGAACTGTATCCGCCGCTCTGTACAACATGTGTGTGCAGACATCGGGAATTATTGCTGCCAACATCTACCAACAAGATGATGCACCAAGATACAAGCGGGGCAACCATTTACTCCTCTCGCTGTTGATTTTAAATATATTCCTATATATTGGAACTAAGGTATATTATGTCAAGAGGAACGCGTATCGAGATAAGAAATGGGCCGGCATGACCGAGGACGAGAGATTAACAAACTTATCATTTACAGCTGACGAAGGTAATGAATGTGTCGCACAAGTAGAGACAATTAGAAAGGCACACTGTTAAAAGCTCCTACTTTCCAAAGTCTGCTTCATGTTGAGCCGGCGAGAGTCAAAGTATCTTGACAATATTTCCACTAAGCGTGTACAAATCTACCTAAATCACGACTTCCATTCCTTCATCTCTACTACATCACAAGTATTCATACATTTCCAACCCCATTCGTCAATCGTCCACAACCATGTTTCAGTAGATATATATACCAGATTCAACAGCCCCGTCATCTTCCTGCAATTTATTCAACGCTCTTCCTTCAGACTTCCTCATGTGTGTCACTCTGGACCTAGTCCTCCGGAAGCTTCTTTCTTGCTCGGGTCCTGCTGCGGTCCCGCAACGAAATATAGCAATCCATAGTCAGGCTGGTAGACGTCGATTTTCTTTGAGGTCCTCCCGGAATGGAGCCAAAAATCCTCCAGCATTTTTACAATCAAATTTCCTTCCACGTATGAAACAGTTTCTTCAAACAAAGCCTTATATTTGAGATCGTCAGATCTACCATCTATGGGGGCCCCTATCTCTCCACCAGTCCCAGCGAATCTACAATCAAAAGCTTCCACGATATTACTTCTGGTTTCTCTAGAAACTTGCTTGAACCCAACGAATTCGGGAATAACTCGCAGCGTTTTTGCGAATTGATTGAACATCTTCGAAAAGGCCCCACAGGATCTTCGATGCCCCGTCAAAATCACCGAGGAAAGTACTGTTTCACTTACCACCCTTGCGCTGCGCGGCGGAATGCAATGACGACCCTCTCCAAGAAAAGTGGACGGTTCAAATCAGCAGCAACGATCTCTCTGCAGCTTTTTTCAATCTGGGTGGGAATTGTAATAGCGCTAAGACTTTTGTGGTGGTGGTGGTGGAGTGGTTTTGCGTCAGAAAGCTTCCGATCCTCATCTGCCATACTCGAGGTCGGGAAGGGCCAGCACATAACAAATCCAACTTCAGCCTTTCCACAATATATAGGATTTCTGCGAGCCATTTGTTTACCGTCTAATTCGTAATTCCTCACTCACTTCAATCTTTTTGAAAATATGCTCATTGGAAGTATAAGTTGTTTCAATTGCGGGATTTATGCGAGACAGAAATCGAACTTCTTTTGTAGGTTCTCGAGAACTTATCATTCAGATTACTTCCCCTATCTTTTCATCTCTTGGACTTGAGCCGTGATACATAGCTTACTCGAGAACCTTCTCATCAGCTGCTTTATCTGCTTCTTCCACAATTGCTCGACAGTTTCTCAAACTCCATTCATCTTTTTTATATATCATGGATTCGGGCTCATTTTCAAATAACCAAGACTAGGACTTCGATTCAGATCAAGGATTTTGTAGAAGGATCTGAAGTGAAGAGGAAATGAAAAAATATTGTATAGTACACAAGGAGATTTGATATTCGAAAGAACAAACATTCGATCATATTTACCTTCAACATATGGTTCATCACCTATTAATGTATCAAAGCTCGATCTTGTAGGATTTGTTTTTCGGTCATCTCTCCATACAGATAAAGTCACCAGTAAATTGAGCAAAACGCTCCGCAATTCTCTCATCAAAGCTAACGAGATCTTCGAAAGTTTAAGTTCCTGTGCCGGCCAGCGAGAGTATTAAACCTTGTCGATTGCGCTTTGGTGTTCTTCTCAAAGCACAGGGGGAACTCTGTCACCTCCAGGTTGTTCATCAATCCCCCTCTTCTTTTTGGTCAGGAGGAAATTTGTTGTTAAAACTACAATACAAGGTCTTGTAGATGCTGCATTAGCAGACGATAAAGGGGAAATCAATTATGGTTTACAATGCTTTATA
>Ga0182030_10024805_pt1 | contig 10980 bp, 10 predicted proteins | sample 812S3MmetaG_FD_121299 | JGI IMG/M metagenome (GOLD analysis project Ga0182030, IMG submission 121299) | Permafrost microbial communities from Stordalen Mire, Sweden - 812S3M metaG (Illumina Assembly) | ecosystem: Environmental > Terrestrial > Soil > Wetlands > Permafrost | place: Sweden... | reverse complement strand
GTGCGGATCTCACCCAGAACTGAGCGCCAGCCAGGCGCGGGCGATTCCGACAATCGAGAGCACCAACAAACCCAGAACGGCCACGGCGCCAACGGTGAACCCCAGGCTGCGCTTGGCCGGATCCACCATATAGCCTCTCATGTAGAGCACGCGCCCAATGACCCAAACCAAGCCAAGGGCCGGGGTCAGATACGCGATGGCGACCGGCAACGCCGTCGCAAGCCACAGAAGCGGCAAGAACAGCGCGAACTGCTCAAGCGTATTCATCTGAACGCGATACGCTCTGTCAAATTCCGGTGCGCCCGTCACCGCCGGAGCCTCGATCCCATGTTTTGAACGCATGCGGCCAACGACCACGCCGGTGTAGAAACAGACGAGGACGGCGAGAACCGACACCGCCGCGCTCAACAACTTAGCCTGCGTCCATATCATCATTTTCTTCTCCCCCTGACTCGTTACCCACATCCTAGTGGAGCACCCGCCATATTACACAATGACCATGGTCGGCTTCTGGCTTGGGCACCGCATCTTGCAAGCGCTTACATTGTTTGCCATAGTGAGCGCCGGACCTTAAGTCGATCTAGAATCGCCATAATGTCAGCGCACCGACGAGCCGATGATTACGATGTCCTAGCGGCAGAGACGCACGAGAGCCCCTACGTCTCATATCGGGCGCTGCGTGCGGAATGTCCAGTCGCCTGGAGCAATGCCTGGAATGGATTTTGGAGCCTGATGAAATACCAGGATGTCGCAAGCGTAGCGACAGACTATCGAACTTTCATCAACTCAGTACAGAACGTCGTCCCCAAGGTGGCTTTCACCGGGCGGCGACCGCCGCTGCATCTGGATCCGCCCGCCCACACTCCGTTTCGCTTGGTCCTCAGTCCGCTGCTGACCGAACGGCGCATTGCAGAGCTCGAGCCGACAATACGCCGCCTCAGCGTGGAGCTGCTCGCGCCGCTGGTTGAGGCCGGCGAGTGCGATATTTGCGAGGATTTCTCCAGCCGCCTGCCGGTCCATGTTTTCGCCGAGTGGATGCGCATTCCACCCGAAATGACCGCACCGCTGCGCCAGGCCGGGCGGGCATTCAATGTCGCCGTGCAGTCCAACATCGACAGTGTCGTAAAGGAAACCAGCCTGGCGCTGTATGCGATGGCGCGCGACCTCATTGCATTGCGCAAACGCGAGCCACTCGATCCGCAAAGCGATCCCACGTCGGCGTTGCTGGCGGCGCGGCATGAGGGCCAGAGTCTGCCCGAGGAACTGATTGTCGGATGCGTGCGCCAGGTGCTGGTCGTGGGGATCATCGCGCCGACCGTGCTGATCGGCTCGATCTGCGTGCATTTGAGTCGCGATCCGGCGCTGCAGCAGAACCTGCGGGCCAATCCGCAACTGGTTCCCGCCGCCCTGGAGGAATTCCTGCGGCTCTACACCCCGTATCGTGGGTTTGCGCGCACGGCTAACCGCGATGTCGAAATCCGGGGCTGCCCGATCGCGCAGGGCGAACCGATTGCGCTCAACTTTGCTTCTGCCAATCGCGATGAAGAGGTCTTCGCGAATCCGGATGAGTTCATTCTCCACCGGCCCAACATCAGCCAGAGCCTTGCATTCGGGCGTGGTCCTCACCATTGCCCGGGCGCCGCGCTCGCCCGACTTGAACTTCAGGTGGCCCTCGAAGAACTCCTGTGCCGCACGCGCAGCTTTGCAATCTGCGGCCCGATCAGGCCTACCCGCATGCCCGAGCTTGGGGTGTTGTCGGTACGCCTGCGCCTCAGCGCGCCTGCATAATCGGTGAGGATATGCCCCGCACGCGCATCAGCAAGCCGGGACGGCCAGCCACGGGCAGCGCGCCCACCCTCGAAGATGTCGCGCGCCTTGCCGGGGTTTCCACCGCCACCATCTCCCGTGCGCTCAACAATCCTGCGTTGGTCACGGCGCACACTCGATCGCGCGTGGAAGTCGCGGTCGCCCAGATGGGGTATGTGCCGAATCGGCTGGCCGGCGGGCTGGCATCCAGGCGCAGCCGGCTGGTCGCCGCGCTCGTGCCCGGGATTGCGACCGCGTTGTTCAACGAGACGATCGAGGCGATGTCGCTGGCATTGGCTTCGGCAGGCTACCTGGTGGTGCTCGGGCTCACTGGATACGCGCCGAAGGACATGAACCTTGCGGTCACGTCACTCTTATCGCACCGCCCCGACGCACTCATTCTGACCAGTGCCCCGACCGACCCGGCCATGCGGCGGCGATTGCGCAACGCCAGTGTCACCGTCATCGAAACCTGGGACCTGCCGCGTACGCCGGTCGATGTTGCGATCGGGTTTTCGCACCATCGTGCGGGCCGCGCGCTGGCCGAATTCGTGCTTGACCGGGGCTACCGGCGGCCGTTGATCGTGACACATGCCCTGGCGCGGGGCCGCGCCCGAATGGACGGGTTCCTAGAGCGTTGGCGCGAGCAGCATCTGCCGCTGCCCATCTGCGATATCTCCACATTGCCGCCCTTTGCCATTGATGGCCGCGAGCGCCTGGCGTGCTTCCTCGATGCTGGAGGCAGGGCGGATGTGGTCGTCTGCAGCTCGGACCGTGTCGCCTGTGCCGTACTGGCCGAAGCGAGCGCCCGCGGACTGAACATCCCCGGGGAACTCGCGGTCATCGGCTTCGGCGCAAGCGATTCCTCCGCGCTGGCGGTACCCGCGCTGACCTCGGTCCGCATCGACGGTGCGCAGATTGGACGGCGGGCCGCCGAAGTGCTGATCCTACGCACCCAGGGCATTGAACCTCGCGAGCGCTCGATTGATATTGGATTTGAAATCCTGGCGCGCGATACCGCGTGATGGCTCATGGGCGCATCGCAACCACGCGCATGACCAGGGTCAGGACCCCGGCAATGGCGAGTATCACCGCAATCAGCACCGCCGCGATGCTGGTCCCTCCCCAATGCTCAATTCCGTAGCCGATCAGATGCGGCATGACGAGTCCGCCCGCGCTGCCGAGCAGATTGATCATCACCGCCCCGATCGCCAGGGTGGAGCGCGTCAGAAACATCGTCGGCACCGACCAGAACGCGCCCTGAGCCGCACCGAGCCCGACACCCAATAGCAGCAGTGCCGCAAGCCCCGCGGTGCCGGCGCCGAAATGTCCGGCTGCAACGGTGGCCGCGGCGGCGAGCAGCGAGGGCAGGGCGACGTGCCAGAAGCGCTCCCGGGTGCGGTCCGAGTGCACCGCGTTCAAGTACATGCCCACCGCGGCCCCCAACCACGGCAGGGCATTGATCCAGCCGATGGCCCATGGCGAAAATCCCGTCAGGGATTTCACGATTTGCGGCAGCCAGAAGATGATGCCGTAAGACCCCGACAGCAGGCAGAACCAGAGCATCGCCGCGGCCCACACCAAGGGGCGCCGCAGCACGCTCCAGTCGTTTGGCCGCGGCGCGCGCAAATCCGCAGCGGCCTGCGAGCGCAAAAACACAACATCGTTGGCGCCAAGCCAGCGCGCATCCCCGGGATGGTCCGGAAAGTACCGGCGTGCTGCGATGCCCAGGAGCAGGGCGGGCACCGCCTCGGCAATCAACAGCCAGCGCCAGGGGCTCAGGCCGGCCGGACTCCTCGACATCAGCCAGCCCGACAGCGGACTGCCCAGTGCGACCGACAGCGGAATGGCGATCATCGGCACCCCGAAAGTCCTGGCGCGTTCCCCCTCGGTCGTGAACTGGCTCAAATAAAGGACCACCCCGGGGGCAAATCCGCCTTCGGCCAGCCCAATCAGCACGCGCAGCGCATAAAATTCCGCCGCCGAATGCACCAGCGTAATGCCGGCCGAACCGAGCGCCCAGATCAGTGCGCAGGCGCTGACCCAGCGACCCATTCCAATGCGTTGCAGCAGAAGTACGCTTGGATATTGGCCTGCCAGGAAGCCCACGAACAGAACGCCTGCCCCGAAACCGTACTGGGAAGGTGTCAACCCCAGCGCTTGGTTCATTCCCAGGGCGGCGAAGCTGATATTGACGCGGTCGAGGGAACTGAGCAGCAGCAATACCGTGATCGGAACGACCAGCCGCCAGCGGACATTGCGCTCAAGGGAACCGGAGGCTTGCACAGATAGCCTGCGGCGCTCGCTAAGGGGCGCCTGGCAATTGAACCGTCACATGGCCATTGATGACCGGATTGCGATCCTCCGGACCGCCGCACAGTTCCGGATCATCCGGCCACTCATGCGCGTCCGCGCGCACGTACCGGCGGGAGAACTGCCAATCGCTGGTGAATTTCTCCGGGTCCCGAATGGTCACGTGATTTTCGAGCGTATTCGCATCGATCCGACGGATTCGTTCGAGCACGCTGGCGTGTGCGGAGAGCGTCAGGGGCGTGGTGTCCGCCCACATATCGGTGCGCATGTCCACCGTCTCGATCACCAGCGTATCGCCCTCCCAGTGGCCTTTGGAGCGCCCCAGCATCAGTGGCCAGCGCGCGTCCGCAACCGGCCAGTCGCGTCCATCCGTGAATATGTGGCGGACCGCTTTGTCGATGAGGATCCAGGTTTGCTGCGGGGTGATGACGAATTCGTACTGGAACGGGGTCGCAATCAGGCGCGGCATGCCCGCAAAGCAATGCAGCGTGTTCGTGTCCGTCAGGCTGTCCCGGGCCCGCGGGTCTCCCTGATGCTCGGCGCGCACCAGATCGGTCTTGTAGCGCCTCTCGTACTGCGGCTTGAGCGGTGGATAGTCCCGGGTCCCGGGTACGAACATCCTGGCATCGTCACGCGAGAGCACCGCCATCGACCCTTTGACCTGCCACACGCCCGACCAGTCGGGCAACGAGGAGCCGGCGAGGCAATCGGCTGCCGTGAGTAACAACACCAGCGTACTGACGATGAAGCCGGTGGTCGACACACGACTCACGGAGCACTCCCCGGAGGAGCCGCCGCTGCCGCGCTACCGCCGCTGCCAAACAGCTGCCTGCCATCGGGCAGTGTCACCGACACCAGGCTGCCTCCGCGCCGGCCATCCCGCAGCGGATGCAGGACCGCCGTTACCTTGTCGCCCGGCTTGAGCGAGAGCTGTCGCCAACCGCGCCGATACAGCGCATTGGGTGCGGCCATCTCAAGGCTCCATCGCGCCTGCTTGCCGTCGTCATCCTTGACCGAGAGATCAAGCCAGGTATGCGGGCTTTGCCACTGGAACTGCGTGACGGTACCCGTGAGCGTCAGGTCCTTGTTCATGTCAAACATCGCAAAGGAGTGGTGCGCGAACGCAAGTCCCGGAATCGCGACCAGCAATGCGGCGAGGCAGCTACGCATCATGTGCGGTTTCCCTCCGATCTGGTGACGGCCAAAAGGTATAACGATTCCCGTGGCACTTGCAAGCGCTTACATCGGCAGCCTGCTACCCCTGACCCCAGACCTTGATCGCCTCCGTGACATCGGCCTTCGGACCCAGCGCTTGCGATGCCGCACTCATCTGCGCCGCGCTGAGTTCGAGCATCGGCGCGGGGATTTTCAGCGCCGCGGCCAGTCCCGCGGCAATCCGCACGTCCTTCGCCGCCAGGGCGAGCAGGAATCCGGCCGCATGGCGCCCGGCGATGACGTGCTCCTTCATCGACAATTCGCTGTGAAATGTCCTGCCGGTCGAGACATTCAGGATATCGATCAGCTGCGTCGGGTCGATCCCAAAGGCCTTGCCGATCAGCAGCGCCTCCGCGGTCGCCTCGAAGGCCGCAGCGGACACATAGTTGTTGAGGGCTTTCATTGCATGACCAGCTCCCAAGGCGCCAATTTCAAACAGACGCTTGCCCAGCAGTTCAAGCACGGGCCGGGCACGGGCGATGGCGGAGGCCTCGCCGCCGATCATGATCGTCAGTGCGGCATCCATCGCGCGTGGCACGCCGCCCGACACCGGGGCGTCGACCAGCGACAGACCCAAGCCTGCCAGTGTCGCGCCGAGCTCACGCGTGCCCGCGGGCTCGGACGAACTCATGTCGATAACGAGCGCGCCCCTGGGCAGCTCGGCGGCGATGGCGTCGTGCCCCAGTAGGACATCGCGCACGATCGCACCGGTCGGAAGCATCGTCACGACGATGTCCGTTGCTCTGAAGTCCTCGGGTCCCTGGGCGATCTGCACCGTGGCCTCGCCGGCCAGGCGCTGCGCGGCGGCGGCATCGAGATCAAATACGGTGAGTGAATGTCCGGCACGGGCGATATGGCCCGCCATCGGGCGTCCCATCGCGCCCAGACCGACAAATCCGATATTCATGCTGTTCCCCCGGTGCCCTTGCAGGAATTGGTTTGCGGACGCGCAATTGTCCCAGTAATCGATGCGTGGTAGAAGGGTTGAACAGTGATAAAAATCGGAAAAAGCAATGAAACGGACTCGGTCAGGGCTTTTGTTTCTGGGTCTCGTGGCGTTGCTCGGCCAGTCCGTGCGGGCAGCCAACTGCGATAAGACCTGCCTCGAGGAGATTGCGGTCGCCTACCGGGCCGCATACCTCAAGCACGACGTCACGCTCGCGCCGTTCGCGCGGCACGTCCGGTATTCGGAGAACAGTGCCGAAATGGCCTTTCCGGATGGCACCTGGGACACCGTCACGCAGGAGGTCGATGCGCCGCTGGTGCTGTCAGATCCCGCCACTGGCGAGATCGGGATCTACACCAGCGTCATGCAGCGCCAGACACAGGGCTTCCTGGCGGTGCGGCTGAAAGTGCGGGACCGGCATATCACCGAGGTCGAGCAGATCATTGCCACCAAGCGCAATGTGAGTGCGCCGCCTGTGCCCATGGGCGATGCCTTGGAATACCATCGCGATCCCGCGCTGCGGGCCGCGGTGCCCGCTGCCCAGCGCCTCTCACGGGCGCAGATCCGGAAGCTCGCTGATGGGTACTTCTCGACCCTGCAGTACAACACCGGGGAGATCCGCGGCACCCGGTTCGCCGCTGGTGCCGTGCGACACGAGAACGGGATTCCTTATAGCGATCTTGAGCAGGGCTTCAAGTCAGGCCGATATCGCTACAACAACCGCGTGCGCGATCGGGACTGTTTCCTCGTGGACGAGGAGCGCGGCTTTACGATGTGCCGCGGCTTCATCGATCACAAGGGTGTCCTGGATGAATACAAGATGACCGACGGGACCCCCGCCAAGTCCAACTACCAGGAGCCGCAATCCTGGGGATTTCTGGAGTCGTTCAAAATCACCAAGGATGGCATCGTCGCCGTGGAGGCGACCTTCAGCGCCGTGCCGTACTATCTGCGCTCGCCGTGGACCCAAAAACCCGATCCGACCTACGACGCTGCCAAGGGCCTCGTTATACAGGCGGCCGTTCCCGCGACAGGCCCAGCATCGAAATAATGCAGATCACCGCGGGAACGGCCAGACCCGCGATCACCCGTGTCGGGGCGACCCCCGCCGCAATCAGTGCGCCGCCAACCAGCGGGCTCGAGACGGCACCAATCCGCGCTATTGCCGACGCCCAGCCACTGCCGGTCGCGAGAATGCTCGATGGATATAGCGACGCTGCCAGTGACACGATCGCGAACTGTGCACCACCGGTGCAGGCGCCGACCAGCAGCAGCAGGGCGCCCCAGGAGAGAAAGCCCGACGGCACGACCAGAAACAGCAGCAGTGCCACCGTGTTGACTGCGAACCCGGTGGCGAGCGTTCGTTCGGCACCGAACCGATCCATCAGCCAGGCGAGTAACAGGCCGCCCAGAATGCCGCCCAGTTGGTTGAAAGCCATCGCCCGGATCGCCTGGGCCGGTAGCCACCCGACCCCTGTCAGCAGCGTCGGCAGCCAGCTGACGAGCAGATAAAGGACAAAGGAATTCATCGCATAGCCGAGCCACAACAGCAGCGTCGGCGTCCGATACAGCGGTTTGAACAGCTCGCGCACCGAGCCGGCCAGCGCTTGGGCAGCCGGTTTGAGGTAGACCGTCTCGGCGGCCACCCCCGGGGCGATGTTGCGGATGATCATGGCAATGGCGGGGCTGCGCGGCCGACGATGCAGCAGGAACTTGATCGATTCCGGACCGGTCGTGAGGAGTGCGATGCTCAACAGCAGGGGCAACGCACCGCCGATGACGAATGTCGCAGGCCATCCGTACCGGGCGATGACGGTGGGCACGATCAGTCCGGCCACCAGCGCACCCGTGGCCGTATTGCAGTATGCCAGCGTGATCAGGCTTGCCCGCCGGCGCCGCGGCATGAAGTCGGCGGTCAGGGAGTAGGCATTGGCCAGGCTCGCGCCCAGCGCCGCACCCGTGAAGAATCGGCACAACGCCATTTGCAGTGGGTTGTCCGCCAGCGCCGTGGCGAGGGAGGCCGCACCGACGATGGCAAGCGTGGCTGCCAGCACGCTACGCCGACCATAGCGATCGCCCAGTGGAGCCAGCAACGCCGCGCCAAGTCCCATTCCCAGGAGCGAGGCCGACAGCGCCAGGCTTAGCGATGCGGGGGCGATTCCCCATGCCCTGGTCAGCGCGGGCACCGTGAGCGCCAGGTCTTGAAGACCGTAGCCATCACACAGTACGGCCAGGGCGCACAACACCAACGCGTACTTCTGCAGCCCCGACAGAGGATGGGCGTCCATCAGATCGTCGATCTCGACGCCTGGATGAGGCGCCGATTCGGCAATCGATGCGAGCAGTGGCGTTGCGACGCTCATGCATCTGCCGGGGCAGGGGGCCCCGTAGTTAGCTACTTATGGGGATCCTTCTCACCGAGGCCGGGGTAGAACAGTGCCCGATTGGAGAGCGATTCGTTGTAAACCTTGCGCACCTTGAAGAGCCAGTGCCCGTTTTGCTTCACGAGATCATCCTCGTAGTGGCCGAAGTAGACGAGCTGTACGTCCTTTTGCGGTGTGTTATTGGTTATCTCAAACCAGTAGGCGAGAGTCTTCGCCGTGTTGCCTTGCACGTCGATCACGTGATTGACGATGAAGTGGCGCGAGCGCGGCCAGGACGTGGCGCCTTTCGGAACGCTTTTTGTCCGAGCTTGGGAAAAGCCGCCCATCGCCTTGCGAATGGCCTCTTTGCCATGCTCCGTGCCGTCGGCCCACACCAGCACGCCGTCGTCGGCCCAGGTCGCCATCACGGAGTCCATGTCCCCCGAATCCACCGCAATCATGTAGCGGTTCGACAGATTTTCGATCTCGGCCCGATCGTCCGCATAGCCCGCCAATGTCGTGGCTGACATCACGCAGGCGAGTACCGCGCCGAGCAGCAGGAGAGCGTGCTTCATAAGAACCCCCTTAGATTGCAGCTGCGGCATTGTTGGACTCCGACAGAGGTTTTGCAAGCGCAAGTGCCAGTCCGCATACTGTGAGCACCGAACAGCGGCGAAAGTGTGTCGTGTTAGATCCATTATGAGTCTGATCGGCCGGGTGTCAGTTGTTCTGGCCCTAACGGCAGCCGCTCCGATATGTGCGGCGGCCGCGCCCGCGGCGCCCATAGAGAAGATCGTGTGGTCGCCTCTCAGACCTGCTCTTGGGCTGTATCTGTCTGCTGCAGACGGAACGCAGCAGCGCTCTTTTTTGAGCAATCTGCAACCAAACTACAATCCGTCCTTCTCCTACGATAGTCGCTGGATCGTCTTCACATCCGAGCTCTTCGGATCGGCGGATGTATTTCGAGTCCATCCCGATGGCTCCGGCCTTGAGCGACTGACCGACAGTGCGGCCTTTGATGATCAGGGGGCTCTCTCGCCCGACGGACGGACGCTCGCCTTCGTGTCCACCCGCGACAGTGGCACGGCTAATATCTGGCTGCTGGATCTCGGGACGCGGCGCTTTCTCAATCTGACGCGGAACAAGGCGGGCAACTTCCGGCCCACCTGGTCCCCTGACGGAAAGTGGATCGCCTTCTCCTCGGACCGGGACATGCCGCGGCTTCGTCTGATTCGGGAGTGGGGACCGGCGTGGGAGCTGATGCACAGGACTGCCGTCTACATCGTGCATCCGGATGGCCGTGGCCTCAGGTGCCTGACCGCTCTTGGTGGGAGTGCCGGCACTCCTCGGTGGTCGCCCGATGGCCGACGCGTGATCTTCGACCAAGTCAAGGACGTCGCGGCCATGCGGCACTCTGAGATCACGACCCGGATCGTATCCGTTGACATTGATAGCGGCGGACGGGCGCCCTACGCGTCCGGCCGCCAGGGTCCGGAACACGCGCTGAATACCTCCTGGTCACCCGATGGGTCGTTGCTTGTATTTGACCAGGATGTACCCGGGCAAACCAGAGCGGACGATGTCAGCCCAAGCCGCGATCCGCGCTATGAGCTCGTGGGCGGCAACGGGTTCAACGATAACGCGGTATTCACGCCTGACGGCGCGCAATTTGTCTACCAATCGCCCGACAGACAGACCCTCAAGCTGGTCCGCCCGAATGCCCCGGATAGGACCATTTTCGATAGTCGCCCGGTCAAACGTCGAATTGGGGACGAAGTCGCTCTGTCCGCCGATGGCCGCAGGATCGCGTTTTCGATTTCCGACTCCGCGGACCCGATGGAGGTGGGACAGATCGTGGTCATGAACTGCGATGGTTCGCATTTTCAAGTGGTGACGCACGATGCCGGCCACGATGACTTTCCCAGTTTCTCGCCCGACGGAACGCGGCTCGTCTACCGCGTCGGCAATTCCAACGAGAGACTGCACACGCAGCGCGGACTGCGCATCCTCTCCCTCACCGACGGCAAGATCACCCAGCTGACGAATGGGTCGGATGACTTCCCCACCTGGTCATCCCGAGGAGATCGTATTGCCTTCACCGGCTTCGAGACCGGTGATTTCGAGATCTACACCATTCGTCCGGATGGTACGGGAATGCGTCAGTTAACCCACACGCATGGCAATGACGCGCATCAGGTGTGGTCCCCCGATGGAAAATGGATTGCCTTCGTCAGCTCCCGGATGGGATGGAAGGACGAGGGCAAGATGGGCGGAACCCAGCCCTATGGCGAGATATTCGTCATGCGTGCGGACGGCACGGATGTAAGACAGCTCACT
>Ga0182030_10024803_pt1 | contig 10981 bp, 12 predicted proteins | sample 812S3MmetaG_FD_121299 | JGI IMG/M metagenome (GOLD analysis project Ga0182030, IMG submission 121299) | Permafrost microbial communities from Stordalen Mire, Sweden - 812S3M metaG (Illumina Assembly) | ecosystem: Environmental > Terrestrial > Soil > Wetlands > Permafrost | place: Sweden... | reverse complement strand
TATGAGAACACAGAGTGAAGACGACCTTTAAATTATTTTAATTAAAATTAATTTAAAATACTTCAAGTCTTCTTTTCAATTCCTATATATAATTTATAATTTATATATACTAATATATAATATAATAATTTTTTAATAATAAGCAAATAGCTAGAAAATCTTAGTAGATTTTGAAAAGTACAGTAGATTTTGAAAAGTATAGTAGATTTTAAAAAGTATAGTATCAATACTATAGTTTTAAAAACTATTGCGTTTTTCTTAGCTACTATACTTTTCAAAAATCTATTATAGATTCTAGAATATCTATAATAGTTTGAATACAGTATCTAATGATAATATTATAGACTTGTAGATATTCTATTGTAGCTAGTTCAATTATATAAGGTTTTATAGTTTTTAGTTCTTTGTATATTATTATAAAACCTTTTTTTATATCTATTATTCTAAGAATAGAGTTTACTATATTTGTTACTATATTATATTATATAGTTCTGTAACAAATAAAGTATATTATAAAATAGATAAATCATATATTATAAGTATATAATACCTTAAACAAAGCTTTTTATAAATACTTTTGTTTTACTTAAATATTACTTAGTTCTATAGAATATTATTTATATATTTTACTTAATCTATTTGAGTACTATAATACATGACATCTTTCTAGCTATCTAATTGAGGATATTAGTGTTAGTAGAATCGCAAGTTCCCCTTTTCTTTCTCGTCCCTTGGTCAAGGTGTTATGTCATCAGTCTTAAAGTAAGTCTCAGCAGAAGTCGTATTTCGGATCAGAACACGCAAAACTGGGATGGATATGCCCACGATTGTAGTTGCAATTTCGATAGCAGCAAAATAGACAATTGGTATGGTATCATCTAGAAGTATTAATCGCTACTCTCCAAGAAATGTCGCAACATAAAGCTATCACTTACGAATGTCGATTGACTCTAGTGTGTGGAGAGAACTAGTCTTGATAAGCGCTGTACTGCCTGCACTATACAGACGAAGACTATTAGATTGATTTCGAAACGTTCGCGACGCCAAAACTTACAAAATGCCCATGCTCATCGCGATTCCAATCCCGAACTTTTCTTTTCGTAGTATCTGGAGACCCCAGATTAGCTTCCAAGGGAGGAGAGCTAGCGTGAAATCCATAGCAGCAGAGTATACTATGTAGGTGAGCCTTATCATTCATAAATACAAGAGCGAGGTTGGTCACCCACCACCGGAAAAGATGTGGTAGTTAACCAGCGTTTTTGTACGCCAACAAGTCCCATCTATCTCTGGGTGCCACAACTTTTGCAAAGGGATACATTGCGCAAAGTTAAACACAGCGCTCAAGCCCAAAAAGATGCTCGTAGAAATCAACAAAAACCATATCAAGGCCTTCATACAGCCCTCCGAAAGCCTGAGCAGCGTAACTGCGAATGCAGATTTGCTCCAGATCGCGGCCGTTATGGCAAAGGTTCCAGCAATTTCTGCGAGGAGGATAATGTTGGAGAAGTTGGCAGTTGAAACATCCCAAGTGTGTTTTCCGTAGCCAAGAGAGATAGCAGCAGACCAGATGCTGGCATTAAGTAGGAGACAAATCTATGCCGTTTGTCCAGGTTAACTTAACAAAGCTCTATTCAAGACAGATAGAGGGGTTGTCTTACCCATGATGCAAGCAGGATATAATCATCCCAATATAAGGCCCGATTCGTGGCACGCTTGCAGTGAACTCGAAGAGCGACAAAGACCGCCGAGAAGACAACGAGAACCCACAGCACAGCACCTATCATTCTACCAGCGTCGTCGTGTGGCATCGCGGCGAGCTGCTCTGGGGTCCACATAGGAGGTCCTGGAGTGACGGCCGATGAATTCTGGGATGCCATTTTGGAGATCCTCTGGAGGAATGATAGTGGTGGAGTGCTGGGGTTGTGGCAAGGACCCAATTGAAGGATAAGCGGCCTGGATAGCTTTTGAGCGGTAGTGGGGAAAGCTAGATTTTCATGCAGAGATCTCCAACCCCTTGAAAATGCGCTCCTAGTTTTGCCTGCCCTCGTGTCCCATGTGGCGTGTCGCCATTTTTTCAATAGCCAGCGCCGCTGCGCCCAAGTCCGCGATCGATGAGGGTTACAGAAGGACCGTGAGCCGGCCCTCGACCCGATCCGCTAGGGGTGGCGCAGCGGACACCCAAGAATTTGGGAACGCTTTGGTCTTCGTTCGGTAAGTACCATAAAATAAAATAATGTACCGTACACGGAAGGCACGAAAGGGGAACTGGTTTCGCAGGGTAGCTTCGACCAGGGACGGTTCCGATGGGCCAGTGCAAGTGCTCGCGCACTAGCTGTTACGTTATCGGTCACGGGCAAGCCGCCCAAAGAAGCAAGGGCCGTGGGCAAAGCTCAGCACCGAAGAACAACTCGGTGCTGGGATACGGAGGACGCTCGGCTAGCGAGGGTAATCCTTCGGCAAGATCTGAAGCAATGTCTCGACTTACCCGTTGGGACGATGTTGGTACCGCTTGTCAGCTTGACTGGGTTTGTGCGGGGCCTTTTGATGTTTCGGAAGATGAGCTGGAATAAAGACGGCGATTTTACAGCGCCGTCGCGAGGAAAGTAGTGGAACGTGAGGTTCATTTTGAACGAAGGCAGCCCGTTGATCTGAGTTGGAGCCTGAGAGAAAGGGCGAGCTTCTTCACCCAAAGGTTTACGAATTTTGGCGTTCGTTGCTGTCTTAGAGGATCTGAAGGAGGCTGAGCTGCGAGTGAGCTGAGGGTGAGCTGAGGGTGATTCTAGCCCCTGAGCAAGAGCTACAAGCTTACTAACCCCATGCGACGCACAAGAAAGACAAAATTGATTCATGATACCTAATAATAAGTATTCTGACCCCTTAGGTGAGTTTTTTTTAGTACAGTGATGTTTTGGCAGTCTAGTCTACTAGCTAGCCTACGCTGACAACGGGGCTGGTGGGACTTCGTGAAGATACAGTGCTGGAGAGACTGTATATGAAGATGTCTTAACAGAAATATTAATTAAACCGAGAAAATAAATGACTTGCAGTGGAATCCAGATATTGATCTTTCTGTACGCTTTCACTATGGCACTGTCCTTGATATCCGCATCCAAGATATAGCAAAACAGGGATTCGAAGACCTGATCCTCGTCTATCATGCCAGACACCGAGACAGCATTCAGAAACAATTGTATCACGTGATACAAATAAGTCTGCATGTGACCTTTTGGAAGAAATGTATGATATACATAAGATGATACGCCATATGTTCAGTCTATTATTTATGATGTATTCTTTCCTTCCCTCGACTCTATTTGATCCAATAGTTCATGTTTCACAGAATTAAAAAACACGTGTGTATTGTATCATGTGATACAATTTAACAAAAGGATGCTGGGCTAATTCCGAATTGCACCTCTAGTTGATAACGGTTCATCCAATCACCAAACCTTCTTTCTAAGCAGTTGTTACATATCCTTTTAAAGTGAAAAAGGTGTGCCTGTTTGAGAACTTGTAAACCGCTCGTCTTATTTCATTTAGGGCGTGTTTGACAATATTAGAACAAGTGTAGCAGTTTTGCTGGGTGCATTTAAAGTGTACAAGTGGTACCGATTCATTTAAAAAGCTGCTTCTGATTACTGTTTTCTTTAGTATTAACACTCTAGTATGAAACACAAATGATACGGTAAGTTTTCGAATAGTACCGCAGGCATTCGTTGGCAAAGCGGCGGTCGGAGGAAAATGGCCTTCCAGGTAATTGTAGGCATCTAAGCCCCTTTCCATACGAATCTACCACCTATATTAGAAGGAACGTCTAGAATGGGTTAGACATTCTGTGGTTTCCTTTTTGTATGCAGAAGTCGGGAGTTTGAAAAATTCTTCGGATTATCAACCGATCTCAAAAGACCTCGCAAATTTGCTGTACAAATCCATTTTTATCACGTTCCGTCTACTCCCTTGTGGGCATCTAGTTTAATCCACCTGTCACCCCCTAGCTCGGGTCTCCCCCATGATGTGGACGACCACGGTGGAAGTATCCACGGCTTTCTCTACGATTCCAATGATGCCAATCTACCAACTATCTGCTGATAGTGGGTGTGTATGACAGGGGGCGCCAAGAAGCCTAGAATTATGCTACGGTGCCTGTTTTCGGGCAGCAAAGCTCACATATTACGAGAGAGTAATGCTCAATCTTCGAAAAATCGTCAACTTGTCTAAATTCTAGAAAGTCTATCAGAAAATAAAGGAGAGAATTGGGGTCTATATAGCTTGACTCGGGCTCGCGTTCTTTCCCCCGAATTTTTTTTTTTTTTTCCTTTTTGTCTTTTCGTACCCAACCCAAGACGCCCTAAGAATCCACGGTCGCAAAAAATAAAGAGACGCGAACGCCTTATCCGAAAACAGCAGAACCGAAATTGCTACAACGACCTGCCCAAGGAAAAAAAATCAAAATGTGCCATTCCCTCCAATCACTCCTACTTTATCCATTTATGATTGTCGTAAGAGATGCCGGTCGCAGTTGTTCCCTTCTCTAATCGCCAATCGCCAAGTTACTCATTTACATGCCGGTCGGGTTGGGGATGTAATTATCGGGGGCTAGGAAGATTGAATCTGTTGTTATTGATCACGACCGACTAGGAAATGGTTGTATCAGTAACAAAGATTTAATACACTTTGGGAGAACGCACCTTTTTATTGATTTTGATCGTTTCTTGATTCCCAGGGATCGACGAACCCTTGAATTCGGTAACACACCCATTATCGTCACGGCCTAGAACAAAGGCATTGTTGTTGTAGAGGATCCTATTTTCTCGAATTTCATCGATTTGGGGTTGGAGTTGTGAAAATCGTTCGAGGGTATCGTTCGTTAGTGTTAAAACACTAGATTTTGCGGTCCCTTGAACATGGTAGTATTTCCGGGCAAAATATTTGAGTACTTTGTGGATCAAGAGGGTTAGAATAGCACAGAATTGGCCGTCTGGACCTACCAAATAAATTGAGGCCGAATATTAAAAGATTAGGTAGCAGGTACAGTCCCCATATAAACTGCATGGAAACTGTCATATCAGAAATCCCCGAGTCTGCGAGCTGAACCCACGATAACTCTCGATATGCCATATCTTTGGATTGGTTGAGCTGTCTGAAAGAATCAAAGTAAGAGTGATAATATGTGTTGTACGAAAAGTTGGTTGGGAATGGGGCCAAACACAATTTATGCTATGCACCCCTGTCTACCAATTGCTTTGCATAACGTCAGCTTGTTGGTTTTATAGGCAGCAAGAGAGAACTAAGTCACAAGGAGCGTTAGATTGTGGCAGATATACTAGTAGGGCAGATTTCGTGTTGGTCCATGGGGGGATAATCCGCTCCCAGAATTTAGATGACTAGCTACTGCAAATAGAACGATAGAGAAAAGCAATTAATTGGATGTCTATGCTTGCAATGAGAAGCAGAGTATATATATAAATAGTCCCAAGACTACTGTACAGAGAATCTTGATAAACTGAATGGAGTTCCTCTCAATTGCTCACTTACAGGACATTATGCCAAGGCGAGAAATAATATCCCCTGTCTGTTATGAGACACGAACTTCGTGCCGCTTTCCAAGAACAAACGAAATCCTCCACATCTTTTCTTTTCTTATGTCAAAAATTTACCAATTGTTTTCCAACTAACCGTTCGCATTGAGTAGAACGCAAGTCTTTGTATTAAAAGTTGGAAAACCTGAAACTTATAAATGAATTTCAACGAGAATTGTACTTGTACAGCATCTCACTTAAGATTTTTTCCAAGAGCGGCAGTCCCTGACAAGGACCCCTTGACACAGTGTAAGTAGCACCTTCCGCAATAAGTCACCGTCCTTACTCTGATTCCAAAGACTGCGCAGTCTGCCTTGCGCCACACAAACTATGTCATTTTACCCTTCCTGCGCCCTCCCTAACCTGCTGTAACCTTTTGTTACTCTCTTATGCTCCTGCAAACCCAACCCAATCCTCTTCATCGAGATTCTTTGCTATGACACCATCATCAAAACCCTCCGTGTCACTAAGTAAAGTGCCATCTGTGAAAGAGCTTTGTGAGCGTCTCGGGTTCCAAAGCGCATCCTTGAAGGAAACAAACACTTTTATGGAGTCGACGCGAGCATGGAGAAAATCGTACCAAACAAGCTCTGGACGCCCAGGAACAGAGATACTTGCTTGGAATCAGCCACAAGATCAACTAGACCTCGAAGACATGGCTCAGAAGTTCATCAACGAAAAAATCAATGATATAGGGAATGGTGAGCGATTTTGGTCGCCTAATCAAAGATGGAATCAAGATTGCGACATACATTTCCCTGAAGACAGGGCTCGGTGAGGCTTCTGCTACCAATTTTTATCATTCTTCCGCCGCTGACTTGTCATGTGATAGGATTGTAGAACTGCTGAAACAGCTCTTCTGGAAGCAAAATCGATATGCATTTAACAATTCCCAATATGGACACAAAGAATCGGAACCCAGAGATCAATCTAGAGAGGAAACAACGCCAATTCGACAGATTAACAGCACAACGCATGTTGATCCGCCAGTACAGGTCGTGTCAGCACAGGTCGACTTGGGCTCTAGACAGTATGTTCCCGAAAGCATTCCTGGCCCCTGCAATACGGGATTTTAACAACATGCAGGTCCAAATCGCCAAGAAATCCGTCCAAATCTGCCACACTTAGCGAAACAACTCATAGGACAACTCCGGCTGACAATTCGACCACGGTGCAGATTGACACTCCATTTCCCGAAGTTTATGAAATTCCGGACGATTCGGTACCGCTAATCATCCCTCTATAGCAAAATGTAATCGCTAATTGTATGGTAGGATCATTCTCACAGTCCAACCACAACCTTCTCACGATCGCCTAAACGCCCTAGACCCGTTTTCCGCACTGGGGAGTCTCCCCGCAAGAAGGTGAAGCGCCATCTCGCAGAAGCGCTCAGACGCACAGATAGGAAACATAAAATTCGAAACCTCCCACACGCAGTACCCGACGACCAAGTCGATCAATTGATTAATGATGCAATTGAAATTCACGATCGCGCTCATAATGTTCAGCTCGCTGGAGCCCCTCTGACCATGGGATCATTGGAACAAAGTATACCGCAGATGGAAGCAATAGGTGCAGAACCCAATTCAAGAGATCCAATACATCAGGTGCTGCCCGTTGCAGGGGGACCTGCTCCCATTGCTCCTATGTTCGCTTCAGATGCCCGCAAGAGTTCATCTCCACAATCAAAAGCTGATGGGCCTTCCAATGGCGGAAACAATCAATCAGAAATGCAAAGATCGAGTACGTACGAGGATGTTGTTGGAAAGTCAACTCCGACTGAAGTACTCTACCCTCCAACCTCCGAAATTTCAAGCCCAGACCTTCCACCTATACATTTGGAGAGCACAGCCAATCCGGTAGAATCACAAGAACAGAGCCAGGGACCATCCAAAGTCTCTGATACGTTTGGACATGTGTCGGAAAGGATTATAAGAAAACCCCCGAAGCTGCAAACGCCGCTACAACGCACAGACACTATAGAAGATGAAACGAAAACATCCACACCCCCACCAATCCCACCACACTCGTCGTCGAAAACGCAGCTGGCACAAGGCGCACCTCCACAGGCCTCTTCGTCAAACCCTCGCCCGAAAACACAAATTCCACTGTGGATCATCACGAGGGAACCTCGCTGCACCGAGGAGAGATGGGACAATGGAAAGTTCTTAGGCACACCGCTTCCAGCCTTCATCGAAGGAATTTCCAAAATCACACAGCGAAACAACATCGAAAAGGTTAAATTGACTCTTAGAGCTCCTACATTCGACACTAAGATCACTGTTTTCAAAGATGCGGAGGATTCGTGGGCGTCAGCGAAAGAAACGTTCGTAGAAAAAGTGAAAGAGGCGAAGGCTGAAGCTAGGGCGAAAAGACAGGTGGAGCAGCCATCATTTAAGATCTTAATTGAGCCATTTTATGAAGAGGCCATGCCGCCAAGCGGGACCACTGATGAAGATGAAGAGGAGCTTGATTTTTAGTTGGAAATCTCCTGAAATTATTTTTGATTACAATACCTCCATTATTATTGCAATTGCCGTGGTACTCTCAATCCTCCACCATTTAAAGCCGCTAGTCGTCTCAAGAATTTATGAAACCCGAAGACCTTAGATGTATCTTCTGAGTCTTCTTCGATTTTACCGTTCCCCTCTGCCACTTTTTACCAACTAGCTAGTCTCGAAACGCCTCTGTGGTATCAATGTTCTACCAAAATATGGAAAGTAATCCCGTCGCGTTGTATAGTGCTTGTATAAACTAAGTGAAGTATGTGATGATATTCAAGGAATTAAGAGGTGCTCGACTGAAACGAGAGTATTTATAGCCTAAGGTAGGCTTTCCGAGCGCCACGCTACGTGTATTACTTGCTCCCACGTGACTTTCCTGCTCGTGACAAATCCCGTTTGCACTTGTCCTCTTTTCTAAAATCAAATCCGTTAACTAAGGGTTTTATAAGTGAAGCAAAAGGTGAAATCGACAGAACATGCATGTTACCTTCAAATTGCACATCGCAACTGCTCAAAATTTTTATTTCAACCCTTGCTCATGATCCATGTTCTACAGGAAACTAACAATCTGGGTCTCATCTTATCATTCTCACCTCGCAGTATAAGCTCAAAGTTTCCAAAATAACACTCAATCCCACACATCAATCGCCCCATCCTAAGATTCAAACCTCCTTTTCCATAAATTTTGATACTAATATTACCTCTAGTTTTAAAATCTAATATCTAATAAACTATTATACAATAATCCACCAACCCAGGCAACAAAAATCAGAACCCCACAAACACCCATCCCAACCCCTCGCCTTGCGGCGCTTCCTATAAACATAGTTCCATTATACCTACTCGACCCAGCTATCGTCGTAGACTCAACAGGTGCAAAACCTCCTTGGGAAGCAATAGCCCCACCGATCCCATTTCCCGCAGTTGTCACCCCACTAGCTTCAACCGTTCCTCCCAATCTAGTGCCGGTGCTCAAAGGCGTGAGCAGCGCACCCAACGCCTCCGTCTTACTCCCCACCAACACCTCCTTCCCATCCGCGAATAAACTGATAACACTCCCTTGCACCGTAATCGCCGGACCTCCGGGAAGTAAAGTCTGCGAAGCAATCACATAATACTGCTCCGTAGTCTTAGAGGCCGTAAGCGTGGAAAGAAGAACGGGAATACTAGTGCCACCAAGTACTATATATCCTTCCGCGGTGGCCTGCGATGAGCTGGGGTCATTGGTATTGGCTCGACCTCCCGACGAAGGTTCTTGGGGACCGTTAATGGCTATGGCTAGGTTGGTAGAAGAACTGAATACCAGATTACTCGTCGTGCCATCTATGACGAGTGCTGTTCCTGAAGGTGCAAGGCTATACTTTGTTCCGCTTATTGTTACACCTGGTCCGCCAGGCGCAAGAGTGTGTGAGGCGAAGACGACGTTGGAGCTTGGATCTTGTGTGAAGGTTTGGGAGGCGAGCGTTGCGACTAGGTTGTACGAGGCTAGAGGCAGAGAAGTAGTAGGTGATGCGTTGGGTGAGGGATCGCTGGTGGTTGGGGCAAGTCCGGCCGGATCGCCGTTGGAGCCTTGAACTTGTGTATCTAAATTGCTGAGTGTTGGGCTGTTGGATACTGATGTACTGGTTGTTGGGATGGCAGTTGCCGGATCACTAGGTTGCGGATCATTATTCGTTGCCACGGTGGACTGACTTTGAACGGCAGCCGCAGTACTCGTAGCCGGATTAACAGACGTAACTGGATCACTAGTCTTCGACGCTATCACGGGCTGAGGGCTCTGCTGGGGTGAAGCCGAAAGCGGCGTTGGGGACGGGTCTACAGATGAGAATGGCCTCAAAGCCGTGCCGGCCGTCAAATACGTGGGCGGGTCAATAAAAGCTTGAATTCCATTCTGGCACGATTTGAAAGCAGGTTCAAAATCAAAGACTGTCGTCATGACTGAAATGTAAGGAGAACAGTTATCACTTGTGCAGTAATAAGTATCGGTCCCCCCAGTCGATGATACGACTGTTTTTGAACAGTTTCCCTCCCTAGATTGGAGCGATTTAGCTGGCTGAAAATTTGTTTGGGCGGGGATATTGATTTAAGTAGGATAAAACTCACTGAAGCGAGCGGTAGTTGAATGAAGTCCAAGCCCAGTCTTCCAGTAATGCGGTGTCAATATACGGCCCCCACCCGCATCGTCCCACATCCGTACCAGCAGTGCTATAGACGAATGCTGAAGTACTAAGCTGGCCGTCTTCAATTGCCAGAGTTTTACTAACATGGGTTCCCCCAACCCTTCCACACAAATCTGTAGCCCAAAGGCTTTGAAAAACGACATAAACCGTAGGGGATATACTACAAAAAACAAGTAAGTGATGGGCTTCTTACTATCATCAAAAACCCTTGAGATATGGCTTACAAAGTAAAGTTAGCAGCCGTGTCAACCAATGTCGCTACGGGTGGAGTCGGAGCTGGAGTTGGCCAAACCATAACTTGCAATCTATCACCATACAGAGTGCAATTTAGACAGCAGGGTGAAGTTGCTATCCAAGAAAATGTATCGTCATACACCACTTCAGTAGCCGGAGATGTCGCTAGGGTTGTGGCCGGAGCCGTGGTAAGGAATTGGGACGTGCTACTGCTCCATGACTCGCCACACCGGCTTGCTAGGGATGGATTAGGTGGCCAGATGGCGTCAGGTACTACGGAAGTATCGTACGGCGACCATAGGTCTTGCACTGGTACGTAGGTATAGGTTGGGTCTTTGTAGCAGATGTGGCCTAGTTCTATGTGGGCGTATGCTTCGTCACAGTAGTCCGCCACCAAGTTGCTGGAAGACGGTGGGTTTGACTGGGTCGACGTTGGACTGGACGAAGAACTGCTACTGTTGGAGAAGATCCCATCTGCTAATGT
>Ga0182030_10024802_pt1 | contig 10981 bp, 7 predicted proteins | sample 812S3MmetaG_FD_121299 | JGI IMG/M metagenome (GOLD analysis project Ga0182030, IMG submission 121299) | Permafrost microbial communities from Stordalen Mire, Sweden - 812S3M metaG (Illumina Assembly) | ecosystem: Environmental > Terrestrial > Soil > Wetlands > Permafrost | place: Sweden... | reverse complement strand
CAAATTGCAACCTTATGTCTCCGTTCATTTCAGCGGCCGTCACATGGCTACCGGCAAACGTTCTTGGCCCAGCGCCGTGCTCGTTGATCAAAGCAATTGAACTCAGTTCAGGCTGTCTGTAGGTACGCCGGCTGCATTGAGCCAGGCACCGACATAATAGCCTTTGGAGAGTTCGAATCTAAAACTTGCAGATCGTTGAGGCTTATTTCAAAAGAAAATGCTTGTTGTGTGGCAGAAAGCGTGAGAACAACCTTGCACCGGTGGCGGAGTGCGGAAACAACACCATCAGTACCACTAAACACACCACGACAGACTCGAACCCTGGTACCCACGGCTAAATCGTTGTGGGGGCGCAGGACCGCACCGCACTTCAGTCCGGTTCGAATTTTCTCCAGTTCCTCGTCCTTCACCATGTCTTGCTGTTCATCGCCCAGCAGGCGGAGAACACCGGGCGTTGAGATCGCGTTGATTCTTTGCTGTCGCGGGAAACGCGCAAAGACATATCCAGAAAACAGTGGACGATCTGTGATTACCGTGCGGTCTGTCCACTTGACGCGCTCAGAGTAGAGGGGCAGGTAGTGTTCGACAGAGCGAACCATGAGATGCTGCGCCACTCTCTTCTCGCGATTAGACGACACATGCAGTACATACCACGGATCCGTATTCATCGTGTGCTCCTGGGGAAAAGCTCGTATGAAATACCACGCACAACAAAAATGATCGTCAAGAGAAGCCTCGTAGGCAACTAAAGGAGCCGTTCTGTCGGCCCAGTGAAATCATGTTCGCTTACTCTGACAAAACCGCTGTGGTCACGAAGGTCAAATCGGTATGTGGTGGCACGAATGCAACGAAAATGCTGAGAAGACCTCCCTGCGTGAACAGAGGCTCTTGCGTCACTAAGGGATGATGAACCCATCGCGCGCCTGTCTTTCAAATCGAGATCGGGCGCGGCACCTAACAACCAAAGAAAAACAGCGCGCTGTACGACATTGTTGCGCTTTGGAGGAGCGGAAGTTGGCCATGCTGCGTTTGATTGCAAGCTGTTGTCATTTGGTTGACATATATTGTGTTCTAGCGCCGTCACTCATACGCCCGTACGTATTGGCACGAAACATATTGATGTAATGGCTATATGCCGTCCAAGTGACTCTGCTGTGACTCACTTGCCTGGAATACAATCAGGTAGTCAAAGACCCGCATCGCAATAAGATTATGATATGCAGGACCTCCCAGACAGGATGCGCCAAATAACGTCAGTCGCTGAGGCATGATAGCCACTCAAGAGATGGGCAAAGGCGCGGCGAAAGATATCTGGAGGATATTAATAAAATTCCAGGAGATTGCATTTGCGGTAAATGGCGGTAGTTGACGTACTCTGACGTATTGAGTCGCATATACAAACCCATGGCTGTCATATAGTGTCTTCAGTGACGCCAGAAACCACGGGAGCAGGAGGGGTTTGTGTATTTAACAACTGTAAATACCGGCAGCCAAAGGGATCCTGTCATTGGGATGGGTGATCCAATTCTTGCGTCTCTGCGGGTCTGCGTTGCGGGGTTTTCACCCTCTGCAGCCGTGTGTGCTCTGAGTATTGCCGAACTTGGCCACACCGCTATCTATTATGAGAATGAATCGTCGGCATTTGATGTGCTCGGCGATGCAGGGCTGCAGGCTTCACCATCAATCAAGCGCGACCTTTTCCGGAAGCATCTCAACGCCAAATTGACCCCAACAACAGATCTGGCGCAAGCTGTCAGCGACTCTGATGTTCTCTACATCGTGTTTCCACCTGAAGATCGAGCAAATGGAAATGGCCAGTATCCTGCTCAGCTTGAAACGATGCTACGCACCGTTGCCAAGAGCCTTGCACACTTCACGGTCATCGTGGAAACCAGCACCGTTCCATTGCTGACAAGCGACTGGATCATCAATGGCCTGCTTAGCTTTGGAGCTGACCGCGAGAAGTTCGAGGTAGTGTCATGTCCCATGTCTCTCCATGGAAATGGTGATGAAGCAGTCCAGCAATTCCTAAGTCGGAAGCAGATCACGGCGGCTACGAGCTCTGAGCGCTCGGCGGAAATCATCCATCGCTTGTACGCTCCACTTACGAGCGGTGCGTACTATTCACGGCCCGACGCTCTAACAGGCGAACTCAGTTGTGTGGGCGTCGCATCGCTGCGCATAGCTGATTGTTCCGGTCCGTTTCGCCTCTTCACGCTTACCCATCTCTGGGACCCAGAAGATTAGGACTCATTCCCGGTATCAATTACGCTCTGTCCATGCCCACAAGCCTCGGGGCCCCAGCAACACGCGGTGCCTTCCTGAGGCGTGAATCGGCGCGACAGGGGTGCAGTCAACATGCTCGCACAGCAGCCACTTTCAAAGTGCGCAAGCCTTGCGAGTTTCCAACATACACTTAGAAGTCCGACAGACCACTTGAGCTGGCGGCGATGCAGTTTCGGGTGTGCGTGGACCATTTTAGGGCTTGTACGCAGAGGAAAACTACGCGCGAGTCTGAAGGCGCTCGTAGTTATCCTATGATGGACTGGGGTGAAAGGTCATGGAGACTCCAGTCCGGCCGGAATCAGGCTCTGAAAGCAATGCGCCTATCGCACAAGGGCGACTGTGCGCCGTTGTGCGCCAACCGATTCTGGATCTGCGGAGCCGTGTTCATGCGTATAAATTGCATCTGCGCGGGGGAACAGAGTCAGGTGATAACGGCGAAGCGGCTTGGCGTGCGACAGCAGAGGCCGCGGCCTTTTTTGCTTTGCAAAAGCCGTCCGAATTAAAAAAACTGACAGGCAAGATGCCGGCGTTCGTACGGTGCCCTATGGCGGCGCTGAACGATGAGCTAGCGCAGGTTCTTTCTGCGACGCTTACTGTTCTTGAATTGCCTTCAGATGTTGAAATCTCGGCCGAATTTATCGCCGCTTGCCAACAGTTGAAGGACCTTGGTTTCAGGTTCGCGCTGGATGGTTCCGAGTGGAATTCGCAGTGGATGCCGCTGGTGGATTTGGCAGATTACATCAAGGTGGACATTCGCCGGACGGAGCCGGAGGAACGGCGGGAACTGTTCAAACAGCTCCACGGCAAAACAGTCACCATGCTTGCCTATGGCGTTGACACCCAGGCGAGCTACCGGCGAGCGCGGGAGGAAGGATTTGCGCTCTTTGAAGGCTACTTCTTTTGCGAGCCGGTACCAGTAAGAAACCGCCGTCCACCAGTCAACCAGCTGCTGCGGCTGGAGATTCTAAAGGCCTTGCAACAGAATCCTCTGGACCTGCGGAAGTTGGCCGAATTGGTCAAGCGTGATGGACCGCTCACCTTCCAATTGCTGCGACTAGTTAATTCGCCGCTGTGGGCCATGCACAAGACTGTGGATTCAGTCGAGGTTGCGATGCTGGCGCTCGGGGAGGATGCTATTCGGCGCGTTGCCACAATGGCGATCGCAAGCGAATTCAATGGATCTCAGCCTGCCGAGCTCCTGTGCCTCGCGATGGTGCGGGCGCGATTCTGCGAAGTAGCTGGGATCAAGCTCAAGCGGAACACGGATCATTTTGGGCAGTACTTGCTGGGGCTATTGAGTCTGCTGCCAGCGATGCAGGGCCAACCGATGAGCGACGTGGCTCCGTCGTTGCCGCTGGACAAGGAGATTTGCGAGGCCCTGCTGGGAACGAAGAACAAGGAGCGCGCTCTGCTTGGATGGCTTGAGAACCTTGAGCGTGGAGACTGGGCTGGATGCGATACGGCCGCTGAGGCCGATCAATTGGACCAACAGGTACTGGCAAAAGTCTATGTGGATGTGGTGGCGTGGGCTGAGGACGCGCTGCATTCAGCCGACTAGACATGCTGCGGAAATGGGCGGCAGAACCTTACGCGAGGGATGAATCCGCCCCCCGTACATTTCGAGTCATCGTCCGCGCAGAATTGCGCATCCCAAGGTCCGAGCAGAGAAACCTCCGCTCAATGGATCTGGGCGCACAGAATTCTGACCTACAGGCTATATTTGGACGCTCACCGGCCAGGCCTTCCAGATGTCAGAACAATAGTCCCGGATGGAACGGTCGGAAGAGAACTTGCCAATCCGCGCCACATTCAGAATCGACATTCGGGTCCACGAATCCTGGTTTGAATACATCTGACTCACCGTGTCCTGGCAATCAATGTAGGACTGGTAATCCGCCAGTAGCATATAGTCGTCCGTCGTTAGCAGCGAGTCAACCAGCGGTTGGAAGAGGGCTCTGTCGCCATGAGAAAACTCTCCGCTGGTTAAAGAATCGATCACTTCGCGCAAGTTAGCGTTCGACTCGTAGATGTCGCGCGGGTTATAGCCTTCCTGCCGGCGCTGTTGCACCTCTGCGGCCGTGAGCCCGAAGAGGAAGAAGTTCTCAGCCCCAACCTCTTCACGGATCTCGATATTGGCGCCGTCCAGCGTGCCGATAGTGAGCGCGCCGTTCATGGCGAACTTCATGTTGCCCGTTCCTGATGCTTCCTTCCCGGCCAGAGAAATCTGTTCAGAAAGATCCGCCGCAGGGTACACGTGATGACCAAGCTTTACGCTGAAGTCAGGTAGAAAGACAACCTTCATCCTGTCTCTGATGATCGGGTCAGAGTTGATCGCATCTCCAACCGAGTGGATCAGCTTGATGATCAGTTTCGCCATGCGATACCCTGGCGCAGCCTTGCCGCCGAAGATGAAGGTCCGGGGGATCAACATAGCACTCGGATCGCGCTGGATGCGCTTGAACAGCGTCAATATATGGAGTACCTGCAAATGCTGGCGCTTGTACTCATGCAGCCGCTTCACCAGCACATCGAAGATCGAGTCGGGGTCAGTCACAATCCCCAGCCGGCCACGGATGAATGTGGAGAGCTGCGCTTTGTTTTGCTGCTTGATTGTTCTCCATTCACGGCAGAACTCCGCATCTGCGAGCATGGGCTCGAGGCGGCGCAGCTTTTCGATGTCGCGTATCCACGTAGCGCCCACCCGAGCCGTAAGCAGTTCTGCCAGGCGAGGATTGCTGAGCACCATCCAGCGACGCGGCGTAACCCCATTGGTCTTGTTCGAGAACTTCTCTGGAGTGAGCGCATAGAAATCATTCAGCACGTTGGTCTTCAATAGTTCGGTATGCAGCGCGGCCACTCCATTGATGGCATGACTTCCGAGGGAAGCCAGATGCGCCATGCGCACCGTCTTCTCCCCCTGGCCACCGCATTCATTGATGAGCGAAAGTCGTGCCACACGTCCTTCATCGCCTGGAAACTTCTGGCGAACATCGATCAGGTGACGGCGGTTGATCTCTTCCACAATTTCCAGATGTCGCGGCAGCAGCGACCCGAACAGACTGCGCGACCATTGTTCCAACGCTTCAGGCAAGAGCGTATGGTTCGTGTACGACATGGTATTTTGCGTCACATGCCACGCGGCGTCCCACTCCATCGCGTGTTCGTCCACCAGCAACCGCATCAACTCGGCAACAGCAATCGCAGGGTGCGTGTCATTCATCTGGATGGCAAAGTTGCGATGAAGTTCTGCCAGCGGACGATTCTGCGCAGCCTGAATGCTGAGGATGTGCTGCAAACTGCAGGAGACGAAGAAGAACTGCTGCGCCAGCCGCAGCTCCTTGCCTTGGAGGCCTTCATCGTTTGGGTAAAGGATCTTCGAGATGTTCTCCGATGTCACCTTGTTATGGACCGCACCCACGAAATCTCCGAGATTGAAAGTCTCAAAATCAAAACTTTCAACCGCTTGCGCCGCCCATAAGCGCATGGTGTTCACGGTATTGGTCTTGTACCCCAGGATCGGCGTATCGTGCGGCACACCGCGGACCACCTTGTTCGGAATCCACTTGACCCCAAATCGGCCCTGTGCATCGGTATGGCCTTCGGTGTGGCCACCCAACTTGACTTCAAACCCGTCCTCAGGCCGCTCAAGCGACCACGGATTGCCAAGCCGCAACCAATGATCGGTAGACTCCACCTGCCATCCATCGCGAATCTGCTGATCGAAGATGCCGTACTCGTAGCGGATGCCATATCCGATGGCTGGAATGTCGAGGGTGGCCAAAGAATCCATGAAGCAGGAGGCAAGCCGGCCCAAGCCTCCATTTCCTAACCCAGGTTCCTCTTCCTGCTCGATCAAGACGTTCAGGTCAATGTCCAACTGGCGCATTGCCTGCTCGGTCTCGTCGTAGATGCCAAGATTGATCAGGTTATTGGCGAGGTGCGGACCCGTCAGGAATTCCGCCGACAGGTAGCAGACAACACGAACATCCTGCGCCTGGTAGTTCTTCAGGGTCGAGATCCACCGCTCCACGATGCGGTCGCGCACAGTATGTGCAAGCGCCAGATAGAGGTCGTTCACGGTGGCCCGCTCCACCGACCTGCCCTGGACAAAAAATAGATTATCGAGAAACGACTGGGCCAGCGCATCTGCACTCAGAGCGGTTCTTTCACCCTTTTGCGATCCCCACTGTGGCTGGGTTGCACCAAAATTCTCTAACACTGTAGTCCTCGATTCCAATGGGGTTCTGCGGTCGATTGAGCCAAACTCCCACCGCAGGGATTCCGGACTTGGTGCAGACCTAAAGCGTGCGTCCAAGGGTTATTCCTTCTAGGGAAATACCATCCGGCGCGACACGAAAAGGTCTTCGCAAAGTCACGAAAACAGTAGACCTGCGTTGATAAGGATACGCCGCGACTGAAGGGCAACGACGAAGAAAAGGGATGGTGATTCCTTTGATGGGATAGGCTGAAACGCAAGGAGTAATTTGGGCCAAGAATGCCTATGAGACTTACAAGTTTTGCTACGATCATGCCTCGTCCATGGTTGAGCGTGGTTGATGAAGCCAAGGCGTACACGTCAGGATGACTCATAAGAGTCCTGGCACCGCACCGATTTTCGCACCCTAGTGGTGTCCGCCACAGAGATGGTCATTTAACCAATTCGAAGGGTGCGGGCTTTAGCCCGTACGTAAAAACTGTAAAATCAACCGGGCTTTAGCCCTAATATGATGAATATCCCCCCGTCAAGGCACGACTTCCCGTCATCCTATTTTTAGGAAGTCTTTTGTCTTGTTTTTCGTTGCATCCGCACTGCCAGTTTCGCCGTTTCAATCATTTGGATGGGAAGCTCTCCCACCAGCCATATATTCGATCCAGCCTCAGCCAGACCATGATTTTCTGTTCGAACTCCCTTGCCCTCAAGGGAGGCGAAGCGCCCACTCACTGCATCGGGGATCGAGCACACCCCACGGGCTAAACCGGGCTACTTCGCATGCGAGCTGGAGGCGCACAGTTGCTGGTAGTCCCATCCGCGCCTCCACATCCACCACAACCGGATGGCCAGTTTTCGGGCCACGGCCACGGCGGCAATGGAACGGTTTTTCTTCATCGCCAGGCGCCGGTAGCACCGTTGCAACTCCGGCTCTCTGGTGGCCGCCACGTGCGCGGCCTCGGTCAGCAGGCCGCGCAGCAACGCGTTGCCTTGCTTGGTTATGTGCCCCAGCCGCTGGTGTCCTCCGGAGCTGTCTTCTGCCGGAATCAGTCCCAGATAGCTGGCCACCTGCTTGCTTGTGGCAAACCGTTCCGCCTCTCCGAGCGTCAGCACAAAGGCCAACGCCGTGATCGGCCCCACGCCCGGATGCGTCATCAACCGTATCGCCTCCGGCCGCGCCTGCGCCTGTTCGAGCACCGCCAGGTCCAGCGGATCGCTTCGCTTGACCAACTCGTCGAGCAACTCCAGGTTGTCAGCCCGTCGCCGCCCGGCCCACTCGGCCAGTGGCAGCGCGTGGAACTGCTCCTGTCCCTTCTTGCTCCACAGCCCAGGCTTGCGCACCACCAGGCCTTCGTTCAGCGCCACAGCCTTCAACTGGTTCTTGACCCTGGTGCGCATCTGCACCAGCCTGTGCCGATGCATCACCAACTGCCGTGCATCGCGATCCTCTGCCGAGGGCCGCCAGATGCGCAACGCCTCGAACCGTCCCGTGGTCAACAACTCCAGAATCCCGGCTGCATCGCGCGCATCGGTCTTCTGCTTGCGCGGCTGAGTGGCCCGAATCCGGGCCGGATCGCCGACCCACAACGTGTGCCCCAGCTCCGATAAAAAATGCTCAAACCAGCGACTGTGCCCGCTGGCTTCCATGCCAACCAACACCTGCTCGCCGCGAAGATCGCGGTAAAACCGTTCTGCTTGGTCCCGGTGCGCCAAACGAATGTTGCCGCACTCTCCTCCTTCCGTGTTGACAAACGCCACTTGCTGGAAACTAGGATGAAAGTCACAACCGATGTACCACATCTCGGCTCCTGTCCCGAAACTTGGCGCGCTTTAGCAACGATCCAATCCTAAGGCAGGAGCCGAGTTCATCATGAAATCACTGAGGGATGCTTTTCGGATTCTGCGAGGTCAAACATAGTCTTTTCCGCAGCCTGTGAAGCTCCTTACACTTTTCCAAAGCTTTTGCGGCACGGCTGAAGTCGTGCCCTGACACAAAACCATACCCGATGCGAAACGCCGCGCTGACTCCGCTCGCTCAGTGCAACTCTGGCCGGGCGGCGTGCTCGCGGTAGATGCAGTCGTTCTGGACGCACTTGACGCCAGCGGCGCGAGCGCGAGCGACGGCTTCATCGTGCACCACCTCATCCTGCAGCCAAAGATAGGGAATCCTGAGGCGGATCACATCATCCACAATCGGCGGGACGTGCTCGGAGGCGCGGAAGACATCGACCATGTCGATTCCCTGCCCTGTTTCGGCGCGTGCGGCGGCCTCGGCTTCTTCGAGTGTGGCAAAGCAGGGTTGGCTAAGCACTTCCTTCAGAACCGGGTTCACCGGAAAGATGCGATAGCCGGAGTTCTTCAGGTAGCGGCCAATGTTGTGGCTTGCGCGCCAAGATTTGTCGCTAATGCCAAGCACAGCGATGTTCTTTGACTGGCGCAGCATTTCGTCGATGATGGAGCGGTCGTTGGTCATAGGACAGTCGTCCGTTGGCAGTTGGCGGGGCCCTGTTTTGGTTTGGATGCGCTAGACGTCGAGATCGTCGCTGTCGTCACCGGCTACAGCGGTGCCGCGACGCTTGGCCAGCAGGTAGCCGCGCAGGAATGGCTCAAGATAGCCGTCGAGCACCTTGTCCACGTCGCCCACCTCCACCTTGGTGCGGTGGTCTTTGGCGATGCGATAGGGCTGCAACACATACGAGCGAATCTGCGAGCCGAAGTTGATCTCGAGCTTGGAGTCTTCGAGCTTCTTTGAGACTGCGCGCTTCTTTTCCAACTCGTACTCATAGAGCCGCGAGCGCAGCATCTTCATCGCCCTTTCGCGGTTCTTGTGCTGCGAGCGCTCGTTCTGGCACTGCACCACGATATTGGTGGGCAGGTGCGTCATGCGCACGGCCGAGTCGGTCGTATTCACGTGCTGTCCGCCTTTGCCGCCGGAGCGATACGTGTCAATACGCAGATCTTCAACCCTGAGGTCCACATGGATGGAGTCGTCGATCTCCGGCGACACATAGACGGACGCAAACGACGTATGCCGCCGCTTGGCCGAGTCGAACGGCGATATGCGCACCAGACGATGCACGCCGCTCTCGCCCGCCAGTTGGCCAAATGCAAACTCGCCCATGATGGTAAAGGTGGCCGACTTGATGCCCGCCTCTTCGCCGTCCTGGTAGTCGTTCATCTCGGTCTTGAAGCCCTGTTGCTCGGCCCAGCGCAGATACATGCGCATCAGCATCTCGGCCCAATCCTGGCTCTCCGTACCGCCCGCGCCGGGGTGCACGGTGACAATGGCGTTCAGCGGATCGGCCTCGCCTGAGAGCATGTTGCGCGCCTCAAGCTCTTCGGCAAATGCCGCTAGGTCCTTGATGCCCTGTTCGAGCTCGGCATCGACCTGTTCGCCCTCGCGGGCCAGCTCGAAGTAGGCTTCGAGGTCCTCTGTGCGACGGACCAGCGCATCGTCGTCGGCCACCAGCGTCTCAAGGCGCTTCTTGTCGCGCATCAGCGGCTTGGCGGCGTTCGGGTCAGACCAGAGTGCCGGATCGGCCAGCCTGGTTTCCAGTGCGGCTAGTTCCCTGCGGTTACGAGCAGGGTCAAAGATACTCCCGCAGGTCGCGAACTTGATCGCGGACGGGAGCATAAGCGAATTCGAGATCTGACAATGCCATTTGCTTTGCTCTTAAGACCTGGCTTGGTTTGGACTGCGAGACGGTACTCTCTCGACTGATCCAGAATATCACCGGAGAGCTTGTCCTCGCCGATTGCTGCAGCCGCGGAAGCTGGCTCGTCCTGCAGCGGAATTACAGGCGCTCCGTCCAGTATGTATTGCATCTAACCGGCTCTTCTATCAGTGTGTCTTGCGGTATAGCAAGATTGCCTTCTGCCCTCTCCGCCACATTCTTCCGGAACGGCAGCACCTGCCCTTTGCGCTGAACGTGCTCCAAAAGTTGCCCACTCCTGCACCATCTTCGCGCGCAGTTCAAGGCAAAGCGTGATTCTACGCGGCCGGTTCGGCGTTGCTGGGCACGTGTGCCAGTTGCAGTTCAATGTGCTGGGTTCCTCTGCACGAGTCCGTGAGCGATTGCATATTCAATGCAGATAAAAAGGGGATAAGGGGAGGACAAGAGATATTATGAGACGTTCTGAAACTTTGAGCAGTGAGGGACTCACATCGACATATAACCTGCTAATTAACAATTAGATACACTTTCACCTTCGTAAGATATCCCCCACTGTATCCCGAAAAAGCAGGCCCCCGGTTTTTTGCTGGGATAGAGCCATCGAATTGCTGTTGGACTTTCAGTCCGAATTTTCTGCATCGGGGGTGACGAACCTGTAATCGACGCTTACACTTATAAGAATCTGTAGGAGCCTTTTGCAAAATTCACAATTTGGGGTGATTTATCGGCGGGGGATCGCCAACTTTAGAATAGGGTTACCAAGACCAACTCCAAAGTAGAAGGCGTTCCCACCCTATGCAGCTTATCGTTT
>Ga0182030_10024800_pt1 | contig 10981 bp, 8 predicted proteins | sample 812S3MmetaG_FD_121299 | JGI IMG/M metagenome (GOLD analysis project Ga0182030, IMG submission 121299) | Permafrost microbial communities from Stordalen Mire, Sweden - 812S3M metaG (Illumina Assembly) | ecosystem: Environmental > Terrestrial > Soil > Wetlands > Permafrost | place: Sweden... | reverse complement strand
GGGCGAGCAATTCAGCGAAGGCGAACGGCTTGGCGAGGTAGTCGTCGCCGCCGGCATCAAGCCCGCGGACCCGGTCGCCAACCCCGCCCAGCGCAGTCAGGAACAACACCGGCGTGCGCACATTCGCCTCCCGCAGCATGCGCACCAGCCCCAGCCCTTCGATCCCCGGCAGCATCCGATCGACGATCAACACGTCGTACCCGCCATCGCCGGCACGAAACAGCCCGTCCCGTCCGTTCGCCGCATGATCGATCACGTGTCCTTGCTCGCGCAGCCCGCGCGCCACGTAGTCGGCAGTCTCGCGGTCATCCTCGATCACCAGGATCTTCAATGGGTCCTCCGTGGCCGGGCCTACTCCTGCGCCAGCGGGACGCCAGCCGATGCACAGGATTATCGAACGAGCGGTTGCTGCAAACATGCGGCGTGATTGGGAATTTCCAATCCCCGGTGCGATCGCGGGAGCCATTCGTCAGGTGCCACGATCGGCGCGTACCACGGCGGCACAGGCCCGGTGCGCCAGGCGGGGCACCGGAACCGCTGCTCTATACCAATCCGTATAGAATGGGCGATGGGGTCACAACGGCTGGCTGCCCACCTTGTGCAGCGGCAGGAGATCACACGCAAGCCACGAGGTTTCCGCCCATAGGCTGCCGGCTCCGACACGGCCGAGCCTGTGCAACCAATCAACCGGACCACCGCGTCGGCGACCCGGCTAACAGGAGATCAGCAATGAAGAAGCTGCTTGTTGCGGCTGTGATGGCGCTCGGCCTTGGCGTCGGCATGGGATCCGCGTTCGCGGCGACCACCGCCAGCCATAGCGCGAGGCCTTCGGTGTCCCAATGGGGGCCGGCCTACACGAGTGATTCGACCGGCGACGCGTAACCGGTTCGAACCGTTCAACGCGGCCGTCGTGGCACGGGGCGATAATCTGATGTCAAAGCGTGCCACATTCGCGGAGGGCCGGCCACCGCGCCGGTCCCCGCGTGCGCGGCGGTCGGGTCTGTGGCAGGAGATCATCCTCGGATTGGGGATCGCGGCAATCGGCATCGTCATGGCAGTGTCCGTCGTTCGCGTCGTCTCGCCGCAACCCGAACGGCTTCAGCATCCGCCGGCAGATGCACTGACGCTGCAGTTCGATCCTGGCGCGACGGTCATCCGTCCATTTTCGTCTCCGCAACTCTGAGGCGACGACGACAACCTCTCCCGCTTCGCGGGAGAGGTCGAGAGCGCGTAGCGCGCGAGGGTGAGGGTGATCGGGAGGCACATGCTACCCTGACCCAGAAACTGCCGCAGACACTACCCCGCGGACATGCGCCACGGACCGGCGCCGTTGACACTGCGCCGTGATACCGGCGCGACCGTCGTTCCCCGATCGCCAACGTTGCCGTGGCTCCTGCCAGGCCCGCCTGCCCAGCGACGCTCAAGGCCGCGGCGGCCCGCCCGACTGGGCACCCATCACCGTCGTGCGGCCAGCCAAGCGCAGCTTCCGCGCCGCCCGCCAGGTCCAACTGGCCACGATGGCCGCCTGCTCCTCGCGCAATTGTGCCGCAATGTCCGCTAGTGCGGCGACCTCGGCGCGCGCAGCTGCCAGATCCGCATCGCGCACCGCCAGAGTTGCGGTCAGACCGGCAAGCTCCGCCGTTCGCGCATCGAGCGCTGCACGCAAACTGCCGGCCGCCGTTTGCTGTTCCGCCATACCGCGTTCCGCGTCGCTGCGTTGCTGCGCCGCGGCGGCGGTCACCGAGGCCACCCGCGCCCGTTCGGTCTCCAGCGCAGCGTCGCGCGCCTGGAGTGTCGCGGTGCGCAAAGTGAGTTCCGTCCCCTGCGCATCGAGGGTGGTGCGCAAGCCCGCGATCACCCTGTCTCGATCCGCCAGAGCCTGTTCCGACGCCACAAGCTGCCGCTCCGCCACATCGGTCAGCTCGGCGATCCGCGCCTGCGCCGCCGCCAGCCCGGCATCGCGCGCCGCCAGCGTCGCGGCGACTTCGGCCAGTTCCGCCGCCCGCGCATCCAGGCCGCTTTGCAAGCCGGCAACCACGCGGTCCCGTTCCGCCAGAACCTGGTCCGACGCCGCAAGCTGGCGCTCCGCCGCTTCGCCCAGGTCGGCGATCCGCGCCTGCGCCGCCGCCAAACCGGCATCGCGCGCCGCCAGTGTCGCCGCAAGCTCGGCCAGTTCCGCGCCGCGCGCAGCCAGCTCGATTTGCAAGCCGGCAACGACGCTGTCTCGTTCCGCCAGGGACTGTTCCGATGCCGCAAGCTGGCGTGCCGCCGCTTGGCTCAGGTCGGCGATCCGCGCCTGCGTCGCCGCCAAACCGGCATCGCGCGCCGCCAGTGTCGCCGCAGCCTCGGCCAGTTCCGCGCCGCGCGCAGCCAGCTCGATTTGCAAGCCGGCAACGACGCGGTCTCGTTCCGCCAGGGACTGTTCCGAAGCCGCAAGCTGGCGCTCCGCCGCTTCGCCCAGGTCGGCGATCCGCGCCTGCGCCGCCGCCAGCCCCGCATCGCGCGTGGCCAGCGTCGCGGCGACTTCGGCCAGTTCCGCCGCCCGCGCCGCCAGACCGCTTTCGAGGCCGGCAACGACGCGGTCTCGTTCCGCCAGGGTGTGTTCCGAAGCCGCAAGCTGGCGCTTCGCCGCTTCGCCCAGGTCGGCGATCCGCGCCTGCGCCGCCGCCAGATCAGCATCGCGCGCCGCCAGCGTCGCAGCGCGTTCGGCCAGTTCCGCCGCCCGCGCATCCAGATCACTTTGCAGGCCGGCAATCACGCGGCCCCATTCCGCCAGGGCCTGTTCCGATTCTGCCCGCTGCCGCTCCGCTGTCTCGACCAGGCCGGCAACCTGCGCCTGCGACGCCGCCAGCCCCGCATCGCGCGTCGTCATGGTCGCAGCAAGCTCGGCCAGTTCCGCCCCGAGCGCATCCAGGCTGTCTCGCAGGCCGGCAATGACGGCCTGCTGATCCGCCATCACGCGCTCTGTCTCCGCGCGCCGTTGCTCCCCCGCGTCGGTCAGCGTCGCCACCCGTGCCTGCGCTGCCTGAAGGTCGGCCTCGCGCGCCTCCAGCGCCGCGGTCAACCGGGCCAACTCGGCGGCCCGCGCATCCAGTGCGCCGCGCAGGGCTGTGGTCTCGACCTGTCGCGCAGCGGCGGCCAGCGCCGCCTCCGAGCGCCAATGTTCTGCTTCTGCGGTCAGTGTGGCGACGCGCGCCTGGGCGCTCTCCAGAGTCGCATCCCGTGCCGCCAGCCGCGCCACCAGCCCAGCCAGCTCCGTTGCTTGCGCATCGAGCGCCAGTCGCAGCCCGGCGATCGCCGCCTGCTGCTGCTGTGCGGCTTGCTCCGCCTGCGCGCGGCGTTGCTCGACAGCGGCAACCAGGGTGGCGACATGCGCCTGCATCGCCTGCCGATCGACGTCGCTTGCCGGCATGGTGGGAGCCGACCCGGTCAATTCCACCGCCTGCGCATCCAAGGCGCCGCGCAAGTCGGCCTCCGCCGCAAGCTGCGCCGCTGCGGCATGCTCTGCGTTTGCCAGTTCGCCGGTGAGCCGCCGGACCTCGCGCCGCAGCGCCGTGATCTCGAGCCGGTCCGGCGCCTCGCATCCCGGCGCCGGCGCGCCGTTCCTCTCCGCGCCGTTCCTTTCCGCGCCGGTCCCCTGCGCGGCCGCCAGCTCCTGCCCGACCCGGATCTTGCCCGGATCGGCAAGCGCGGCGTGCGCCTCGCGGGCCTGCACGATGGTGGCCGGCACGAAGCGGCGCAGCTTATAGAACAGGTAGTCGGCATCCAGCGCCAGGCGTGGAAAGTCCAGCAGCACGATAGGGATGTCGGCCTTCACCAGCCGCTGCACCAGCCGGTGGAACGACACCGCCAGCAGCCGCGCCTGGTCCACCGGATCGAGCGAATAGACCACGCCCCCCGGGGTGGTGCCCCATTGCTCGAAGCTGCGGCCAAGGCTGTTCATCCACGGGTTCGCCCGCAGGGCCGACTGAAGCTCCCGCACCACGCGGCTGGTCGCGGCCTCGGTCAGGTCGCGCACCGGGATGATCACGCCATCCAGCGCGATCCCCGGATTGTCCAGCACGTCGTCGATGACTTCGACGAGCCAGGGCGATTTCATCACATAGGGCGCCTGCGGGTCGCTGGAAACAGGCAGGTCTTCCAGGCCGGCATTGGCGTCGTCGTCCCACATCGGCGTGTCGTGCGACGCCAGGTGGGTCCGCAGGCCCGCGGCGGCGAGCCAACGCACCAGGAAGCTGGTTCCGGCGCGGCCGGTACCCGCGATCAGCAGGTGGTGTCGAGGCGCTTGCTGGTCCTGGTCTGGCATGGTCGGGCCGCTGTCCTGAGGCGATTGCACGTTCAACGGCACCGGACCTTAGGCGAGGCAGAGGAATAGTCGAATCGTATGGCCCGGTTCCCCGGCATGCCCGCGCAAGCGGCGCCGCCGCATGCGATGGAGGTCCCGGCTTGTGCGACGATCACCGAACTGACGAACAGACTCGCTTATCTCCGGATGCCGCGTTGGCTCGACCTCCCGTAATTCACGCGGCGAGGCAATCGGTATTGGCTGACCGTTTTGCCCGTCAGGCAGCCAATCGCGATAGTCGCAGATGCTGCCTTGCCAGCCGGATCGACTTACCGAGTCCGCGGCGACCAGCCATAAGCCTTGGCACAGGCGCCGCCCATCAGCATTGCCCGCTCCGTCGCGCTCAGGCGGTCAGTCGTTAGAAACGGCTCGACCGCTTGCTCGAAGTTGACGACAGCGAACGCGCGCGTCCAGTCCGTGCCCCACAGGCATCGATCGAAACCCCAGGCATCGAACACGCGGGCAAGCGGGTCCCAAATGTCCGCAAAGGGGTACGGCTCCCGCGACAGCGTGCAGGCGCCACTGACTTTGATCACCGCGTTCGGGCGTTTGGCGAGTTCCAGCACCTTCGGCAGGTCGGCCCAGGGCTCCGGCGGCGCGGGCGGCACGCGCGGCTGCAGGATGCCCAGATGGTCGATGATGAAGCGCGTGCCGGGATGCCGATCGATGAGCGCGGTGCCCACGTCCAAATTGCCCCAGAACAGGATGTTGACCGGAAAATCGAGGCGTGCCGCCGCACGCAGGATGCGGTCGAGGCCCGGGTCGTTCGCCTCGCGCCCCGTCTCTTTCGGCAGCATGATGCGAATGCCCACCGCGCCCGGCGTCTGCTTCCACGCGGCGATCACATCGGCCACCGCCGGATCGTCCGGGTTGACCGGCTTGACGATGGCAAACCGGTCGGGGTGGGCACGTTGCACTTCCACCGCATAGCTGGCGTCGTACTGGTACAAACCAAAGGCCGAGATAAAGATCGCGCCGTCCACGCCGACTTTGTCCATCGCCGCGACCATCTCGTCACCGGTGACGTGATCGGGCCAGTTCGGCACACTGTGCCAGGGCCGCTTCGGCGTGTTCGCCTCATAGGCGTGAACCTGTGAATCGATGATGGTCATCGGGGGCGCTCCTCTCTGCCACCTGAGTGTGGCGAGCACAGCAGGTTGGTGTCCAGAGAGCCCAGGCTTCGTATGGCCCAGTATCTCCGCGCTACGAGCGGCGGACGGCACCGCCACCCGCACCCACCCCGCCGAGGCAACCAGGATCTCGCCGTCTGCCTTGCTCCAGGCCTGTCCCTCGGCTAAACCCCGCCCGCGCCGGCACCCCTGGAGGCCGGCGTTTCCCGTCAGGAGCGAACCATGGCCAATGTCGTCACGATCGAGGCCGAGGCACGCGCGCGAGCCGGTAAGGGGGCGGCGCGAGCGACTCGGCGCGCAGGCAAGGTGCCTGCGGTGGTTTACGGAGCCCACCAAACCCCCAGCCTGATCGCGCTGGAGCCGCGCGCCGTGCTGCGCGAGTTGCAGCGGGCCGGCTGGCAGTCCCGCCTCTACGAGATCAAGGTGAATGGCGACGCCACGCGGGCGCTGATCCGCGACGTCCAGTTCCACCCGGTCACCGACGCGCCAGAGCATGTGGATTTCCAGCGTCTCGCCCCCGGCGAGCCGATCCGCGTCGCCGTGCCGGTGCATTTCGATAACGAGGGCCTCAGCCCCGGCCTGAAGCGCGGCGGCGTGCTGAACGTGATCCGTCACGCCGTCGAGGTGTATTGCGATCCGGAACAGATCCCGGAGCAATTCGTCGCCAACCTGGCAGACCTCGACTTCAACGATAACGTCCGCTGGCACGACCTGAAGGGCACTGAACACGCCCGCCCGGTGGTTGACCGCGACTTCGTCGTTGCCACGGTGGCGCCGCCGACCAAGGCGGTGGAAATCGCCGCCGAACCCGGCGCGGCCGCGGCCCCGGGTGCAGCGGCCGCGCCTGGCGCGGCTGCGCCAGCAGGTGGCGCGAGGGCGCCGGCGGCGGGCGGAGCGCGCGCGGCACCGGCGGCGGGCGCCAGGCCCGCGGCCGGCGGCACCCGCGCGCCCGGCAAGAAGGGCTAACCCCCCCCAGGTCCCCAAAAAAGGGGGTTGCCATGCTGCTCTGGGTCGGACTCGGCAATCCGGAGCCGGGGATGGCCCGGAACCGGCACAATATCGGCTTCATGGCGCTGGACACCATTGCCATCCGCCACGGTTTCTCCCCGTGGCGGCAGCGCTTCAAGGGGCTGGTCTGCGAGGGCAGCGTCGCGGGGGAAAAAGTCCTCGCGCTGAAGCCGCAGACCTATATGAACGCGTCCGGCGAATCGGTGCAGGCAGGGGTGGCATTCTACAAGCTGCCGACCGAGGCGATCACCGCCTTCCACGACGAACTGGACCTTGCCCCGGGCAAGGTTCGGGTGAAGCTCGGCGGTGGCGCGGCCGGGCATAACGGGCTGCGCTCAATGGACCGGCAGTTGGGCTCGCCCGACTACTGGCGGGTGCGCCTGGGGATCGGCCACCCTGGCAACAAGGAGCGCGTGCTGGGCCACGTGCTGGGGGATTTCGTCGCCGCCGACCGGGAGTGGCTGCTGCCGGTGCTCGACGCGGTGGCGGACGCCGCGCCATTGCTGGTGGAGGGCAAGCCGGAGGACTTCATGACGCGCGTTGCGCTGTTGGTGCAGGGGCAAGGGCAGGGGACGAAATAGCGGCACTGAAATTGCGGCGGTTCCGAACCTCACGGGTCCGTCCGATCGGCGAAAAGGCTCGTCTGTTGCGTAGAACACCAGTGGGTATAATCAGACCGTGCAGTTGCTCAGGTACTTGAAATGGCGGCGGCAGGCGCTTCAAACGAGATCCCGAGGCTGGCTTCGCTGGATTTGGCGGGCTTTCGCTCGATCGTGCATCAGAAGGTCGCATTCGGCGACCGGACGCTACTGATCGGAGCGAATGGTGCAGGAAAATCCAACCTCATTGACTTCCTGCGCATGCTCGGGTTCATGCTCGGGTCCGAACATGGGCTTGCCACGTTCGTTGGCAGGTTCGGACCGGCCAGCGCTTTGCTGCACGATGGGCCCAAACGGACCCAGGCAATTGAGGCGAATTGTTGCATCACAACCCGCCAGGGTCGGAACGAATATCGATTTCGCCTCGGCTACGCGCCCGGGGATACCTTGGCTTTTTTGGAGGAGGCTTGCCGGTTTTCGCGAACGGAGCGCGACGCCCGGTGGATGGAGCTAGGCGCGGGACATCGCTCTCCGGCGCTCTTGCAACCCAACATGACTGCAAATCCAAGGACCCAGAGCACGATCCTGGACCTCCTGCGTCGGATTCAGGTCTATCAGTTTCACGATACGTCGCGTGAGGCACGAATTAAGCAGCAATGGTCCCAATCCGACAACCGGTATCTGTGGCCGGACGCAGCCAACCTTGCCCCATTTCTGCTTCGGTTGCGGGAACAGTACGGCCCGTACTACCGTCGGATCGTTGATACGATCCGGCTGATCGCTCCGTTTATCGACGACTTCGTTCTTGAACCGCAGGAGGGGCGCGTTGCGTTGCGCTGGCGTGAACTGGGGTCGGATGTCGAATTCGGGGCAGATCAGGCTTCGGATGGTACGCTCCGCGGATTCTGCCTCGTGACTCTGCTGTTGCAGCCGCCTGAGACGATGCCCCCCATCCTGGTGATCGACGAACCTGAGCTTGGGTTGCATCCTTTTGCTCTCCACACCATCGCCGGTCTGGTGAAGGCCGCGTCGGTATCACGCCAGTGCATCCTCGCGACGCAATCGCCACAGTTGCTGGACGAATTCGATCCTGAGGATGTGTTGATCGCGGATCGCCCGAACCGGGCATCCGTGTTCCATCGCCCTTCATCCCAGGCCCTGCAGAAATGGCTGGATAATTATACGCTTAGCGATCTTTGGAACATGAACGTCCTGGGGGGGCGGCCCGGACGCGCTGCTGCAGAATGAAGTCTGTTGAGCGCCTGTTTGTGTTTTGCGAGGGCCAGACGGAGGAGACTTTCACCAATATTGTGCTTGCACCGCATTTTGATGCCATGTTTCGGGCGACCGCTTATCCTCTGCTGCTGCCCACCAGAAAAGGCGCGCACGATCGACGGCACAAAGGTGGCTGGAACAATTACAGAATCGCCCGGTACTTCATGACGGGCATCATGGAACAGCATCATCGCGCTGGAGTGTGGTTCACGACGCTGCTGGACTATTACGCACTCCCACAGGATTTTCCGCAAGCGGCGGCACCTGCGGCATCATCGCCACGTGAAAAAGCCATCGATTTGGAGAAGGCGATGGGACGCGATGTCACTTCAGACCGGCTATGGCGCTTCACACCACATCTCCAACTGCATGAGTTCGAAGCGCTCCTGCTGGCGGATGTCGAGATGTTCGTTATCGAGTTTCCGGATCGGGCCCGCGCAATAGCCCGGTTGAAAGCCGAAATCCACGGCCTTGCGCCCGAGGACGTCAACGGTGGGCGTTAGACGCACCCTTCAATGCGCATCACAAGGCATATTCCAGAATATCAGGGCCTGAAGCCGTCTCCGCCGGTCCTATATTGGCGTCGCGCATAGGTTTGCCTCGCTTGCGCCAGACGTGCCCGCATTTTGCCGATTGGTTATCCGAGCTTGAGCGGCAGCTTGGGGGAGACGACAGGCCCGAACCGACTCGAGCAAGCTGAATGAACACGCTCACACTTCACCGGCAGGGGCCGAAATAGATGGGTTTCAACTGCGGCATCGTCGGCCTGCCCAATGTCGGCAAATCGACCCTGTTCAACGCGCTGACCGCGACCGCCGCGGCGCAGGCGGCGAACTATCCGTTCTGCACCATCGAGCCGAATGTCGGCCGCGTCGCCGTGCCCGACCCTCGGCTGGGCGTGCTGGCGGCAATCGGCAAGTCGGCGAAGATCATCCCCACCTCGCTCGAATTCGTCGATATCGCCGGCCTGGTGCGCGGCGCGTCGAAAGGTGAAGGCCTCGGCAACCAGTTCCTCGCCAACATCCGCGAGGTCGATGCGATCATCCACGTGCTGCGCTGTTTCGAAGATTCCGATGTCACTCACGTTGAAGGCTCGATCGACCCGATCCGCGACGCGGAAGTGGTGGAGACGGAGCTGATGCTGGCCGATCTCGAAAGCCTGGAGAAGCGGCTGTACGCCGCGCAGAAAAAGGCGCGCGGCGGCGACAAGGAAAGCGTCGCGGCGGTCGCGCTGATGGAACCGCTGGTGGCCGCATTGCAGGCCGGCCGCCCGGCTCGCACCGCGATCCCGCCAGGGCAGGAGGAAGCGGTGCGCCGGCTGCAACTGCTGACCTCCAAGCCCGAACTCTACGTGTGCAACGTCGAGGAAGCCGCCGCGGCAACCGGCAACGCGTTTTCTGCGCTGGTCGAGACGCGCGCAAAGACCGAAGGCGCCCGCGTCGTGGTGATCTCTGCGGCGATCGAGGCGGAGGTGGCGCAACTGCCGGAAGCCGAACGCGGGGAATTCCTCGAAGGCCTCGATTTGCACGACAGCGGCCTGGATCGCGTCATCCGCGCCGGTTACGACCTACTGGGCCTGATCACGTATTTTACCGTCGGGCCGAAGGAGACGCGTGCCTGGACGATCGTGTCCGGCACCAAGGCGCCACAGGCCGCAGCAGTCATTCACAAGGATTTCGAACGCGGCTTCATCGCCTGCGAGACGATTGCCTACGATGACTTTGTGGCCTGCAAGGGTGAGCATGGCGCGAAGGAAGCGGGCAAGATGCGCGTGGAAGGGAAGGAGTACGTCGTGAAGGACGGCGACGTGCTGCTGTTCCGTTTCAACGTGTAGATTGCAACGCGCCTGGTCGCGTCGCCCTGCTGCCGCGGCCGGACGCAGGGTGTCAGCGGATTGCCTCGGTTGGTGCAAATGGTCCCCCCGCCGGGTGGTGACGCAAGGTGCAAACGGTCCCCGCGCCAAGCCGGCGTCCGGATCGGTTCGCATCGCCCTGGGTGCCGTCGTCGTATTGGGGCCAGACGCTGATGGCGCCAGACGCTGAGGATGTCGCGAGGCTGCGACTTGCCGAGCCCTGGGCTCACAAACGAAGTGCAGGGCGAACCGTCATCGTCCAGACCCACGCGTTCGATCCGCGCGGAGCATGTGGTCAATCGGCGCTGGCGATGATCGTGCCGTCGTCCCAGATGCCCAGGCAGACCTGCATGCCGTCGCAATCGAGCAGCAGATAGGGGTCGAGCACCACGTGCTCCTGCTTCAGCTCGCCCAGGATCAGCGCCGCTCCCGGCACCTGGCGGCAAAGCTCGCGGGCCAGCAGCGCTATCGGCTCCGGCACGCCGAGACCCGGCAGCCAGTCCGCCGGCACCCAGCGCTCCTCCCAATGCGACCCCGCACGGACGCGGAACACGCCGGCGCCGATCAGCAGGCCGATCACGCACATCCAGCCGAGCGTGACCCAGCCCGATACCGGCGAGCCGCCCGGAATCATTTGTTGGGTGACCCCGCCGGTCGCCGCCATGCAGCCCACCGACCCCAGCAACGCAGCCGGCAACAACGGTTGGTGGCGATACCAGAAGCTGGGGGCGAACCGTTCAAGCTGCGCCTGCTTGTGCGCCTCCAGCGTCTC
>Ga0182030_10024797_pt1 | contig 10982 bp, 10 predicted proteins | sample 812S3MmetaG_FD_121299 | JGI IMG/M metagenome (GOLD analysis project Ga0182030, IMG submission 121299) | Permafrost microbial communities from Stordalen Mire, Sweden - 812S3M metaG (Illumina Assembly) | ecosystem: Environmental > Terrestrial > Soil > Wetlands > Permafrost | place: Sweden... | reverse complement strand
ACCTGAAAAAATTCCATATCGCGCTGCGGAAGATAGACGCGCCCGCGCGCAAAGTCTTCGCGCACATCCTGCCAGAAGTTTGCCAACTGCAACGCCGAGCAAGTTGCATCCGAGAGCCGGAACTTTTCTTCATCGGCTTCGCCACATGCGTAGAGAACCAGCCGGCCCACGGGGTTTGCCGAATAACGGCAATAGGCGAGCACGTCTTCCATGGTTTGGTAGCGCGTAACGGTTTGATCCTGGCGAAAAGCGATCAACAAATCGGCAAACGGCTGCTTCGGAATGGAACACTCGCGGATGGTCTCGGTGAGCGCAACGAACACTGGGTGACGAGCCGTTCCGGCGTAGCAGGCATCGAGTTCCTCGCCCCAAACTCCAAGAAGCGCAAGAGCCTCATCTCGGCCGCCTACTTCATCGCCAAGATCGTCTGAAATTCGACAATACGCGTAGATGGCATGAAAGTGCGGACGCAATGCCTTGGGAAGAAACCACGAGGCCACGTGGAAATTCTCGTAATGACTCTCGGCGAGACGCTGACAGTAGGCGCGCGCTTCTTCCAGTGTCGGCGCAGTCGGGGGGATTCGGTAGCTTTCAGGGAGCGCTGCCCAGCCACGCTCTAAAACTTCGGCGTTGGAAACAGTTCCGGGCTGCATGACACCCTGCGGCACTGTTCCGCCAATCGATGAATCTGGCGGTGTATAGTCGGCCGCTGCTGCTTCGGCGATCGGGGACTCGCTTCTTTCGCCGGGATCTGTCGATTCCTTCCAAACTGGCGACTGGACCAGCGATTGTAAGGTCTGCGCCAGTGTCGATCGTCCCAGCGGCAAGGGTGCGTCCACACGGCAATCCAACGTCTCCCGCTCCAGATCGTCCGCCTCTCGTTGTCGTTCGTGGATGGCCACCCTCATCATCGCTTCACCTTAGGGAACGATGGCCGTCTTGATCTCGCTGCTGCGGTTCATCAGCTTCTCAAAGACGCGGTTGAGCTCATACAGGTGTGCGTGTCCGGTGATGAAGGCCTGCGCCTGGAACCTGCCTCCGGCAATCAGATCGAGAGCCTTTCGGCAGATGGCCGGCGTATGGTGGAACGTGGCGCGGAGCGTGATGTCGCTGTAGTGGATGCGATTGGTGTCAAGCGTAATGTGCGTGCCCACGGCGCAACCGCCGAAGAAGTTGACGCAGCCGCCCTTGCGCACCAGCTCAACGGCCTCTTCCCAGGCATCGGGAACACCCACGGCCTCGATGGCAATATCGACCCCGCGATTTTTGGGCGTGAGAGCGCGCGTCTCTTTGATGGCTTTGCGGATATTGCTGGTCTGCACGACGTGCGTTGCGCCGAGTTGCCGCGCCGCTTCCATTTGCCCGTCGTGTTTCACGATGGCGATGGTCGTGCACCCGGCAAGCGCCGCCACGTGCAGAATCATAAGCCCCAGGGGACCTCCGCCGATCACGGCAACCGTGTCTCCGGGCCGCGGCCTCGAGTCTTCAAACCCATGCACCGCGCAGGCGAGCGGTTCCGTCAGAGCGGCATGTTCGAGCGGTACGTGATTGGGAACGTGCAGCGTGTTCTTGGCCACGATGCGGGCCGGAATCCGGATAAACTCCGCGTAAGCTCCATTATTGAAGAGCAGATCGTCGCAAAGGTTTTCCTGACCGCGATCGCAGAAGTAACAATGACCGCATGGAGCCGAGTTCAGCGCCACCACGCGGTCTCCGGGACTGAAGTCTGTGACGCCATCGCCTGACTGAACCACGGTGCCCGCGAGTTCGTGGCCGAACAGGGCGGGCGGGACAATCATGCGCGCATGATAGCCGCGGCGAAAGACCTTCAAATCGGTTCCACAGGTCAGCGCCGCGCCCACGCGCACAATCAGTTCGCCCTTTGCCGCCTCCGGCACAGGCACACGCTCGATGCGGATATCTTCCCGCCCGTGGAGGATCGCGGCCTTCATGGTTGTCGCCATCAAGTCCCTCCTATTCTGCCCCTGCTCCCAAAACCGGTTCGATCATGATCTTCATAGATGCCGGCCCCGGATGCGACGCTATCGCGATCGCTTCCACCGCGTCTTCCAGCGCAAAGCGGTGCGAGATCAGTTGCGTCAAATCGAATCCTTTCCGATATCCACCGAACACGAGGTCCGTCACTTCATCCAGAATCTCGAACGACGATGAATACGACCCCATCAACGTCTTCTCGTCCATGCAGACGGCGCCCGGATCGATTGACGTTTCTCCGTGTTGCGTCTGTGCGAACAGCATCACTTTCCCGCCAGGCCGCACCGCATCCATGGCTGTCTTGATCAGAGAATTCCCGCCGACAGCAAGAATTACCGCATCGGCGCCCCGGCCGTCTGTCTCCTCGAACACCCTTTTCACAACATCTTCGCTGCCCGCATGTATTGGATGCGTCAAACCGAATCGCGCTGCAATTGCATGGCGCTCCGCGTAAAGATCGCTGGTCAGCACCTTCGCCCCTGTGCGAACGGCGAGAGCGGCATGCATCAGCCCAATTGGTCCCTGCCCGATCACCAGAACCGTATCATCGGCAACGAGGTTCAGCAGTTTTACGCCTTTCAGAACCGTGTTAAGCGGTTCAACAAAGGCTGCCTGTTCAAACGGAACTCCCTCGGGAATTCGCACCACGCCGCGGCCTTCGACAATCCAGCGCATCACGCGAATGTACTCGGCGAATCCGCCACCGGAGGGCTCGAAGCCTGCAGTCACACCGACCTTTTTGTAGAGGGGGCACTGCGTAGGCGTCTGCTTGCGGCAGTAGTAGCATTCGCCGCATGGAACGTGGTGATGCACCACGACGCGTTCACCTACCTCGTAGCGGTCGACCCCATCGCCCGTTTCGACGATGACCCCCGACATCTCGTGGCCAAAAATGCGTGGGGCAGAGTGAGAACCGGTGTGAATCTTCTTCAGGTCTGTCCCGCACACACCGCAGGTGGCCACCTTCACCAAAAGTTCGCCCGGGCCGATCTTGGGCACCGGAACCGTTTCCACGCGCATGTCGTTGATGCCGCGATAAACGACCGCCCGCATGGTCGCTGGGATCTTGCTTTCTGCCTTGCTGTGGAAGTTGGATGTCTGGGTCGCCATTCGCTCTTAGTCGGAAGCCCTTTCATTGAGGAAGTTGAGCAGCGACTCCCGGATTGCCAAGGAAGCCCTTTTACTATTCTCGCCCATTCTCAGCAGACTGGGCCAGTACTGCGGCCTCACAATGGAAAAAAGAACCAAGTCCATCAGGTTGAGCTGCCCATTGCGGCCGATAAACCGGTTGAAATCGGGCAATTTCGCGTCGAAACCGTCGCTTACCCCCTTGATGCAATAAAACGGGATGGAACGCATCAAGGCCAGCCGGGCAATGGCGGCCGCCTCCATATCCACCAGGTCAGCCCGGTACGAACCGGCCAGTCGCTGCTTTTCGACCTTATCGGCAACCCTGGGGCTCGTCACCAGCCAGCGACTACCGGCGTGGGCATCGCAGCTGAAGCGCTCGCCGGTATTGGCGTCAAACACTCCGGCGACATTGTGTGCCGAGCCGGGCGCTACTTCGCTTTTGAGGGCTCCCGCCCAGCCGACGGAGAAAACCAGGTCGATCGGCCCACCGTCTTCGATGGCGGCAAACGCTCGCATTGCGGCCGACTCGCCCATGCCAGCACAAGCGGCGATCCACTCTTCCTCTTCGGTCCGCTGTGCCCAGAACTGGATGTTCCCCCGTTCGCTGTGCGGCCAGCCTTTCACAAGAGGCTTGAGTTCGCCGGAAAGCGCGGAGATAATGGCGACGCGGGTCATATCTCCCTTACCAAGTTTCTCCGGCCCAAAGAATCGCCTCAATGCCCTTGTATCGCACAATGTTCAGCAGCGCGAGCGATGGGCCCTTCGGCTCTTTAACACCCCGTTCCAATTGCGAAAGATAGCCAACCGTCAGATTCAGCACCTGGGCCAAAGCCGCCTGGCTCAGGTTGGCCTGTTCACGCAATGCGCGGATCTGCTTCGGGCTGATGGGCCGTGAAAGGCGATTCGCCTTCTCTCCCAGGTGCCGCACTGTGATCTTGCGATACGTGGCGTCATCCATCACGCCAATGCGATGTTGGTCGGCGGCCATTTCAAGAATGGCGTGGCTGAGCCGCGTGCTGTTCTTCGTGGCTATCATCAGTCAACCTCCTGCAGTACTCTTTGTTTGATGGCCTCCGCAATCATCTGCGGCGAAGCGGTAAGCCAATTCAGGCCCACTTTTCGAAGCTCGGCCAACTCGTCAGGTGCAATATTCTCCCGTTCTTTTTTAGCGAATCCGTAGAGGAAGACAGCCCTGTCCGCGCTGCGATATGCGACGATGGTGCGATATCCACCGGAACGCCCCTGGCCGGGGCGAGCCACTCGCTGTTTGATGAGCCCGCCGCCAAGATCGGCGTCTATCAGTCCCGATTCCGCTCGGACAATGGCTTCCTTGAGGCTGGAAAGCGAAATCTGTTCGCGTCGTTTGAAACGTGCCATCGGTTTCGTAACGTAGACTTGCACGGCCCCTTCTAACACTCTGAACTATAGCACTGTGGATCATATTTCGGCAAGGCTCAGGACGTGTAGCCATTGGTCCGGAACCACTCAATGGCCGCGCGCATCGCGGGGTAGACCGGGACAATCCGGAAGCCAAGCTCCTGCTGCGCGTGCATGCTGGAGGCGAACATCTTCTTGCGGCCCATGCGGACCTCTTCAAGCGTCGCCCGCGGCTCCTTGCCGCGCATGCGGCCAGTAATCCACTCCTCGAAAAACGCGTACGTCGCCGCAATCGCGAAGGGTATTCGCGTTTTGGGCGACGGTATACCGGTAATGGCCGACATCTTGTCGAGAATCTGCTTGAGCGTCAGATTCTCTCCGCCCAGAATGTAGCGTTTTCCCGGCTTGCCAACTTTCAGTGCGTCCACATGAGTACGCGCAACCTCCTTCACGTCGACCAAATTCAGCCCGGTATCCACATAGGCGGGAAACTTGCCGTTGAGGAAGTCAACGAAGATGCAGCCCGTCGGTGTTGGCTTGGCATCGAACGGCCCGATCGGCGTGGTTGGATTCAGAATGATGACCTGCTGGCCGGCCTCCGCGGCTTCAATTGCCACGCGCTCAGCCAGGAATTTTGACCGCTTGTAATGGCCCACCATGTCGGCGAGCGAAACCGGGGTGTCTTCGTTAATCACCAGGCCATCTGTTCGGAAGTGCATTGTGGCAACGCTCGACGTGTACACCACACGCGGCACGGCAGCCTCGCGCGCCAGGCGCAGCAACTCGCGCGTGCCATCGACGTTGGCGCGGTACATCGATGCTGGATCGCGAATCCATAGCCGGTAATCGGCCGCAACGTGCATCACAGCGTCGCATCCTGCGATGGCGCCCTTTAGGCTCTCGGGTTCCAGCAAGTCGCCGACGACGGTATCGCCGCCAATGCCCTCAAGATTTTGGAGATTGCTCGATTTCCGAACGAGCAGGCGAAGGTCCGCACCATGAGAAGCCAGCGCCCGCGCCACATGGTGACCCACAAAGCCGGTGGCGCCTGTCAGGAAGACTTTCATTGAATCTACTTGCGGAAGTTCAGCCGCATCTGGCTCCAGTCGTTGGTTCGCCTGGCTGAGAAGGTCCTTGGGGCGGAAGCAGGACAACCGCGCCCTCATCCGTCACTTCAATCTCGTAAAAAACTCCCGGATAGAGCCCCGTCATCCTTTGAATCTCTTCAGGCAGCGCAATGCAGCCGCACTCTTGCACCCGGCCAATCATAGTGCTAGTCCAGCGCTTCCGGCACCAGCGCGATGTTCTTCACGCCGGCTGCCTTCTTGTCGTTGTAATTCTTGACCCAGTCTTCCCAATGCTTCCCTGCCGCACGGTCCTTGCCGGTGAACTCGATGCGCGCAATGTCTGCGTAGCCGGCTTTGCGCTTGTCGGGGGCCGACGGCGTGAAGTACTGAACGAATGAATCGGCCAACGTCGCACCCGTGTGGCGATTGAAGATGTACGCTTCCACGCATTCGCCGGACTTGAGCGTGAGCGTCACGTCGCCGCGATAATCGAATGCCTTCTCGAGGGCCTGGCGCAGTACTTCTTCGTCGGCTAACTCGGGAACCCAGCCCTCGAGGTTCTCGTGTGCAAATCCGGGCGCCACTTCGAGCGCCTCCACCTGTTCGCGCGTGTACTTCAGCACTTCGGCACTCATGCGTTGGTCTCCTCAAGCGTGCGGGCCGGCTCGGTAATCTGCACCAGCGGAGTGGACGAATGCGAAGGCCACTCGTTGAGTTGCTTGAGAGCGTGCTTGTCTTTATACATGCTGAAGTTGCCCTTGGCCATGGCCCACAATCCCTTCAGGCTGTAGAAACCGTCGATGACCGCCGTGGGCTCGTAGCCGCAACTCACCATGCAGTTCGCGCACTTGGGATTGCCGCTGGCGACGCCGTACTCCTCCCACTTGGTCGTCTCCATCATCTCCTTGAACGTCTCGGCGTAGCCATCCTGCAGCAGGTAACACGGTTTCTGCCATCCGAAGATGTTGTACGCCGGCGATCCCCACGGGGTGCATTCGTAGTTGCGTTCGCCCATCAGGAATTCGAGGAACAGGGGGGACATATTGAACTTCCAAGACTTTTTGCGATTCGACAGCACGGCGCGGAAGAGCTTCCGCACCCGCGCGCGGCCCATAAAGTGGGTCTGATCCGGCGCCTTGTCGTAGCTGTAGCCCGGCGATAACACCATGCCCTCAACGCCGATCGCCATGATCTCGTCGAAGTAGGCGCGGATGCTGTTCGGATCGGCGCCATCGAAGAAGGTCGAATTCGGTGTCACGCGAAAGCCGCGCTTGACAGCTTCCTTGATGCCCTCGATCGCGATGTCGTAGCCGCCTTCGCGGCAAACGGAAAAGTCGTGGTGCTCTTTTTGCCCATCCAGGTGCACCGAGAACGTGAGGTACTTTGAAGGAGTGAATTCGTGAATGCGCTTCTTGAGTTCAAGCGCATTGGTGCAGAGGTAAATGTATTTTTTGCGCGCCACGAGGCCGTTTACGATCTCAACGATCTGCGGATGCAGCAAGGGCTCGCCGCCCGGGATGGACACCATCGGCGCGCCGCACTCTTCAACGGCCGCGAAGCACTGCTCTGGCGTAAGCTGTTTCTTCAAAATGTGTGGGGGATACTGCACCTTGCCGCAACCGGCGCAGGCCAGGTTGCAACGGAACAGCGGCTCAAGCATCAGCACCAGCGGATAGCGCTTGTTTCCCTTGAGCTTTTGCTTCCACACGTATTGGACCACCGTCCAAACCTGGGAAATTGGAATTGCCATCTTTACGAACCCTCCAAAAAACTCGCTGTCAGCTATTAGCGCAAAACAAATGCGACATCCAATGCGACTGAACTGACAGCAGATAGCTGAAAGCTAATAGCTGCTGTTTCTTTCCATGGCTCGCTTGTAACTCGTCAAAGCCATCAATGGGAAGTACTGCCTGTACATTACGTAGGCAAGGTAAAACACGCGGGGGAACCCGGTTCCGGTGATGATGCTTTGCTTCGTCTTGCCCTCGCCCATCGACTCGTCCCAGCTTCCATCTTGCAGTTGCCGGCTCAGGAGCCAACGCACTCCTTTGGCAACCGAATCCGATCGATCGTCACCAGCGGCGAGCAGACCAAGCAGCGCCCATGCTGTCTGCGAGGGCGTGCTCTCGCCGACTCCGCGCAGGTTCGGATCATCATAGCTGCCGCAGGTCTCGCCCCAACCACCATCGGGATTCTGCACCATGCGAATCCACTCGGCGGCCTGCTGAATTTGCGGTTCGTGGTTGTCGATTCCGATGGCTTCCAATCCGCGCAGCACCAGGAATGTTCCGTACAGGTAATTCACGCCCCAGCGGCCAAACCAGCTTCCGTCTGGTTCCTGCTCGCTGAAGATAAACTTGATCGCCTTCTGCACACGCTTGTCGTCGCTGGTGTACCCGTAAGCCGCCAGCATCTCGAGGATGCGGCCCGTGATGTCGGCTGTCGGCGGATCGAGCATGGCGTTGTGGTCGGCGAAGGGGATGTACTGAAAGATCATCTTCGTGTTGTCTTTGTCGAAGCTTCCCCAGCCGCCGTTTTTGCACTGCATGGCGAACTCCCACGCAATGGCTCGCTGCGCAACTTTGTGCTGGTACGCCTCGCGCGGATTGTCCACCTTGCTCAACGCAAGCAGAACCTGCGCGGTGTCATCCGTATCCGGATAAAACTCGTTATTGAACTCGAAGTACCAGCCACCCGGTTCGGTGTGCGGCACCTTCACGGCCCAATCGCCTTTGTGCCGGACCTCTTTCGCAAGCATCCAGTCGGCGGCCTTGATCATGCGCGGATCGTCGGCAGGAACACCTGCTTCGCCGAGCGCAAACAGTGCCTGCGCCGTATCCCACACCGGCGACATGCAGGGTTGCATGCGGAAAGTCGGTTCGGGCATCGACGCGTTCGCCGGCTCTTCAATGCCCAGCTTCTCAAACTCGTCGCGCGCGCGAATCACCTGCGGATCGTCTTCGGAATATCCCAGGCAGCGCAGCGCAATAATCGCGTTGAGCATGGCGGGATAGATGGCGCCCAATCCATCCGTCATCTCCAGCCGCTCGAGCATCCACTTCTCGGCTTTCTTCATGGCCAGCTTGCGCAGCGGCCGCAGATGCACAGCCTCGGCGAAGTGCAGAATCCTGTCAACAACCAGGAAGAAGTTGCGCCACGAAAGCAGCTTTTTGCGGTTCATTCTCAGCCGTAAAACCGCATTGGCGCGCCCGCCCACAAACAGCTCATCGATTCCCTGCTCCTGCGGAATCTTCTTGAACGGCTTTTTGGCGTAGATGATGGCCAGCGGAACCAGGATCGACCGCGACCATGACGAGATCTCGTAGATGTTGAAGTAGAACCAATTCGGAGCCAGAACGATCTCCGGCGGAATGGCTGGGACGGCATCGTAGTCGTACTGGCCCAATCCGCAGAGGTACATCTTGGTGAAGGTGTTGCACTCGACGACGCCGCCGTGGGCCAGCACCCATTCGCGGCACCTGGTCAGGCGCGCATCGTCCGCCGTAACGCCCATCAGCTTCGCTGAAAAATAGCACTTCACTGAGAGCGACAGATTTCCTGGGTCGCCGGGGTAGATGCTCCAGCTACCGTCGTCGTTCTGGTAGCGCATCATCTCGGTGAATGCCCGCCGCAGCCTTCCCGGGTCGCCGCTCTCGAGCTGCGTGTGCAGATAAATGTAGTCAGCCTCGAGCATGGAGTCGGCTTCGAGTTCGCCGCACCAATAGCCGTCGGGGTGCTGTTCGCCAAGCAGATACTCGCGCGATCGAACAAGCGCGGACTCGACGTCGGCAAGGTCTGCATCCAAGCGCCCGAAACGGGGCGAAGCGGCCTTGGGTTTAGCAGCCTGAACTGCTGTGCCGTGAAACGTCGCGGATTGCGCTTTGCCTTGCTGATTCATCATTCGGTGGAATACGCCTCAGAAACCGAGAGTCCAGAACTTATGTCGTGCGTTGCCTGGACAAGACTGCCCCTACTTCACTGGCAGTGACTCTGCGCCGCCTGCGCTTCCGATGGCCTGCACAATTTCAGGCGGCAGGCCGAAGCGCACATTCTCGGGCATCACTTCAACCTCTTCGACGCTGTCGAATCCGTTTAGTTGCAGATAATTGACCACGTCTTCGACCAGCACTTCAGGCGCCGAAGCGCCCGCGGTTACGGCCACCGTGTTGATGCCCGCAAGCCACTTCGGGTCGATGGCTTGCGAATTGTCGATGAGGTAACCGACCGTTCCCAAGTTGCGCGAAACCTCAACCAGCCGATTCGAGTTGGAACTGTTTGTCGAGCCCACTACCAGCACCAGGCCGGCGTTGTGCGCCACATTGCGCACGGCCACCTGGCGATTTTCAGTTGCGTAGCAGATGTCCTGCGAATGGGGGCCAGCGATGTTTGGGAACTTTTCTTTGAGCGCGTGAATGATATCGCGCGCTTCATCGAGGCTAAGCGTGGTCTGAGTCAGATAGGCCACCCGATTGGGGTCGGGCACCTTGAGCTCGGCCACTTCGGCCACGTTGGAAACGACCTGCGTCACGTCGGGAGCTTCGCCGAGCGTGCCTTCAATTTCGTCGTGATCGCGATGGCCGATGAGCACCAGGCTGTATCCCTGCTTGGCAAACTTCACCGCCTCGATGTGGACTTTTGTGACGAGCGGGCAAGTTGCGTCGATCACCCTGAGCCCGCGCCCTTTGCTACGCTCGCGCACGGCGGGAGAAACCCCGTGAGCCGAGTAGATAACGCGCTGGCCGTCGGGAACGTCGTCGATTTCGTGAACGAAAATCGCGCCCTTTTCGGCGAGTTCGTTGACCACATAGCGGTTGTGGACGATTTCGCGGCGCACGTAGATGGGTGCTCCGAAGGTCTCTAACGCGATTTTCACAATGTCGATGGCCCGCACCACGCCCGCGCAAAAGCCGCGCGGTTTCAGCAATAAAACCCGCTTTTGACCTGGGGAAGCCTCGACGTGTGTACCGTTCGGGATGGATTCAAGCAGCGATGTGGTCACATCCACAAGTATACCAACCGGCGGACTTGAATGCTTCGAAAGTATCCCTGGTGGTCCATGCAACTACAACGCCCAGCCAGGCCAAGAAATGGGGTTCTCGAGACACCTTGATTCTCGCCTTCCCCAATGAAAATTCTCGAATTTTCGACGCAAAAACGCATTTTTTTGGGCCCATTCTCTTTCTTTTCATTGATTTGGAGCAACTACATAGAGAGGGGGTGGGGGTAATCCACGCGGGTATCGACCGCGTGAATGTCCGACGAAACAGACCGGACGGTTTTTTCGTTGAGGAGTCATTTGAACGATTATGCCCGGAATATGGGAAATTGAGTGCAAAATGCGCGCAGCTGGGGACTGAGGTGCGCGCCACATCTTTTGCGGGAGGATAGGGCGAGATCGTTTGCAGAATTTTT
>Ga0182030_10024795_pt1 | contig 10982 bp, 10 predicted proteins | sample 812S3MmetaG_FD_121299 | JGI IMG/M metagenome (GOLD analysis project Ga0182030, IMG submission 121299) | Permafrost microbial communities from Stordalen Mire, Sweden - 812S3M metaG (Illumina Assembly) | ecosystem: Environmental > Terrestrial > Soil > Wetlands > Permafrost | place: Sweden... | reverse complement strand
GTGCCAGAAACCATCACGCTGCCCAAACTCCACAGCATCCTGCAGTGGACCATGGGCTGGACCAACAGCCATCTGCATGAATATGAGATCGGACAGCATCGCTACGGCATGCTTGATGACGAGGGGTTCGACCACAATCCACCCCTGGATGAGCGCCGCGTGCGATTCAAGCCACTGCTCGATGCCGGTGTCCGTCGGTTAACTTACCTCCACGACTTCGGCGCCGGCTGGGACCACGATGTGATCATCGAAGACCTGATGCTGCCCAAGCTCGGAATCCCGCCGGTGGTCTGCACTGCTGGCGAAAACGCCTGTCCGCCGGAAGATGTCGGGGGTCCCCCGGGTTACTTCGAGTTCCTGACGGCGATATCCAGTCCGTTGCACGAAGAGCACGCGCGAATGCTCGAATGGGTTGGAGGCTCGTTCGATCCCAAGGCGTTCAGCCTCGAAGACATCAACGAATGGCTGTCCAGCATCAAGGCCTGAGCGTCAAGACGGCCTCGGCATGACGCTTACTGCTGTATTGCACCATCCCGGAATTATCCGATGCCCGCTCCGGTATCTGGGTGACCCCCTACCCCCTAAGACTTCAAGTGAGAAGACCGCCGAAAGGCCAAGCATTGGCGGGTAAGCAACGATGCAAGCTGAGGTCCTTTGTGCTTTTGGCGGCATCCGTCAAGGGACTACCGTCGAGCACGTTCCGGCGCAGTCAATGTTCCCTCAGCCACGCCCCGATGATCTCACTACAGCGCCGGCGTGCGCGCCGTGCAATCACGGTACGCAACCCGATGACGACTATTTCCGTATGACGCTCGGGCTCGTCGAGGAACGGGAACCGTCAGCGGCACCTGAGGCAATCCGGCCTGCGATTACGCGCGGATTGGCTCGCCCTCAGGCCGCCGGACTGCGCGCCCACTTTCAGGGCCGTCTGACCATCGGAGTACTACCCGGTCAGGACGATTCTCGCGCCGTCATCAATCCCGATTCGCAGCGCCTTAACAATGTTGTCGGCAAGCACGCGGTTGGTGCGTACTACGAGATGATGCGCGAGCCGCTGCCGCCCACCTACGGGACGGTAGTACTGCCGCTACGCTGGCTCGATCGGATTCCACAGGGCGATCGCCCGCAATGGGAGCACATCGTCGGGGCTGCGCTCGCGGGCCGTACTCGCGTAATCGGCGACGGCAGCATCTTTCGCTTCGGCTTTAATGTGGCGCACGACAATCGTTTTGGGTTCGCAATAGCAGTGCGGTCCATCCCGGGTGCTACGCCGGGGCGGCGCCCTCCGAGACAGCCGCTGCCCCCTTAACGCTCACCGGCAACTTGCGGCACGACGGCGCCGAGATTTGAACGGGCTACCCATCCCGAGAGGCCGCCGTCAGTTCGAATCAGTATGAACTCCTCATGCTCCGCCGTCATCGTGACGCTCTCTGCTTCCCGCAATACAAATGCTGTGTCGCCCATCGAGGCCGGGGATACGCGCGCCGGTGTCTGGTCGATGAGGACGACCGCCTCGCGCATTCGTGGCCACAGCAGCATCGCGTTTGACGCAGTGAGAGCAATCAACGCGACGCCAAGCAGGATACCGCCCCCCGGTATCCACAGGAATCGCGGCGCAACCCATCTCGCCACCAGTCCTATCCCGACAAGAGCAATACCCAGGACGCCGAGCCAAGCCGCCGAGGTGGGGCTCGCAGCCTCGGCGAGGCGCACAAAGCGGTTCCGCGGCTTCACTGACACATGTGCGGAGGCGCGAACGTACGCAAGATTGGCATTGATATCCGGATCATCTGGCGCCAGCAGTGCGGCGCGCTCGTAGCTGAGCACCGCCAAACCCGGCTTGCCAGACCGAGCATACGAGTTAGCCAGGTTGTAAAGCCCATCGACCGAATACGGCGGCTTGGATGGCTGCGCGAACGCCTGCCCAGCCCACAGCGCAAGACCGGCGATCAGCATCGGTATCATTGACGCGCGCATTTACTCCCCGTCGCCCGAAAGTTGCCCGCGAATCAGCCTGAGCCAACGCTGAAAATCCGTGTCACCCGGCTGGTAATCCGAATACATCGCCTCGTCGGCGAGCGCAAATAGCCGATCGACATCCTCGCCCATTATGCCCAGTCGCGCTTTCAGCTCTGCGAAAGTGATTTGATCGGCAGGCATCTGCCACCGAGCGGCGAAAGTCTGTAGGAGTGTTTTTCTCGCAATTTCGAAGAATGAAGAAGAATCACCAGCGCGCGCCGCCGCATCCAACCGCGCGAGCACTCGCTCGGTCGCCTTCGAGGTTGCGCGTGCAGCGCTGGGGCGCATGGCGAACCAGCTGCCAGCCAGAATTAGCGCGAGGGTCGTCGGAATGCCTAGAAACGGTACCCGGAAGTACAGCGGTCTCAGATCACTCACCGAGTTTTGTGGGCGCGGGTGATCGGGGCGCAAGCCCTCGGTAGACCCGGTCGTGGGAGCGCCGATCGGGCTCTGGCCCCCGCTCAGAGCATTGAGTGAGCCACTGGCCAGGGAGGCGGCGATCATCACTTTGATTGGGGCTGTCTGCGCACGCTCGTAACGTCGCGTGCCGGGATTGAAATAGTTGAACTCAAGTCCGGGAATCAACTGCTCGCCCGCTCGCGCCGCGATCAGCGGTTGTTCGAACACTTTCTCGCCTCGGTATCCCACCGCGTCGCTCGGAGTGAAGGAGGATTTCGCAGGGTAGGTTTTCCAATGATCGAGGTGATCGAACATCGTCGAATCGACCCGATCGAAGTTGCCGACACCGCGTATATGCAGGCGCAGAGTGAGCGGATCTCCCGCCATTACGGTGGCGGGAAAAATATCGCTTAATACCTGGAAGTCACCGACCGCTCCGCTGAAGTTCCTGGGTTGCCCCTCCGTGGGCAGCGGCAAGACCTTCAGCTCGGATAGGGAGCTCCCGATCGTTATATCTTTTGGAGCAATTCCGCTGTACATGATTTGCAAGAATGGCCGCGTTAGTATGGACGCGAAGGCCCTATCCGCTTCGGATAGCGCGCCGATTTTCACGGCGATCGGCGTTTCCGCCGACAAAGAATAATCACCTGGCTTCACCGCCGCGAGAGTGCTGTGCCAGGTCAGCACCACAAAAATGCTACCTTCGAAGGCCTGCTCGCGACGTGCGGGTTGTTTTGATAGATTGCTCAGTGTGAAGTCGCTGCCGTTGAGCGTGGGCAGGCCATTCACCGATGTGACGATTCCCGGGCGTAAACCCAGTTCGATTTCGACCGGCACGCTTTCGCCCACATAGATGGCGCGTGCCGGAGCGGCCAGATGGAGGAAGGCCGCACCGCCGGCTTGCAGCTGAACGCCTTTTGGCAGCGAAGTGGATGCCACCGGCAACTGGGCCGGTCTTTGGCTTCGCCCCGTGTAAGCATTGGGCTCATCCCCGTTCACCACCTCAAGTTCGGTAGCGGGCGATGTCGGCGTGAGTCCGGGAATGCTGAATACACCCGCGAACTGGGGAGTAATCCGGATTAGGACGAACGACGCAGGGATCGCTGTGCCGTTGGCGAATTCTAGGCCCTGCGATCGCCCCATTTTCTCGAATACCAACCCGGGGACGCTCGGTAACGCGACGTCTTTCAGATGACCGAAGCTTGTCACCCGAAGGGTCGCCGATTCGCCGAGCTTTATGCGAGAAGGTTCTACGGTTTCATAGGCTAACGCGTCATTCGCTTGCGCCATCGCGTGCTCGGCCGGGGCGAGCACGCCCAGGATTGTGATCATTACCTTGATCCAGCGCATAGACAGGATTCGCGTCACCAATTCTTGAATGCCTTATCCGCCGCTTGGTTGGGATCGCGCGGGCCAGATGGCACAGCGAGCGAGTGGTGCTCGTCGGATTTCTCAGAGTCCAAGAGCTCTCGGGCTTCTTCAGCGCTCATTTGCCCGGGCGAGCGCTGATCATTCCCTTCGCCCGAGCCAGTATGCTGCTCCGGCGGCAGTGAATCATTCTTAGAACCTTGCGGCGCCGACTGTTGTGTCTGCCCCTGCGGCGGTGGCCGTCCCGACGCTTGACCCTGACCTTGGCTTTGGCCTTGGCCCTTGTCATTGACGTGCCCATGGCCGCCGCCGCCGCCACCGCCACCGCCACCGCCTTGATCAGGCGGCTGTCGGAGCGCGTCAATCTGCCGATTGACGAAATTGCGATTGTATTTGCTATCGGCGTCATCAGCGCGCAACTGCAGCGCCGTATCGTACGCCTTGACCGCGTCCGTCCACTTTTGAATAGTCTCCTGCGGAGAGGATTTTCCCAACTGCTGCCCTGCACGATAGAGCGCATTGCCGAGGTTGTAGTAAGCATCCTCCTGGTCTGCCAAGCGCTTTGCGTCGCTCCCCGGTGCAGTCTTGATGGACTGCTGGAAAGACTGCGTCGCCTGGGAAAACTGTCCAGCTCGATAGGCACTCGTGCCCGTGTTGTATTTCACGACGGGTGTGCTGGCATCGCCCGTAGTGCCCTGATCGGTCGCCTGATCAGCACTCTCAGAACGCATTGGAATGGCCAGCGCCCCAATCATCACCGACACAGCCAACACGGCGACCGTGCGCGACAGCGCTGGCACTCGTCGGCGACTTGAGCGACGCGTGCCGACCACCAGACTTGCCAATAACATCATCAAGGACCCTGTCAATGGCCATTGATAACGCTCGTTGTAAATTCTCTGCTGCCTGTACATCAAATCGTGCTTCGTGACCGAACCGAATGCCGTGCTCACAAACGCTTCAAAATCCTCGCCTTGTCCCCCGAGATGCACGTAGGCACCCGCCGTGGTGGTGGCGATGGCCCTAAGTCCGGCTTCGTCGAGATGAGACTTCACCAGCGCTCCTTGCTCATCTTGCACAAAGCCGCCACCCTGATCCAATGGCAAGGCGATCAGATCGCCCTCCGCGGTGCCGACACCGACGGTGTAGATCTTCAGGCCATCTTGTTCTGCCGCTTCTTTGGCGGCTGTCAGAGCGTCTCCTTCCAGATTCTCGCCATCCGTTACCAATATCAAGGTTCTGTCGCTTCCGGGACGGTGGCTAAGCGCCGCCCGCGCCGCCAGTATGGCGCTCGGGATGTTGGTCCCGCCGCGTGGAATGGTGTGAACATCGATCGCATCCAGCGACTGGTGGAACGCGCCATAGTCGAGTGTCAGCGGACAGACAAGAAAGGCACTGCCTGCGAATGCCACGATGCCGATCCCGTCACCGTCCAGTTGCCTTGCCATGTCATCGATCGCCAGTTTGGCGCGCGTCAATCGGTTCGGTATTACATCGGGAGTCAACATACTTCGCGACGTATCAATCGCGAAGATCACCTCATTACCGCGGCGGCTGATGTTCTCCCAGTGATATCCGAGCAGCGGACCAGCGAGCGCCGCGCAAAGACAAAGTACGGAGCCCAGGAACAGGCCTCGTTGAAAGAACCGGCCCGCCCCGGAAACGGAGCTAGTAAGGCGGCGTCGCAGATGCGGCGCGACGAATTGCGCGAGCGCCGCATACTGCCGCACGTCGTAACGACGCCATGTGCCGATGAGCACGAGGCACATCAGCAGACCCACCAGCAGCCAATAGGTATCGCTGAACCTCACGGTAACCTGCGATACTTCGTATGATGCAAGAGCACCCAAAGTCCCAGAAGGCCCAGCGAGGGGAACAATGTCCACCTGTAAAGCTCTTCGACATGCTGGAATTTCGCAACGGTCTGCGCCGATGTTTCGTATCGATTGATCTGCTCGTAGATCTTTTGCAGCGAATCCGTATCGGTCGCTCGATAGAACTGGCCACCGGTTTCATTGGCTACAGCCTGCAGGGTCTTCTCATCGACGTCCACATTCGCCAAGATCACGTGAGTGTTGCCTGCCTCGTCCTTGACCGGAATGGGGGCCCTACCGCGCACACCGGCGCCGATGGTGTATATCTTTACGCCCAAGGCGCGGGCTGCCTCCGCCGCGGCAAGCGGTGGTATTTTCCCGGTGTTGTTGACGCCGTCCGTCAAAAGTATGACTACCTTGGATTTTGCTGCCGTCGTGCGCAGATGATTCACGGCTGCGGCGATGGCCGAGCCGATCGCCGTTCCGTCGTCGCCGATGCCCACGTTGATACGCTCTAGATTTTGTTGCAGCCAGTCGTGGTCCAACGTGAGCGGGCTTACGATATACGGTGCCGCTGCGAACGCGATAAGGCCGATACGGTCGTTCGGACGCTCGTCGATGAATTTGGAGACGACCGACTTGACTACCGCAATGCGGTTGACGCGGGCGTTATCGACCTTGAAATCCAACGCTTGCATCGAACCCGAAATGTCCAGTGCCAGAACGATGTCAATTCCGTTCGCCGTGACTTCAGTGTGACTCTGGGTGCGCTGCGGCCGCGCCAACCCCACGATCATGAAAGCCGCCGCGATGAGCGGAAGGAGCCAAACTATCCCACCGATCCGGCTCCGAGTGCGGCGCGCAATGTCTCGAGCAAGACTGACATCGGAATACTCGACCGCAGCTACGGGGCCGCCCCGCCCTTTCCACAGAACGACGAGTGGCAGTAGAGTCAATGCCCAAAACCAGTCGGGCTGAAGAAACCGAATCATGCGACGGGCGCCTCGCCGGTCTCCAGCACGAAACAGCGAGCGCTATGGAAAAGCGATTCCAAATCCGTGACTGCCAGCGAGCCTCCCGCGAATTTGACGAAGTCGCATTGGTGCAAAAACTCCGCGAGCAATGAGCGGTGGCGCGCGAGGGCCTCATTCGAGCTCTGCAGCAGAGTTTGCAGGAATTCTTCCGTCGTCCGCTGCGTAGCGACGACGTCGAACCGCTTCTCGATGTATTCTCGTATCAGCTCGGATGCGGCAATCCCGAATGCCCGAGCCGTGTCAGGACGCATCAGAGGTCTGGTGCCATCCAGGCGCTCCAGGGTTCGTTCCGATAACGTTAGCGTCCCGTGTCCAATTCTGCGGTGGCGCCGACGCCAGACCACATAGGCGCCAATCGCCGCGACGATCGCGCCCGCAAGGACCGCAGGTACCACCCAGGACCCCGGCAGTGCCTTGGGCCCCCGAATGTCGCGAATGTCCTCCGCAGCTTCCGCTAAGACGGCTCCTGACAGAAACGCGAGCCACGCGCAGCCTCTAGCGGTGCGTCGGGGGCAGCCACGCGCATTCATACCCGTGGACGGCCGCGCGATTTGAAAAATCGCTGCAGCGGCGGAATGTATGGTAAATCCGTGCGTAGCTGCACGGTGTCGACGCCCTCGGCTCGCAGATCGATCCGCAGCCGTTGAGAACGCTCCAAGGAAAGCTCGTTGAAACGCTTCCGTAGCGCAGCGCGCGCCGTATCGAGCTCAATGATCTCGCCGGTTTCTGCGTCTTCCAGTGCTATGATTCCCACGTTTGGAAGCTCCTTCTCGCGCGGATCTTCGATGTGGACCGCGATCAAGTCATGACGGCGGTTCGTTTGGCGCGCGGCGCGCCGTAGCGCCGCGCGCGCAACAATGGGATCGCCGCTCGTCTCGAAGTCAGAAATCAGGAACACCACGGCGCGCCGGTGAAGCACGTGATTCACAAAGTCTAGCGTTTTCACGGTGTCGGTGGCGGCGCCCTGCGGCTCATGGAAGAGAATGTCTCGCACGACGCGCAGAACGTGGCGGCGACCTTTCTTCGGAGGTAGATACCGTTCGATACGGTCCGAGTACAGAATCAAGCCAACTTTATCGCTATTGCGAATCGCGGAAAAAGCCAGCACGCTGGCGACCTCCGCCGCCAGATCGCGCTTTGCCATCAGGCCGGATCCGAAAGTTCCGGATGCACTGATGTCAACCACTAGAAATAAAGTGAGCTCGCGCTCCTCCGTGAACTTCTTAACAAACGCACGGCCAGCACGAGCCGTAACATTCCAATCGATGGTCCGGACCTCGTCCCCTGGGCTGTATTCGCGGACCTCATCGAAGTCCATTCCCCGACCCTTAAACACCGAGTGGTAGGCGCCCGCCATGCTGTCTTCGACGGTGCGGCGAGTGCGGATCTCCAGCGCACGCATGCTGCTGCGCTTCGCGATGGTCGACTGCTTGACATCTGCCATCCGGAGACGCCCCCGCTCAGGGCACCGGCAGTGTATTTAAAATTCTCTCAATGACATCCTTGGAAGTGACGTTCTCGGCCTCGGCCTCGTAGGTCACTGATACCCGATGCCGCAGCACATCCATCGCAACTGTCTTGACATCCTGCGGCGTGACGAAATGCCGACCATTGAGAAATGCCATGGCGCGTGCGGCCAGAGTGAGCGCGATAGTCCCCCGGGGTGAGGCGCCGTTTTGAACATAACCGTTCAAGTCGAGCCCTGGTGAGATGGGCGGTCGCGTCGCGAGCACGATATCGACGATGTAATCGCGAACCTTGTCGTCGACGAACAGCATGTTTACAACGTGCCGAGCATCGAGGATTTGTGATCCGCTGACCACCGTGCGCGGCACGATCATTGGTTCGGTGGTCGCCATGGCATCGAGAATCGCCCGCTCCTCAACCCGCGTTGGATAGTCGACGGTCACCTTCATCATGAACCGATCGATCTGCGCCTCTGGAAGGGGATAGGTGCCCTCGTGTTCCAGAGGGTTCTGCGTCGCGAGCACCATGAACGGCGCCGGCAATGGATGAGTTTCATCGCCGATGGTGACTTGGCGCTCCTGCATGGCTTCAAGGAGCGCGCTTTGAACCTTGGCCGGTGCACGATTGATCTCGTCCGCCAGGATAAGATTGCTGAATATCGGCCCATGCTTGGTTCGGAACGCCCCATCTTGTGGGTTATAAATCATGGTTCCGACGATGTCAGCCGGCAGCATATCGGGCGTAAATTGCAGGCGTTTAAAGCGCACCGATATACAACTGGCTAAAGACTTCAAGGCCAAGGTCTTCGCAAGACCGGGGACGCCCTCCAGGAGCACGTGACCGTCGGTGAGGAGCGCTATTAGTAGTCGATCGAGAAGATGCTTCTGACCGACGATGACGCGCCCCATCTCTTCCCGCAGCGGCCTGATCCAAGTCGAAGTTTCGTTAACGATTTCGCGTGACGCACGCATTTCGGATCCGGGCGTCTGCGAAGCGATGTGCTGTTCTGGGATGCTGAGGACCTGCTCGCCCCCATGTGGGGCAGCTTTTTGATTCATTTAGCGCAAGTCCTTCTTCATGATATTTGCGATCGACAGAGGAGGGTATGGGATCCCGGTTAGTCTACGCACAGCCAAGATAGTTCCCGTAAATAATTGAATTTAAACGAATAGCCGGCGAACATTGGTAGCGGCGACGCCCGATGTAAGTCGGCCGAGAGTAACCAAGTCCAGGCGGTGCGCCGCGCCACTGCTCGCCCTTGGAGATCACCGGTGGCTTCGATTTCAAGACTCTCACAGCGACATGACGTTTGACGGGCAATCGGCTCGCGGCCCGCTAGGTTGACGTCGCTGCACTGCACACCCCAGCTTCTGGTTACTCCCCGAATGCGTGATCCAGCGCCACACCGCGGCCAAAGGAAGCCAGATCAACACTCACCTGAGCGACTTTGGCAGAGCGTAGTAGTGCCAACCGATAACAGTCAGGACCGCATCCCGCCTGCTTCCACGCTTGATGGCTTCATAGTATTCCGATTCCCCATATCGGCGATGCGCGGTTCCCAAAGGGTCCTGTATCTCGTGCCACCAACTCTGGAAACTGACAGGTTCACCGATAGCGATTTATCGCGGGTCGGAATTGGATTGCCGACTGCATTCAATGCCTAATGCGATGTCAGGTGTGTCTGCATATCCCAAAGGGATTGGGCTAACAAGCTCAGGCTCCTCGCCCCGAGTGTTTATGCAACCTTCCTCGGCCCAGCAGTGCGAGTACCGCGAGGAATCTTGCTGCTCACGGCACCAAATATCGCAGCCAGGTTATCCATGCTTGGATTGCCCTTCGGCGATAACATGCGATGCAGGCTCTTGCTAGGTACGTTCGTCAACTTCGCGAGCAGCTCGAATCCCAACGTCGCATTCACGAGGTCGCGCAGAATCACACGGGCAGTGTCCGCCTCCCCGCTGATGAGAAGAGCTGTTGCCTCGTCAAGCAATGCCTTTGCAAACGCGGGGTCGCTCTCAACCCGAGCCACAACCGTTGCCTTGAAATCACGCGTCAATGCCATCACTCTCACCTCCTCGGTCGCTTGGGCTTATCGTCCGAGCGGACTGCAGCTTTTCTCGCCTTGTACTCCGCATGCAGGCCTTCGCCCGCTCTATATCCGCCTGCTGCCGGCGCTTGGTACCGCCGCCAAACAACACAATTAAGGCGTCACCATCCTTAACGAGATATATCCGGTAGCCCGGGCCCCAATCGATAACGTACTCGCCAATTCCCGAAAACCACTTCACATTCGATGTATTGCCCAGCTCCATTTGCAACTTAGCGGTGACAACCTTTGCTGCGGCCTGGGCGTCGAGGGTGTCGAACCAGTTCGCATAGGGGCTCGAGCCGTCTTGGCAAATGTACTCTTCAACCCGGACATTCATGACAATATAGTAACGTTAATGTTACTATCATGCAAGAAGCGCACTGTTTGTAAGTGTTGGATTCTACATCCTATTTCTAGGAGCATATTGAGAAGGGATACTTATCGTGGGTCGTAGAACGTAGGACCCAACCTGTCAACGTCTTAGGGGTTCAATGCCTGCGCTGCGTCGCATCATTACCGAGTCTCCCGGGCCGACGGCCTGCTCCGACCGGGGCAGCCAATCTGCAGCTCGCGAATTGCGGCATCGGCCACGAATGCCCCGCGCCCGCTGCCTTCAATAACCTGGCTATGGCGCAGGATCACATCGTAGAAATGTTCCGACATCGGGTTGTGATTGCCCGAAGACTACGTTCGAACAGCGGATTCGATGTCGTAGTTATCGTTTACCAAGTATAGCAACTGCCACTTATCGAAGGTAGTGCACGGATGAGAGACGCCAAGGCCAATCAGGTC
>Ga0182030_10024794_pt1 | contig 10982 bp, 8 predicted proteins | sample 812S3MmetaG_FD_121299 | JGI IMG/M metagenome (GOLD analysis project Ga0182030, IMG submission 121299) | Permafrost microbial communities from Stordalen Mire, Sweden - 812S3M metaG (Illumina Assembly) | ecosystem: Environmental > Terrestrial > Soil > Wetlands > Permafrost | place: Sweden... | reverse complement strand
CGGTATCGAGAGTTACTGCTGTCGACGAAGAATGTTATCCTCCCAGTCGAAGAATTCTGGAGCAAGGGCGTCTATCACCTTTACGTAATTCGCGCTGAGAACCGCGCAGAGCTTCAGGAGCATCTCGCTGCTGCTGGCATCGGAACCGCAATTCACTATCCGATCCCGCTCCATCTGCAAGCAGCTTACGCTGGATTGGGGTACCGGGTGGGCGACTTCCCCGTGGCCGAGCGGTGCTCGATCGAAGTAGTATCTCTTCCTATGTTCCCGGGTTTGGAATTCTCTGACCAGCAGCGCGTCGCGGACGCAGTCCAATCTTTTGTAAATAAAAACCCTTCGCTAGTATCCACGGCAGCAAACTAATGATCGAAAGCGGCAATGATCTCTGAGGAAATCTTGGTTGGCAAGACATCGGATGGTTAGCCGGCGGCAGCGAGTCAAAATGCCCCTGACACCCGGACATCCGTCATCAGTTGCCAGAAGCCTCTCTCAACGGCGTATGGAACGTCCTGAGCTGTTTGGTACGGTCGTAAGTTGGCCATGAAGGTGATTTTAGCGGTAACGGAACTCTGAGACGGAAATCATGCCGGGAATCGTTGGCCTTATTACTAAGCTTCCAAAAGAGCTTGCCGAGCGGCAGTTGCGGGACATGCTCCAGTGCCTATGCCATGAGCCGTTCTATGTCAGCGGCACTTGGACGGATGCCGATCAGGGAGTGTACGTCGGCTGGGTTGCTCGCGAAGGTTCATTTAGCGCCGAAATGCCGGTACATAATGAAAGCAGGGACGTCGCATTAATATTTTCCGGCGAGGAATTTTCCGAAAAGCAAGTCTCTGCGGAACTCCGGCGCCGAGGGCACACGTTCTCGGCGCAAGGCCCGTCCTATTTGGTCCATCGATATGAAGAGGACCGGGATTTTCCTAAACAACTAAATGGCCGGTTCCACGGGTTGATCGCCGACCGCCGACGTCGAACGGCCATGCTTTTCAACGACCGATTTGGTTTGCAGCGGCTGTATTACCACGAAGGCAAAGACGGGTTTTACTTCGCGGCAGAGGCAAAGGCAATATTGAGGGTTTGCCCCGAGTTGCGTGAGACGGACATTCGGGGCGTTGGCGAATTTGTGGTCTGTGGGTGTGTGCTCGAAAACAGGACCCTTTTTAAAGGCATCCAAGTCTTGCCGCCTGGAGCAGCCTGGGTCTTCCGCGGCGGCGCGTTGGACCAAAAAGCGACCTATTTCAGCCCAAGCGAATGGGAAGACCAGCAACTTCTGGACCCGGAAACCTATTATGCGGAGCTCCGAGATGCGTTCGTTCGCCGCTTACCGCTCTATTTCGACGGCCCGGAAGGTATCGGTGTTTCGCTGACCGGCGGATTGGATACGCGCATTATCATGGCTTGGCGCAAGCCCGAGCCCGGCTCTCTCCCGTGTTACACATTTGGCAGTATGTACCGCGATAACGAAGACGTGAAATTGGCGCGCAAAATCGCAAACGTCTGTGGGCAATCACACAACACAATCGTCACTGGAAAAGACTTTCTTTCACGATTCTCCCGCTATGCCGAGCGCACGATCTATCTTTCGGACGCCTGTGTAGACCTCAGCCGGTCGCCGGATCTCTATGTCAACGAGAAAGCTCGCGAGATCGCGCCTGTGCGGATGGTGGGAACATATGGAAGCGAAATGCTTCTGCATTTAGTGATGTTCAAGGCTACGCAGCCGGTTACCGGACTTTTCCAGCCGGAGATGACGGCGCAGTTCCGCGCTGCTGAGCAAACATATCTAAGCAGCCAGCAAGTACATCCAGTCACTTTCGTCGCCTTCCGCCAGTCGCCCTGGAACCACTTTGGCATTCTCGGACTGGAGCAAACCCAGCTTGCCGTGCGAACGCCCTTTCTCGACAATGAAGTAGTCAAGTTAGTTTACAGAGCTGTTGGTTCAGTCACCACAAACCAGCAAGGAAGACTGCGGCTCGTCCGGGAAGGAGATCCGGCCTTGGCCGATCTGCGTACCGATATCGGCGTGGGAGGCCAAAGTAACCCGCTGCTCCATGGGCTCCTCAAGTTCCTTTTTAAGGCTGAGTACGCTTACGATTACGGAATGCCTCAGTGGGTGGCCCGCGTCGATCACCTGTTTGCACCCCTGCATCTAGAAAGGCTTTGGCTCGGTCGGCACAAGCCCTTTCATTTTCGGGTCTGGTATCGCGACGAACTCGCCGATTATGTCCGGGAAATGTTGCTGGATTCCCGTTCGCTCTCTCGCTCCTATGTCGAGTCTGGAGCAGTGCAGCGTATCGTCAAGGACCATTTGAGGGGCAACCGCAACTACACACTCGAGATTCACCGACTTCTCGCCCTAGAACTGACCCATCGGCTCCTCTTGGAATCTTAAATGATACCTCTATTTGATCAACGGGCGCCATCAACTAAGAATGATTGCGTACCTACGGACATTGACACCCTGCCAAAACGGGACATTTTGGAGACCTTGCAGCGCTTTGTCGGTTGGCTAAATCACTATGGCGAGGTTTCTTACGATTTTCAAACCTTTTACGCAAACCGCGTCGGCCAAAGCGCGAAAGCTTTGTATTATAAAAGGCCGGTTTTGGGGATTCTCGCAGTAGCTCCGATCATTTTTTGCGAGGCCTTTGTTCCCGCAGCAAAGAGACTATTTTATAAGCCGCAGAGATTTCCGATTGCAGACGCCCATTACGCCATGGGCTTTTTTTTCCTGTCGGCGATTCTCAACGATCCGAAGTACTACAAGCGGGGACTCACATTTCTTGAGAGCCTCGAACAAACAAAGTGCCCCCATTATGATACCTACTGCTGGGGATACCCCTTTGACTGGGTGACTATCCGGGGCACCGTCCATGCGGGTACACCACTCATCACAACGGTGCCGTATGTCTATGAAGCCTTCATGCAGGCGTATCAGACGGATGGAAACGATCGGTGGCTTCGGATAATGCGATCGACTGCCCAGCATGTTTTCGAGGATTATCGAGATGTGGAGACATCGGCCGCCGCGTCGACCTGTACATATACGCCAGCTTCAGAAAATTCGGTTGGCGTAACGAACGCAAATGCTTACCGAGCGTTTCTCTTGACCAGCGCGGGCCTCCAATTCTCCGAAGAAAACTATCTAAAAGTCGCGCAACGGAACCTTAACTTCGTGTTGGAGTCGCAAAACCCTGATGGGTCTTGGTATTACGCTTATGATGGCGTTAGATCTTTCATCGATCACTATCACACCTGCTTTGTCCTCAAGGCGCTCGTGAAGATCGAGATGCTGACGGGGAATCACAATTGCACTCAGGCAATTGAACGTGGTATCGCCTATTACGTCAAGCGGCTGTTTGACGACAAAGGATTACCGAGACCATTTTCGAGACCTCCTAGGCTGATCGTATACCGGAGGGAATTGTATGACTTTGCGGAGTGCGTCAACCTTGGTGCTTTAGTCCATGGTAGATTTCCGCAATTGGACGAGCTAGTGTCGGGCGTGGTGAAGCACCTGATGACGGTTTGGCAGAGGCCAAACGGTTCGTTTAGAAGTCGTCGGCTTCATTTGGGTTGGGATAACACGCCTATGCATCGTTGGGCCCAGGCACAAATGTTTCGAAGTCTCTGTTTCTTGATTTCACGTTAGAGGGACGTATGAATCACATGAAAGAGAAAGAGTTCCCGCTCTCATACGTTCTTATCACGCCGATTCGCAACGAAGAAGCCTTTATCGAGAAAACCATCGAATCGGTGCTTCAGCAAACCGTCCTCCCCAAGAAGTGGGTGATCGTCGACGACGGTTCAATGGACCGGACTCCGGCTATCGTGAGCCGCTATCTCCCGGGGCGTAGTTGGATGGAAATAATCCGAATGCCTGAGCGGCTTGAACGCCACTTTGCTGGTAAAGTATATGCTTTCAACGCTGGTCTGGAACGTGTCAAAAATCTACCGTTTGAAGTGATTGGGAACCTCGACGGGGACATCTCCTTTGAAAAGGATCATTTCGAGTTTATTCTCCGGAAGTTCGCACAGGACCCTGCCCTAGGCGTCGCCGGAACTATCTTCAAAGAAGAAGGCGGGTACAGTTCTGATACCCACAGCTTTGAAGGGCGGAGCTACGTTGCAGGTCAGTGCCAATTATTCCGCCGTCAGTGCTGGGAGCAGATCGGGGGATACACGGCACACCGCGCGGGAGGGATTGACTGGATGGCGGTAATGACCGCCCGCATGATGGGTTGGAAAACAGAGTCGTTTAGGGAGCGCTGGTTCTTCCATCATCGACGCTTGGGCACTGCGGAACGGGGGGTCCTCCGATCTTCGTTTTCCTACGGCGAGAAGGACTATTATCTGGGCGGACACCCACTGTGGGAGTTATTTCGGACGGCCTACCGGTTTACCAAGAAGCCTTATATCGTCTCCGGTCTAGCCCTGGGGCTCGGTTATTTCTGGGGTTGTATTCGTCGTATCCCGCGCCCGGTGTCACCGGAACTTATGTCGTTTCATCGAAAGGATCAGCTCTTTAAACTACGGGCTATCATTAATTCCCTCATGCGATTCAAGCGCATCGATAGCTTCACCTTGATTCGGAACTGATCGAATACTTCAGGAAAGCTTCGAAAGCGAAACGCATGTGCGGGATTTGCGGACAGTATAATTTCGGGAGTCTGGAGCCGGTTTGGCGCACGGATGTCGAAACAATGGCGAGAACCATTGTTCACCGCGGTCCGGACGACGAAGGCTATTACACCGAGGGGGCACTGGGACTCGGGTTTCGCAGGCTCTCGATCATCGACCTGGGAGGCGGTCACCAGCCCATGTCGGACCGGGATGAATCTGTTTGGGTGGTTTTCAACGGCGAAATTTACAACTTCCCGGATCTGCGGAATGAGTTGGAAGCGCATGGCCACGTGTTCCGCACCAATTCGGACACCGAGGTCATCGTCCACGGATATAAGCAATGGGGCGATGAGGTGCTGAACCGTCTCAACGGAATGTTCGGATTGGCGATTTGGGATGTAAGTTTAAAGAAACTGGTTCTGGCTCGGGATCCGTTCGGTATCAAGCTGCTCTATTACCGGATCGACAAAGATCGGTTGTACTTCGGATCCGAGATTCGAGCTATCCGCTCGGTAATGGTGGACCGCGCCGAAATCGATCCTGTCGGAGTCAGTCTTTTTCTGCGGCATCGCTATACGCCAGCACCACACACTATCATTAAGGGTATCCGCAAGCTCGCTCCAGGCACCAAGCTTACTGCGCAGAACGGCTCCTGTGAAGTGAGTCGTTGGTATAGATTCCAACCTGTCCCCTTCACGCCGCCAAAATCACCCGAGCAAGCCGCGGAGGAGTTGTTCGACATTTACAGTCGCGCGGTGCGGCGCCAACTCATAAGCGACGTTCCGGTTGGCTTGCTCCTAAGTGGAGGTGTCGACTCCGGGCTTTTACTCGCCCTGATGAATCAGTCCGGGCGAGGCTGGCATACCTATACCGTTGGATATGGATCGACTTTCTCCGACGACGAATTGGCGGACGGGGAAGAAACCGCTCGCATTCTCGGATCGAAGCATGCGTCGGTGACGATCACAAGATCACTTTTTGAGGCGGCATTGCCGAGGATCGTCGATTCGTTGGAAGAACCTATTGCCACCTCGTCAATCGTTCCCATGTATTTCGTGTGCGAACGAGCGCGCAATGATGTCAAGGTGGCTCTCGTCGGACAAGGGCCGGATGAACTTTTCGGGGGATATCGCCGCCATCTCGGCGTACGCTATAGCGCAGCATGGTTGAGATTGCCGGGCTGGATGCGCGCTCCACTCGTATCGGCGATCAGGGCTCTCCCGAGGAACGAGACCCTAAAGCGCGGTGCCTACTCCGTCGGAATACCTGATCGAATGCGCCGCTACCAGAATGTCCTCTCGCTCTTGCCGGGAGAGCAGGTCGATAACCTGTTCCAGGACGGACTGCTGGACCTCACTTCTGGTGAGACAATCCTGCGTTGTTGGGAGGACATGACCGATCTCATGACAGGGACCGATGAGCTTGGCGGTCTTCAGTTTCTGGAGCTACGGTCCACTCTTCCGGACGAGCTCCTTATGTATGCCGATAAGCTCTCCATGGCTCACGGTCTCGAACTTCGTGTCCCGTTCGTTGACAAGGAAGTCGTCGAATATGTGGAGCGATTGCCGGCGAATCTCAAAGTGAGGAATGGATCCCGGAAATGGCTGCACCGCCAAGTGTGCCAGACCTGCCTCCCTGCTTTGATTTTGAAGCGGCGCAAGCGTGGGTTTGCTAGCAACGTGGTGGACGACTGGTTTCGCTCTTCGATCGACAGCCGCATGGTTGATACTCTTCTGGATGGAAGCTCTAAAATTTATCAATACCTTCAGCAAGACGCGGTTCGTAAGCTGTTCGACGAGCATACTTCTGGTCGTCACGACAATCATAAAGTTCTGTTCAGCCTGCTCGTACTCGAGCAATGGCTGCGCACCCACGAGGCGCCAGTGTCGGCGCTGAATTAAGAGCCGGAGTTCGATGTATCGTTTTTATTGAGTCACCAATTGGTACGAATGTCTTTCAATCTCCAAATGGCGATAACCCGGCTAGACTCTGTACTTTGCTCGAGGCTTTCGCATGAGATAATTTCGGAACCTCTCGGCCGGTACAGCGGCGAGGAAACCTATGCAGTCAGATTTAAAAGAGATCGCCCATATGACTCGTGCTGCCGCCCCTCCTTTACAGCGTCAAACTCAGTCACCGACTAGCAGTAAAATTATAGAGATCAGGGTTAAGGGGCGCTGGATTCCGGTCCCGGCGCTTATTGTCGATGGTAACGACCTCATCGCCAGAGGAAAATGGCTCAGGGTCGCAGTGGTACGAAGTGAAGACATGATGGAGGCTGAGCTGGAAAATCCTAGGCTTTATATTGAGAAGCTGAGAGGAGACGGCAAGAGCCTCTTAAAGGCCGATCTCTTTACATTCACTCAGAAAGTACCTGCGAGCCAGCCCAAGTATTCCTATCCCATGGAGCGAGAGAGTGTTGCGGGGATCCGTTTGGCCAGCTTTAAAGAATGGTGGGAAGGCCTCCCGCAGGAAACGCGCAAGAATGTACGACGAGCGGCGAAACGTGGCGTAGTCCTCGCGGTCAAAGACCAGCTCGATGAGGAGCTCGTTCAAGGCATACGTGAAGTAAATGACGACTCCCCCGTGCGACAAGGAATGCCAAACGGTTACTACGGCAAAACCTGCGAAGAAACCAAAAAGCTCTACGGTGAGTTCGATGGCCGATGCACTTTTATCTGTGCTTATTTCGAGAACCGGCTCATTGGGTTTCTACATTTGATCTACCGCCGAGATGTAGCGTCGATTCTCAACCTGACTACGAAGCCAAGCCAATTTGACAAGCGGTCGGCAAATGCTTTGGTGGCGAAAGCCGTGGAACTGTGTGAGTCAAAAGGTATTTCGTATATTACCTATGGGCTTCACCGGTACGGAAACAAGAACGATGATCCTTTGCGGGTATTTAAAATCCGCAATGGATTTGAGGAAGTTCTCATGCCCCGATATTTCGTGCCCGTGACAGCGTGGGGCAGACTATGTGTCACTGCCAAACTTCATCGTGGTCTTGTGGGCATACTTCCGAATTGGATCATCAAAATTGGTCTGCGCGCACGCGCCCGATGGGTAGAATTTCGCAGTCAGCCGGTGTAGCTCAACGGTAGAGCGCCCGAATCGTAATCGGGTGATGGAGCGTTCAAGCCCTCCCGCCGGCTCCAATATTTACCAGAGGAGTTGCTTTTTCCAATATGAACGCAGGCCTTGAGAAGTCCGCCGTCAGCGGTCCACAAAACCCAGCGCGCCCGTTGCGCAACAGCAGGGCCAGCAAAGTGAACGCGGTAGGCATGGCAATTATCGGATGCGGTAATGTTGCATCCTATTACTGTAGCTCGGTTCCTAATCACCCTGTGCTCAAACTTATCGGGGTTATGGATGAGGACTCTGCGCGCTCAGCGGCCTATTCGTCCTATTATTCGGTAAAAAAGTATGAATCTCTTGACGACGTGCTCAATGATTCTCAGGTGGAATTGGTGCTGAATCTGACGAATCCTCGAAGTCATTACGCCATTTCCAAAGCCTGCCTGGAAGCCGGGAAGCACGTCTACTCAGAAAAGCCTTTGGCACTATCTTTTTTCGAAGCGCAGGAACTGACGAATTTGGCCGAACGAAAAAAGCTTTATATCGCTTCTGCGCCATCAAGAGTATTGGGTAAGACTGCGCAGACAATGTGGAAGGCCCTGCGGGAGGACGCCGTTGGGACCGTCCACGCAGTCTATGCTGAAATGGATGGATCATTGATCTGCAGAACTCCGTATAAAGAGTGGACTAACGAAGTCGGAATGCGTTGGCCATATCTGGATGAGTTTGAGGTCGGCTGCACACTCGAACACGCAGGGTATTCCATTTCGTGGCTGACTGCTTACTTTGGTCCGGTTGAAACGGTGACGACGTTTGCGACTTGCCAGATCGGCGAACTTTGTACCGAACTTCAGAGCCAACAGCTTCCACCTGACCTTACCGTGGCCTGCCTGAAGTTTAAATCGGGCCTGGTCGCCCGGCTTACCTCCAGTTGGATCGCACCTTCTGACCACTCCATTCGGATTTTTGGCGAAACGGGCGTTCTTGCCACGGACGACATCTGGGCTCCGGGTTCCCCTGTCTACGTCCGGCGGACGAGGCGTATTCGTATAGGGCCTAAGACAGTTTCTCTTCCCTATAAGAAGACCTATCCGATGGTGTCTCCGCCCAAGCGGGGCGACGGGAGCATTGACACTCGCAGCATGCATCTGCGTTCGCCCCGTGCCATCGGGCGGTCGATTCGAGCCCGATTTATTCACTTCAAAAAGAGGGTTGATTTTTGTCTCGGACCGGATGAGCTTGCAAGCGCTTTGCGCGAGGAACGCTCTTGCCGGCTCTCGCCTGAGTATTGCCTGCACAACACCGAGATTGTGCTGGCTATTCACAATGCGTTGTCCGTTGGCCCACTGTATCGGATGACCTCAACTTTCGCCCCCATGGATCCATTGCCGTGGGCGTGGCCGAATCTGGCCAGTGGACCGGCGCATGCCACCAGCCGAAAGTAGATGAGCCCCTCGATAGCCACGGGCGTTTTTGCCGTGGGCATCGCCGGTCTGTTTTACTGGAACCGGGACAGCTCCGTTCGTACGTCCCGGGCGCTCTGGATCCCCGTAATCTGGTTTTGGATTCTCGGATCCCGGGCTGTTTCCATTTGGCTCGGGGGTCAGTCGACCAAAACCAATGCCAGCACTATGATGGAGGGCAGCCCTTTGGACGCCTTTGTCTTCCAGTTGTTGATCGCTGGCGGGCTGGCAGTTGTGCTTTACAGGGCACGCCGCTGCGCTCTGCTGATGAAGGCCAACTGGCCAATCCTTGGGTATTTCTTATACTGTCTGTTTAGTGTTGTGTGCTCGGATTATCCGGGCGTGGCGGCAAAACGATGGATCAAAGCCTCGGGCGATCTAGTGATGGCTTTGGTTGTGGTCACGGATTTCGATCCGGCTGCCGCGCTCCGAACGCTTGTTTCACGCGTCTCTTTCGTCCTCGTACCGGCATCGAGGCTCCTGATCAAGTATTACCCGTATCTGGGTCGTGGCTTCGACCGTTGGAGTGGAGAAGCGGCGAACACGGGGGTGACAACGGATAAGAACTATCTTGGCGTTACGACGTATATCCTTGCGTTGGGGATTTTCTGGCAGGTGCTTCGCCTATGGAAAGATCGACGACTGCCGAACCGCTCCGGTCAACTGCTGGCCCAAGGTGCCGTATTAGGGTTCGCTGTCTGGAACCTGTTCACTGCTAATTCTGCTACGTCCAAGGCGTGCTTTCTGTTGGGCACGATTCTGATTCTGCTAACCAGTTCGGAACGATTGCGAGGTCGCCCCAAAACCGTGCAGGCCATTGTTCTGACGATCATTTTGGTTGGAGGTCTGATTAAGATTACTGGCGCCGACGATATCGTGTTTCAACTGTTGGGGAGGAACGATACCCTTACCGGTAGGACCGATATCTGGCAGGTGCTCATTCCCATGGCTCCCAACGCATTAGTTGGCGCCGGATTTGAGAGTTTCTGGCTGGGGCCTCGCTTGATAAAAGTGTGGGATGCATTTCCGGATCTCTTTGTCAGCGAAGCCCACAACGGCTACTTAGAGGTATACCTGAACTTAGGAGCTATTGGTATAATTCTCATTATTGTAATTCTTCATCACGGTTATCGCCGATCTATAGCCGCTTTTCGGCGGGACCCCGGCTTCGGCGGTCTGGCACTTGCGTATGTAGTCTCAGCGGCGCTGTATAGCTACACCGAAGCTGGCTTCCGAATGCTCGACTACTCCTGGAGCTTCCTAATACTGGTGATAATCGGCGCCAGCCGTGTCTCCCTAATTCGCCCAACGGATTGCGGTCGGGGGAAAAACGTGCAAACGGTAGTTGCCGATGATGGAAATGAGACCGAATATCGAATTGAGGAAAATATTGGAGTTATTCCGTCTTAGAGGATCGCCGAATATAATGGAGGACCATTCGGACAATCTCTGTCCGAACTCACCGGACGGAGAAACCGTCATAGGTTGGACGTCGTTCTTACTGATCTGCTGCAGGAATGACATGAACATCGGTTGCGTTGGGTCGCTCCGTTGATTGCAGCGAAAGCAATTCTCCTCAATGTGCATTGGAGTACTTCCCACTGACTGCATAATGCGCTCCTCGAATGTCGTGCGCTCCTCGAATGTCGTTTTTGATGAGCGTCAAATCTCAACCGGGTGGTCGCCATCGGACGGTATCTGGTCAGCGAGTATCGAGCGAATCTGCTTGAACATCCGCGATCCGGTTTTTACAAATGACCTCGCGTTCCCGTCTAAATGCTTTCTCGAGATAGATCCCTCCGCAAACCACAGTCAGAAGCG